>ERZ650304.856-NODE-856-length-13283-cov-4.377533_pt1 | contig 13283 bp, 15 predicted proteins | sample MGYA00376240_ERZ650304 | MGnify/ENA primary metagenome ERZ650304 (study PRJEB26733, sample SAMN07839271) | wastewater metagenome | biome: small river; feature: stream; material: water | place: USA: North Carolina | collected 2016-03-01 ...
GTATTCTTTGTGGCTGTTCATACTTGGCAATAGGAAAAAACAGAACAAAGAAATCTCGCGTATGGCTTAGAGCTGCTATGGAAAACGCACGACTTGGAATACCAAGCGTTTACTACTCAGGTGAAATGTCTGAGGTTCAAGTTTCTTTTATGATGATTGATTACGAGTTTGGTATTGATGTTGAAGCAGGACTCTATTATTACTCTACATATTCTAATATAGATGGTGGTACATTTCGTGTTCATGAGTATTCTTCACTCTCCGCACTTCATTCAAATCATCCTGAGACAACAGATAATATTACAAATGAAGGTGTGTATGCACACGCTGTTGTTCAGTGGTTACTCGTTATGTGTGGATTTGCAGAGGGTAGTGAAATCCAAGTAGACAATACAGAGTTCTTTGTTGGTGATATTACGCCATTAAAGTTCTTTCTTACTAACGCATACGACTCGATTATGCAATTGGCGCAACTTATTGGATGGAGAGTATACGCCGATGCTGCTGGTGTTGTTCGGTTCAAACGAAAGCCAAGAAATTATAGTGGCTTTACTCAATGGGCGTATTCGACAAAGACAAATCATAACACATTTAAAGTAAAAAAGACAGTTACAAACACCGATCTACGAAACTATGTTGAGGTTCGTGGCGCGAGTGGTATTGTGGCTATTCGACGTGGCCCATCAGAATATATTGGATCAACTCCGTATCGCGGTGTGCTTATATCAAATGAGCTTATTGACACACAAGGCATTGCGAATTATATGGCATCGCGTGTGTACAATGATCTTAATCGGCTAAAAGTAACGCTCAATATTGAAGCAGATGGTAATCCGTTTATTCTCCCAGGTGATAGCATTTCTATTTCAAGCCGCGTTATTACTGGTAGTTATCTCGTTGAAGAGCATAACACATCAATGTCGTCCGAAGGATACTTTAGCGAGATTACTGCTGTTCAATTTACTGGTGATGTGCCAGAAGAAGAAGAGCCTGTTGTAAGTATCGTTGCTGATTTTGTTCCGCTTCAACTCTCTGTTGTTGGTGATCCAAAATGGGTTGTACAATTTGATGCAAGTGCATCATACAGCAATCGCGGTCAAATCATAAGCTATAAATGGGATTGGCCAAATGGTACAAGTGTTACAGAATCTGATCCTCAGATTTGGTATGTGTTTAATGAGGAAGATATTAGTAATGGAAACAGTCAGACAGTAACTCTCACAGTAACAGATGAGCTTGGAAACACGGCGTTTGTTGCTAGTGGTATTACAACAGACTATCTACAGAACGGTCAGGTTATTAAGTATCGACATCTCTACGGCGCGTTAACAACCCAAGCTGTAGGGTCAATAAACGGTGGATTGACATGGCAGACAGCAAACATCAATGCAATTAGTGTTGCCGCAAGTAACTTTGCTCCTGGCGGTATTTACGTGGCTAGCGGATATGCTTTATTCGGTACATCCGATAGTAAAATATACCGTACTATTGATAACTGCGCGCATGTTACTCTTGTCTATAGCGCGAGTGCTGCTGTTAATTGGATCAACATTCCAGAACTAAATAGTAATTATGCTGTAGCAGGTACAGAGGATGGCAAGATTCTCGTGTCAACAAATGGCGGCGTAACATGGACAGTGAAGAAAGATTTCCCATTTGCCATTCGAGAAGTGCGATTCGCTTATACTGATTACCAGTATCTTCTTGTAATAGGTGAGGGGGTGGGTAACACCTACGAATCATTTGATCAAGGAAGTAATTGGGCTAAGATTGGTGGTGGAGTCGGTGCATTAGATGTATTGCACGAGACAAGTGGCGCATTTACAAATTACTATACTCATGCGAGTGGTGTGCTATCAGTACTGAGTGGGGTAAATACTCCGATGTCTGGGTCAACAGGAAGCATTGTTGCCGCGACAGTTATTATTGACCGTGATGATGGTGTCATGGCGGTGAATGATTCTGGTCAGCACTACAATGCCGTGTCTGGTGTGTTCTATGCAACCCAGAATAATAGTGCCAATACAACAGCATTTGTGTTGCGTGATGGTGATTTAACGCCGCTCGTGTTCTATGCAACTCAAAGTGGTATTAGTAAATCTATTAACCAGAACGTCAGTATTGATGAGCTGTATTATCCAGCAGGAACAATGCCGGTAGGGGGGTGGGGCAAGATGGTAGCATATGGCCCATTGACATCTCCGGTTGTTTCTGGTACATTTATTGGATATACGGCTGGTGGTTTAGCAGATGCAAATGGCGCGCCTGTTGGTAGTAATGGTATCTTTGCGTATGCAGAGGCGAGTGGTGTGTGGAGTAAACTACGCGGAGATGGGCCAGCAACAAATAACAATTTCTGGATGGACGTTGTTGATAACTTAGCAGTTGCTACTCAATCGGATGGCGGTATTGGTTACACAAAAATTCCAGCATCAGGTTTAGCCGCGTGGAATAATGACCAATATAATGAATCAGATCAACGAGTATGGTGGGTAAGCATTGGACGTAAGCCTACATCAAAATCAACAGTGTTTGTCGGGTTTGATTACGATGGTGTCGATCCATTCACAGATGATCCAAAGCTTCGACGCATTACTGATTTCGTCAATAACCCAACTCCACAAGCAGAGTTAAATCGAGTAGGAAAGAATAGAGTATTTGCTGCTCCTCCCGCCGCATCTGATAGAGGAACAATGGTTGTTGAGACAGGCTCTATTATTTCACCAACTCGTTCTATTGTAGAAATAGATTGGAATAGTGATCCGCCAGTAGAAGAAGTGCTAAATACAAACTTCCATACAGGTTTGGATACAGTAGTCAATTTTACATCGAAGTATTGGTCGCTGTTGGCGGATGGCACAGGAATGAAATATAGGTCAGAAGGTACAGGAGCTAATGCAGTTCTTGATTACTCTGGCCCGAGTATTGCGGTAGCGGCAGGACAGAAAAAGGTAGCTGCTTCCTTTATAGACAAAGGTATGTTTTACTACGGCGATGCTACAGGTATTGGTAAAGTGACATCATACGGTCAAGGAACAGCGCGTATTACATTGCCGTATCCATCGGGACACTACTTGACATCGCTTACAGTAAACACTGATACGCGCAATACAACCGATTATATATGCGTGTCATTGACCGACCCAACGAGCTTGACAGGCAATACAATTGTGTTATACTACTCAATAGATCAAGCGGAAACATGGGTTCAAGGCCCACGACTCTCGGTGGATAGCGGAGATTTTGTGGCGTGGTTTGTGAAAGGTCATGCCTAGTCTCTCATTTTCGTCTCACTTGACATAACGGGCAAGTGGGTGTACAATAGGCACATAAGACAACACGAATGTAGCTGTTGTCGAATAAACAAACAGGAGTAACACATTGGCATTTGGTGATTCTACGAAGGAAAAAAGCTCAACGAGCAACACTGGATCTTCGCCATTTATGGATCTTGGGCAGGGTGAAAGACTCATTCGTGTGTTGAGCGAGGATGAGTTCAGTTATTGGCGCTATTGGATGAACGTCAATACTGGTGGTGGACAGAAATCAGGTCGTTCAATTATTGTTGGTCGAGACAATCCTATTCGTCCTCGGATGGATGAGATTGGAAAGGGTAATCCGGGCTACGTTTCTCCTTCACGGAGATTCGCAATCAATGTGCTAGACCGTACATTGGTTATTAAGCTGGCTGATGGTACAACCGTGTATCCAAACGCTAGTGGTGATTACGTTTTCAATAAGGCGGCTGTTCAGGGTGTTCCTGAGCCAAACAATGTTGTAAAGATTCTTGAGTTCGGCCCACAGCTAATGGATTTGTTTATTAACCTGAACGGTCGAATGCGTTCGCGTGTTGATCGTTCGCAAATTACGATACTTCAAACAGATGTTATGTTAAATATCAGTGGTGAGAAGATGGATCGGGTCATTACTCCAATGCAGACCTTTGATCCAGCAGGTGAAAATCCTGTTCCGGCTGGCACGGTTACTTACCTTTATGATCTTCATCGCATCTACGCACCGTTTCCTGCAAACGCTATTATTGATTTGATTGATAATGACGTAGAGTGGAATACCGTGATGAAGTCGCTAAACCGGGATGGTGAGTACCCAACCGTGTTAGTGTAGTCGGAGGTAATCCTGTCGTGCGTAGTAGCCTAACCTCTACTACGCACTCTTTTTTGTTATCATAGGAATATGCATGCTATTAACAATGGATTACTGCAACGCAAACAGGCAATCAGGGAGTGGAAACAACTTTAAGGTGACGTGTCCTGCATGTAATGGGCACAATTTGTATGTAACACTCAGTAACGGGTTTGCGTTTTGTTTTAATTGTAATGTGTCAATGACACTCGAAGGATACGAGCCACGCAAGGCGCGTAAGATTGTACAGATTCAATCAACAATAGATGAAGTGAGAAGTGTGTACAAGCGCCTCAAGCAAGTTTATCAGGATCAATTAAACAGAGAACATTTTGAGTTCTTAGAACATCGCGGCATCGATAAGGACAAAGCAGAGCTATTTGGTGTAGGATTTTGTCCCGCCGCACAGTTACCAGATTACCAGTACCAAGTATACAAAGACGCGGGTGTAACGGATTTTCATGGTGGCCCATCGCTTGCGAATAGATTAGTATTTCCATACGAAGCAGAGGGCGAGATTACAGACATACGGGGACGATCATGGATTGGTGAAGAGCCAAAATATCGTAGCCCATTCTTGCCAAGCATTATTCGTGGAGCATATTATCCATTCAATTGGGATAGAGCAGTTGTAAAAGCGCAGCAAAAGAAAATGCTTATCATCACTGAGGGTGAGATTAAAGCAATCGCTGCCGACGATTTGTTTCCTATTGTTGCTCTCCCTGGAATGAACTCGTGGCGTAGAGGTCTTGAGCCAGATCCTTCGTGGCGTATTGTTGTTATGTTCGACAACGATGCACGTCGTAAACATAGATTAGACATTGACCGAGCAATACGTCGCATCTCGGAACGATTACCGAAAATATATGTTGCTACATTACCGCTACTCGGAGAACAGAAAATGGATATTGATGCCTTTCTTGTTCATCCACACGGTAAAGATGTTCGGTTTAAGCAAGTAGTAGAGGATGCTATTCCGTATGCGGAGTACGCGCAATTAAGGAGATTCTAATGAGAAGTATTGTACGCCAGGTTATTAACGTGTTTTGTACGTGGGGATACGGATCAGATATCACCGTTATGAAAGAGACTGAGATGACGGATGGCACAGTACATCGATCCTATTTGGATCTAAACGCACAAGAGATAGACCAACTAATTGAAGGACTACTGAAAGCAAAGACAGAAGCGGTGACATTAGAAAGGGGCTGGATTGACACCTTCAACAAGTAACCTGTTTTTTGATCAGACATCAGAGAAGCGATTACTTGCAGCGTGTATTGATAAGCCAGAGCTACTATTGCGGCTACGCGATGTACTGTTTACAAACGAGCGTGTTCATATCTTTAATAAGATGCGTGAATGTTTTATGCGGTACGGAGATGTAACCTATGAAGGTATAATGAATGTGATGGGCAAGCCTCTTCCTGCCGAATACGAAGCAGCAAGAGGCGCTCACGCAGATGCTATTATAGATACGTTAGTGAATGTTGCACGTCGCAGAGAGCTTGCCAATATGTCAGACAGATTGAACATATTGATGAGCAAGCCTATTATAGACCAGACAGATGTTGCAAACGCACTCGCTATGCCACCTATTACCGCTGAATCAGACACTGCACTCGCTTCTGGTATTATGGAGTTCGTAAGTGATTTCAATAGAAAGAAAACTGGGCAGTACAAGTTTGTCGATACCGGATTAGATTTCTTAAACGGGATGTTAGGGGGTGAGTGGCCCCGTCAGGGACTCACGGTTATTCTTGGTGGTGGGGGTGCCGGTAAGACAGCGCTTGTTGGTAACTCGATGGTTAACATGGCGCGGCTTGGGATTGGTTCTTTGTTCATTTCACTTGAGATGAAGAAGCCACGACTCATTGCACGTCTTGTTGCAAATATGCAGCGTATCGATGGGAACAGAATTAAGCTCGGACAGCTACAGCCAGAAGAAGAGATTCGATACGAAGAAGCATTACGAGAAATCAACCAACTACCAATATGGATTGACGACCGAAGTGGTACGGGTATTCACGACATCATTGATCAGATTCGCGCCCATAAGGAACGATATGATATTCAATGTGTGTTTGTAGATTACCTTCAAATCATTGGTGGTGAGAGTGATGACACAAGTAGTCTGTATGCAAAGTTTGCACAAGAGCTACGAAACGCCGCTGATCGATACGATGTTGCTGTCGTGCTTCTCGCGCAACAGAATAGAGGATATAGCGGGTTGCAATCGATTCTTGGTAGTGGACGTGTAGGACACATTGCGGATGTGTGTTTGGAGTTGAAAAGAGACGAAACAATTAAGAATGCTGATGTGGTGTATATCACCGTAGATATTCATAAGAATAGAGATGGGCCAATGGGGTCACAATCAGTGGTGTATGAGGCACCATATTTAACATTTAGGTAGGAGTACGATGGTTCGGTGTATTTCGTGTAGAAAAGAAATAGAAAAGGATGCACGCTATTGTAAATGGTGTAGCAAAGAACAGACTCAACCAACTGTTAAGCTGAAAGCACCAGCACCAATACGCGGCAAAACTCTTGCGCAGATTATCAACGAAGTGCCTGAACTTGATGGTGAGTACCGTAGACAGAAGGCGCGACATATTGCCAAGACAAACAAAGATAGAAGCCGTAGGATGGAGCAACGAGTAGCTAAGGCTATAGGAGGTAATCGTGTTCCCATGTCGGGAGCAGGTTCAATTAAGGGAGATTGTATTGTCTCTACTCCTGTTGGTTTAGTAGCGGTTGAGTGCAAGTATACAGCAGCAGTGGCGGCAAACGAACCGACGATGACCGTGATGAAAACATGGTTCCCAAAACTTGAGTCAGATGTTCAGGCAGTAGGAGCAGCGTTTGGTATTCTTGTTATTCATTACCATAACATCAGTACGGATTTTGTGTTTATTCCTGAGCGGGTAGCACATCGTTTCTTGACACTCGATATAAAAACCGTTGTGTTAGAAGATAAGCATATGTCATTCAAGCTAGGATTCAATAAGATAAACGCGCTGGTAAAAGAGGAAGCGAGTATTCGTGTAATGGTACTCGGTAAGCCGTATATATTTACAACCTTGGATCGTTTCATTAGAGGATTAGAGGAGTTACGTAGTGGCAGCCAAGAAGACTGATGAGCGTGTAACAGCAATTGCAAACACACTTCGTTCATTGTACGGGAAGGATGTACGTGTACGTTTTGGAGATCATTCATTTGTACACATACTTGAAGGGGTACGCATGGTAACAATGGCAGAACTTACAAACAAACCTGATGCGGTGATGCAGCCAACAGGGAGAAATCAAACGCCGCAATGTTTTGCACTTGTTTTCAAGGGACAGGATAAGCTCGTGTTTGTTCTTGACCATATCGGAATACCATATATTACGTCGAGTGGATTGAATATTCCTATTGGTGATTTGCGAGTATCTATAGGGAGCGCAGCATGACTCAATGGGTAAAAACGGTAGAAGAGTTTCGTAATCATTGTTATCGAGCGCTGTCTGAGCCGGTTGTGTATATCGACACAGAGACGACAGGGCTTGATCCGCATACACTCGATCTCTTGCTTATCTCTTTACAGTATGGAGACACGAATGTTGTGTTTGACTTCACGGAGATCCCTCGCAGTGAGCTACGTTGGATTAAACCGCTTCTTGAAAGCCGTCATATTGTAAAGGTTATTCATAACGCAATCTTTGATTACAAGGTATTTCTTAAGTATGGGTTAAGTACTCAGAATATGTACTGCTCACTCATTGCCGAGCAGGTATTGACAGCAGGATACATTGGGGTAAGTTGTAGTCTTGGGAATACTATTCAGCGGCGAGTGGGAGTGACACTCAACAAGGAAGTGCGTGAGGGATTTATTAATTTCCAGGGCAATATCACTGAAGAGCAAGTAACATACGCATCGCAAGATGTGTTGTATCTTCCAACGGTATATGCACAGCAATGGAGAGAGATTAAAGAACAAAATCTTGAGCGTATTATTGACCTTGAGATGGCAGATATTGAGCCGACAGCAATGATGGAGTATGTCGGTATTTGTATCAATGAGCAGAAATTGTTTGATTCGCGTCCAGTTTTCGAGGCACTACTTAAACGTGCTGATACTGCTATTCAAGACGAAGTTATTCGGCGCGGGTTGGCAACAGAAATACTCTTTACACAAGATGGGTATGTAGCTGTTAACACCGCCAGTCCGAGTCAAATGTTGCAGGTGTTTAAGAACGTCGGTATTAATGTGCCGTCACTCAATGCTAAGGATCTTGCCGAGTGGGATAGCAATTGGGTAGAACAGAAATCAAAGGGTAAGATAAAGAAGGGGTACGATGAGTTCGAACTGTACGATGGGGATTTTGATGTTGACATCGCCATAGGTTTCCAACATCCATTCCTAAAGCTCCACGGTATCCGTACCGCAGTGGAGAAAATACTCAAGACGTATGTTGTTGGGTTGACTGAGCGTATTAACCCTGTCACGAAGCGAGTACATCCAGGGTACAGACAATGTGGTGCGGCAGCTACAGGGAGATATTCAAGTAGCAATCCAAACTTCCAGAACATTGTGAACAAGAAGAAACTCACGGCGCTTGGGTTGGGTGAGTGGGATATTCGTTCTATGTTTATTCCTTCTCCGGGACATAAGTTTATTATCTGTGACTATAGCGCAATTGAGTTAGTGATTACAGCGTGCTATTCTGACGACCAAATTCTGATTGACCAGATTATGCACGGAGATATTCATAGCTATGTAGCAACTACTGCGTTTGGAATTGAAGTAAACGGCGAGAACAAAGGGTCGGGCATTTATAAAATTCTTCGTGATTGTGCGAAGACATTGACATATGCCATCTTGTATGGTACAACGGGTCGTAATCTTGAGCGTACACTCGGCACACAATTGGCGCAGTGTGGTGTTGAAGTAACATCTGGTATGGGTGATCAATGGATTGCATTGTGGCATAAGATGTTCCCGGTTGCCGGTAGTTTCCTTCATACGAATGCAAACCTTGCAGTAACTCGTGGGTATGTGGAGACTGTTCTTGGTCGCAGACGGCGATGGTCACTTAAATTTGATAACAAATGGCAGTTTTATGCAGCACAGCGAGAGGGGAGTAACTCGGCTATTCAGGGTAGCAGCGCGGATATGATGAAGCTAGCTATTCGAGATTTGTATGCAGCACTTGACAAATCAAAGGCGCGTATTGTGGGTACTATTCATGATGAGTTGCTTATTGAGGCGCGTGATGAATTTGTAGATGAAATTGCAAGTATTACTCAGTATTGTATGGAAGAAGCAGGGTATAAACTCTTCCCAAAAGCGCGAGAGTATGGTATAATTAAAGCAGAACCAAAAGTTAGCGGGGCCTACGATAAATGATTGGTGCAGCCTTTATGTGTATATTAGGTACAGCTATATACATAAAGGAGTGCATTATGAGAACGGCATGGAATAGAAAAAGCTTGATGGGTAAAGTTTACGGACGCTTGATGGTTGTTGGTGAGGCAGAATCTCGTATGGAGTCAAGTGGAAAACGTTTATATTGGCCTTGTAAGTGTGAGTGTGGGAACGAAACAGTTGTAAGTGGAGTACATCTCGTAAGTGGACACACACAAAGTTGTGGATGTTTACGAGATGAAAAAATACAGCAACAAGGTATACTTAATCGTGGTAGACAGTATGTTAACGATGAAGACAAAGAACAAAATGCGTGGATGGCTCACTATCGACATTTTTTATCACAGGCAAGAGTAAGAGGTATTGATACGTTTCTAACCTTAGATGATGTAAAACATTTAGGAACGCAGCATTGTTTCTTTTGTGGAGCAAAGCCAGAAGAAAAAAAGAATGTATCTAATTTACGATATTCTAGGGGTAAGTTTTATGCATCGGGTATAGATAGGGTGGATACAACTCAGCCATATACTTTAGAAAACTGTGTACCGTGTTGCTACAATTGTAACAGAGAGAAAGGATATATAACTCCTGCAATGGTAAAAATTCTTTATCATAAATATGTGGAAATGGGCGTTCTATGAGTTTCAAACACGAAAATCATTCATTTGAAAAGCGCAAGAATATGTCATGGGTTGTGTGCGCGAGTTGTGGTTTAGTATACATAAACAATTCTTTTACGGCGTGGAGTGTACGTATGGGATGTAATGCAAATGAACATCCAGATTATGAACGGGCAAAGCGAAAGGCACATGAAGAATGGCAAGCGAGGCAAAAATGAGTAAGATAGATACAAGCTTTTATCAAGAGCGGTTGGAAGCTATTTTCGCAAGTACATCGAGAGAAGTGTTACGTGAAGTATTCGACATTCCCAAGAATGGCAGGATACGTCCTGAGTGGTTAATGTACCAAGTTCGTAGAGAGTTTGAAGAAGGAGAGGACGATGCTGATCGACGTGAGTATTCCCGTAAACACTGATCACTTAGCGTTGGAAATAACAAGTAAGCTAACTCCAAAAGAGTTTGCCGAGTTTGTTATATCGCAATTGGAACTATTCGAAGAGACTCGTCAGTATAGTGACGAATGGATTTTGCTAACATACGAGCGCATTAAGCGCGACCTTGATGAAAGAATAGCATTACAAAAAGGAATGACAGTTGGTTAAATGTATTTGGTGCGATGCAGATATTCCATCCGATTCAAAATTTTGTCCAGTGTGTTCAAAGGAGCAGACACTCAAGACAGTAAAACTTAAGAGTACAAAAGCAGAACCATCAAACAACACGGCGATGGATAAAATCCTTAAGAAATATAAGGATGTTATTAACTCGTCAAAGGAACGACATTACGTATCAATGGGGCCACTCAGTGTGAACTTGAGTGTAGGGAACATACGGGGGGTACAATCCGGGCGTATGATTCAGATTGTCGGGCGTGAGTCAAGTGGTAAGACAACTCTTGCACTTGATATTGTCGCACAATATCAGAAGCAATTCCCCGACCGTTATGTTATGTGGGTAGATTACGAGCGTTCATGGGATGAACACTACGCAAAGATGTGTGGTGTAGATGTGTCACGAGTGTATCGATTGACACCAGATGACGCAGAGGAAGGCTACAGTATTGTTTTAGAAAGTATCAAGGAGGGGGGTGTACGCCTCGTTGTCGTAGACAGTGTTCCGACATCTATTCCAAGTGCTGAAACATCTAAGACACTCAAAGACAATGCAAAGATGGCCGGGAGTGCAAGTATTATTACTCGCTTCTGTCAACACGCTATTCCAATCATTGACAATTATGATGCGACTATTATTATGATCAATCAGTATCGTAAAAACTTTAGCACGTTGTCACCGATTGAAGAAGTTCCGTTTGGCGGAATGGCGCTTATGTACGCTACCAGTTTACTTATTGCACTTACTCGTGTTGGACGAGGCCCGGAGAGTCAAGAAGTACAGAGTGTGGTACAGAAGAACAAGACCGCAAAGCCAATGGCCAAGGCAAAGTTTACTATTGATTATGGGCAGGGGGTGAATCACCCGGCGTGTGTTGTGAATATGGCAAAGGATTTGGGTATTGTAGAGTTGACCGGAGCGTGGTACAAGTATAAAGAGCAGCGCGCACAAGGTATATCAAACGCAGTAACGCAGTTACCGATTGAAGATATTGCAAACGATGTGATTGCAATGGTAAGTAATGTTGGAGTTGAATATGTGGAATGATCCACCAGATTACGACGAAGTACGACAGCGGCTAGATGAACGCGCTAGGCTCACAGGAAGGCTCAGGAGCCTTGAATTAGAGCTAACCATAGCTCAGGCTAAGATAGCTAAAATCGCTCCTAGAAACCCCGCTGCGCGTGTCATAGGAACAAACGACGAGAATGGAGCCGAGCTTATTTCATTGCAGCAATCCATTATGCGAACAAAGAATGACCTTGATGTTGTGGAGGCAGAGATTGATTTCCTTAACTTTCGCCGCGACATTTATAAGACAGAATCGTACAAAGGAAAGCTATGATTATAAGCGCAAGCAAACTCAAAACATATTCATCATGCGGGCGAAAGTATTACTATCAGTATAAAGAGAAAGCGGCATCAGAAAAAACTATTCCACTTATCATGGGAACAAGTGTCCATAAGGCAATCGAAGAGGGGTATCGGGGAAAGCACCCGGAGTTAGTGTATACACAAACGTGGCAGAAAGAGATTGCTGATAACAATCTTGAACATAACGCCAAAGCATTCTCAAAAGGAATGCGAATGGTACTCCAATACGATTTTAGTATTGTCCCGGATTTCATTGAGCAGTATTTCGAAATGCCGTTCCCGAATAAAGAGAATCCTATTGCGGTAGTGAACGGGTACATTGACCAAGGGTTTGAATGGGGAGTGAGAGACCTCAAGACGAGTGCAAGAAAGCCAGATCAATTGCTGCTTGATTACGATTTGCAATTTATCCTGTATGCGTGGGCGTTTGAACAATTTACTGGAACAAAGCCAAAGCAACTCGTATGGCATCACCTAGACACCGGAGAAGATATGGTTGCTAATGTGTTAGGAGAAGAGAAACTGGAACATGCAATAGAAAGTATTATGAGTTTAGTAAAGGCAGACGCCGATGAGACGTTCCCACGTCACGTTGGATTTGAATGTGGTTGGTGCCCGTTCAAAAAAGTATGCCTGGGGGGTGGAACCCACGATGTCGGGAATAGCTAAGGCCATGATGGAAGATTACGTTCATGAGTATGTTACATCTGATCAGCGCGTTGATATCGAAGCAGCACTTCAACGCGCCGCCCTCATCTTCGGTGATGAATTAGTGCGCCGTATGTTGCGTTACTCGGCAGGGTATGGTATACTGCCAGCAGACGCAGAACAAATAGGTGCTGTCTACGAAGAGATCGCGCGCTCATTAGATGTAAGCGATGAACGTTTTGTACGTAACTTGACGGCATCTCATAAATATGGTATAGTTGCTGATGTGATAGTACAAGTGTTGAACGTGTACGGACACAGCGTTTTTAGTAAGGAGTTAGAAGAGATTGATTTGGACTGAGCAAGACCTGGAAATCATCCTCCCTGCATGTGCGGACAAACTCGCTTATCTGGTTCTACCAAAAATCAACAATGTTGCCGAATTGCAGACTGCTCTTCAGCGCATTAATCATTT
>ERZ650304.857-NODE-857-length-13269-cov-6.105040_pt1 | contig 13269 bp, 14 predicted proteins | sample MGYA00376240_ERZ650304 | MGnify/ENA primary metagenome ERZ650304 (study PRJEB26733, sample SAMN07839271) | wastewater metagenome | biome: small river; feature: stream; material: water | place: USA: North Carolina | collected 2016-03-01 ...
AGATCTACACAGGCGAAGACACTCTTTCCCTACACGACGCTCTTCCGATCTTGACGAATGCACCAGCACTATCTTCATGTGTAGCGCCAGCTATATCAGAACTAAGATGCACAAGTCTTGCATTCTCTATCAATACTTCTCCAGCTTTGGTATGTAACTTACCATTGCTTATAAATAGACCTTCAGACAATGCTTTATCAATTGTATTTTGATGCAACCCAGTACCATGCTGTTTTATAAGACTTCTATAGTACTCTTCGTCCAAGCTTATTAACTCTGCACTGATGGCAGTCAAAGCATTTTTCCCAGATGCTATTGGAAATAAAAAGCTTGATGCATGAAATGTTCTTAGGATTTTAAAAGGAGATAGTTCTTCTGCTGTTCTTATAGCGTTAAGAGATATATCGCCAAGATTGATACGTTTATTTATCTTAGTGTTAAACCAATTACCATTGTCAAAATGATACAGTTGTTTTAATGCATGCCCTTTAAACAACTTATTAGCAACACTTTGTCCTGCGTCTGTATCTAATAATTGTCTTGCAGCGTATGCCGATGTTCCAATAACACCAATACGAAAAAGAGCATCCTTAGTCTGCTCTTTTCTTTTTTCTTTTTTGTATTCAGCAAAATCATTACTTGATGCTACATAGCTTGGTTTGAAACTACGCAAATTATTCCTCTTCTTTTAAAGGCATTACTTCTTTTGGAAAAGCTATTGTGCATATTGCATATCTTCTAAAGACTTCATTTATTGGCAGCTTCTCTACTTCTGAAAATGGAGTACACATAAATCTAGATATAATTGCACACATTGAATTTACTACATGTAGTGTGTTTGCCACTATATTGAATTGATTTATTGTATCTGTTAAATATGCGATGCTGGTTAATGTTATTGCATTTACTATAGTCTCGATAAAGCCAGCTTCACAGTCATCCCAATCTACTGATGTACCTAATCCAATTACCTCGTCAAAGACATTGTGTAAAATGTCTTCTTCGATTTGCATTCTTGAAACTGGATGTTCAATATTTAGATAGTTGACTCTTTCTATTTCGTGCATAGTTAAGAGTCTTGCTGAGATTATTGGGTCCTGATATACAACACGATTAATAGTGAAATGCCCATGAAGTGTTATTAACACTCCTCCATCCGATACATTAAGAATGTTGTAATCCATATTAAATAACCTTAATCATTGATAACGCTGTTTGGTCTGATACAAAGCCAGACTTATAAAGTACTTGTTTTGCTAATGTTTCAACAACTCCAGCCTTTGTTTGGGCCATTGTTTCGATGCTTAATTTTGGCCACAATGAACATCTAGTTAATACAGATTCTTCATATCTCATTTGGTCATTCGCTAGACCACTTTTAATAAGCTGTTTGTATTCAAGACGTTTTAAAGTTCTCCAAATATATAAATCGTCATCATCTCCAATGCTTGATATATAAAATACACCATACATATCTTTCCATTCTTCTAGTTCATATTGAGTTGGAGAACCTTCTTCTCCGTCAAGTGCTGCTAATATAGCTGCAATGCCATCTGTATTTTCTGTTGACTCTGGAATTTGCTCTTCTAATGCTTCTGTCATATTGTTAATTGGTATCATAATGGTCTGTATTTTCCTACAAAATTGTATCTTTGAATCATTTGTCCGTCTTTATCTATATAAGTTTCAGACTCTTTTGATATTACTACACAATCAATAATTAAAAAGCCGCTGCTTTTTTCATCAACGTGTAATGGTTGTGAGTTATTAAAAATAACTCTTGTGGTAAAGTATCTTGGCAATTCGTGTAATAATGCTGTATGAATTCTTTTTGATTCCAAAATCTTGCCATTATTATTAACAGCTATAGCTTCAATGCGACGCAATTGGCCAATACTTCTTGTACTTAAGTCATCAAATGAGACGCTGGTTAAGTCTATTGGTTGTGCTGCTTCTTTTCTTATATTGCCAGCGGCAAAATGAATTGCCTGAGTAAGATAGTTTTCGTGTATAACATTTACATCTAAACTAAAACTAAGTATAACATTACCTTTAGATATGAATGCAAATTCACTATCGCCTAGTCCATATATTGGCATACTGCTAATACTATCTCTGTATCCTATGCCGTATAGTTTATCTAAATAAACTTGATTGTCATTATTCTTAGACTCAAGATATACAAAGGCATCTGAGCCACTATAGTAGTTATCGTATTTCATATTAAGTCTGAAGCTCTGATTATTGAATTATTAGTTTGCTTAAGTGGACTGATAATGGAATCTAGTCTGTCATGCTGAAGAACATCTTGTGCAATGTACGATATTGTTGTTTCGGTTATCATATCATTAACAGACATAACTTGGCCATTGTTAATAAATGTTGCGCCAGCAATAACTTCCTTAATCATATTTTCTTGGTACTCTGACATATACAAAACTACTATATCGCAAGATAAAATATCATCCAACATAAGATTGGAATGGCTTTGAGGTGTTGCTGCCATATTAAGTATCGCTAATTCATCTGTATACTGACCACTCTTTGTAAGCTCTTCTCTTAATTTTTGTAGTCCAAGTATTAAATCGTCTTCTAAGAACATTGTTTTAATTATTGTTCCAGCTACATATCGTGGTCCAGATGCGAAACCACTAATCACTTTATGCCCTAAACTGTGTACAGCTTTCTTATTTCTATATACTGAGTAACTAATTGATATAACTGAACCCAGCCAAATGTACATTTCTGCTGGTTCATTTTTTACAACAACATTGGCAAAGTTATTAGTGTCACTGATATTATTGACAGTCTCTACAACTTTTTTATTGTAGTCTATTCTCATCATTAAGTATGTGTCAGTCCCACCAACACTATTGTATTCTTTCATTGGTCTTGCTGTATCTTTTTTTATATCTACCACTTCTTTCTCCACAAAATAAAAAGCCCACACGCGGTGGGCTTAAATACTGTATTTTCTTAACGAGCTAGAGTATTTGCATCTTGGACTCTGCGCCAATCAGTAATACGTTTTGCTAGAAATGATACTTGTTTTTCGATAACTAGGTCGTCGATTGACATTCCACCTGCTGCTGTCATTAATTCTACACCATGAATAATCATTTTGGAAACACTTCCATATTCATTTGCAGCAACCAATGTAATGTCAAATGGTAAGATTTGATCATGTAGCAATGCCTGTCTTTTGTCTTTGACTTTAGTTCCTAGTGTGCTATTTGTAGCTCCACTAATATTACCAACCTGTCCTCGTGTAGTACCACCAAAGTTAGAAGCAGCTTTAGCAGCAGTATTCGCAAATCCATCTTGTCCAAAGTTTGCAGTTTCCTGCTTGCTTAAGAACACAGCTTTTGGATCATCAGAATCATTTTTACCCTCAGTGCGTCCAATCTCATTTACAAGAGTGTCTTGGTCAAATACAACGAACACACAGGCTCCAGATACTAAACGTTTGCCACGAGCAAATGATACAGGATCGGGTGAACCCATAACATAGATAGGGCCTTTTTCTCTGTCAGATTTGTATGAAACCATTTGTAGTTCACCGAAAACTTTATCACCAAAAACTGCGGTAATATCAACTCCAGCAAAACTGTTATAAGTAGCCATATTTTATTTCCTCTAATGGTGACTGCTTGATTGCAGTCACCTTATTTTATTTAGATGTCGTATGCCAACACTAATGATTGATTTACTTCGCGTAATTCAAACGCTGGTACAACTACATATGGAATACGAACTCTACCTTTGCCATTAACTACGGATTGTAATATTACTTGTGCACTGTATTTCAAGATTGCACCAGTATCAACAGATTTCAAGAACTCTGCATCTACGATTGTCTGCATAGCAGCCAACTGTACTGGTCCAAGACCTTTACCCAAGAATGGATCTAGTCTTACTCTGATGCGATTTGTAACATCTGCAATAGTGATTGATGTACTGATATAGTCATAGTCAGACAATGGGCCTGTTGGCAATTCACCAGATGCGCAAACAACTGCTGTTCCTTTGTCTAAGAATGCAACATATCCTTTACCTGCGATTTCATTTACTTTTGTTTTCTTCAAAAGGAATGGTAATGTTACACCAGCAATAGTTCTATTTGTTGTTGAATCACCAGCTTGTACATTTGTTAAAACACCCAAGTAGATTGCAGCAGCATTAACACTGCGAGCCGTCAATCCTAAGATTGGAGAACGTGGTGTGCTTACAACTGCTGATACCACTGATAGGAATTTGCCCAAATCAATTGGTGCGCCACCAGTATCGTATTGAACTGCTCCGTCTGGATATCCTGTATCTGTACGATAGAATCCAGGTACTTGTGTTGGAGTACCAGCCATGAAGCGATTACCCAATAGTCCAGTACCAGCGGAAGTGATTGCGCCAGTAATGTCTACAGCTGGTGATGTACCAAGCCAAGCATTAACAGCCGCAGTTGTAGATGCGATTGGTTGTGATGTTCCAATTGCGCCAAATACAAACTTGTCATTTGTTGCCAAATCATCTAAGAACATGCCAAGACGATGTGTAAAGTTAGTTTCATTGTAACGTGTTGCTATGATTGGTTGACCATTATCATCAAGTGTAGCGTAGTCTGCAATGCTTGGCTTAGTGAATGTAATAACAATATCATCTGCAGCAAGTGTTGAGGCAACCAGAGTTACTAAGTCTGTAGTAGCATTAAATGTGTAACCTGTTGTAAGAGCCAAGGGGGTGCCATTTTTAGTAACAGTTAATACAGTTGCGTTAACATCTGGAATACCTGGTAATGCAAGTGTAAGTCCGCCAACTGCAGCACCTACATCTGTGAATGTTACCGTTTGTGTTTCAGGAACGTAAACATTTTTCACTGTGCTCCATGTCCATACTAATTCACCAGATGCTTCTGTGCTATGAACATACTCAAGTCTATTAGATGCGACTGAACCATCTGCAATGTTTGGAGTATCATTTAATGCTTCTGGTACAACAATATGAGTAGCACTTGTTGTTTCTAAATCTAAGAATGCAGCATCAACAAGTTCATACAATTTCTTATAAGAACAGTTTACGTTGTCAGCACCAGCTCTGTAAGCAGCACCTACAACTGTAGTTGGACGACTGAATACAACTTCGATAGTTGCAAGGTTAGCTGGAGCTGTAACGAATACAACTTCATCTGCACCATCAGTACCAGTACCTTTTCTCAATGCATAGTCTGTTGTAACTGTTTTCAATACGCCGTTAACTTTTACAGATGTAATCAAAGTGCCAATGTTTGTTGCACCAGGCAAATCGAAAGCTACAGCAGTACCGTCACCAGCAAATGAACTTGTTGTATCATTCTTTAGTCCAGCTAGTGCAAGTTCTAATGCAACAGGTGCAGTAGGTGTGCCAATACGATGAGTAAATGCTTCATCAAAGCCAACAACAACAAACTTGCCAAGGTCTACTTCCGATCCAGGAACGGTTGAATAAACAATTTTAGCTCCTTCGAAAATAATCAAACATGCTTCACCAGCATTGTTGGTCTGTGGGCCAATGTAAACTGAGTATTTGGTACCAAGGCCAACTGCTTCTTCAACGGTGGTAATTTCTGATAATGCACCAAACAATCCACTGATTGAAGCTGCTACACCACCAATACGGTAAACTGCAACGTTTTGTGCGCCACCTAATTTTAATTCATTTGCTGCTTTAATAAGCGGAGAACTGGCACCAAAAAGTGCAGCTGCTTTATTAAAATCATCAATGATAAATGGTGTATTGCTTTTACCAGAAAGTGCAGTAGCAATTACAAGCGCAACGGGGCCAGTAATAGCTGGACTTGCAGCCAAATTACCATCCAAAAGCTCTAAGTTAATAGATGCCAAGTTATCATACTTAGCCATTAGTTATATCTCCTAATATATTTTTTAGCACTTTATGTGCCTAATTGAGCGTCTATTCTAAACCCCTGAAGTAATATCTCAGGTAATTGCTCTAATGTTTCTCTTTTTACTGTTTTTACTTCATTTGTTCTAACAAAGAAACTAATTGGTATTCCCACTAATTTCTTGTTTTCATATTTTGTAGTAAAAATTGGTTCATGTCTACCATTCATTACAAAGACATCAACTGTTCTTCTGAGAAAGAAATATGCCGCCGACATTATGTTCTCAACTAGCATTGCGGTTAATCTTGCATTGCGTGATGTTGATGCCCAACATGTCATTGTTATCTCATTGTCATATAAATGTGAATAATGAATTGTAGTATCATTATTATTTATATCCTTACTTTCCCTTACATATCTTGGCTTGTACTGTTTAGTTCCACTAAATGGTGGATGGTCTTTGCCTAGTGATGCAGGTGCTCTTTTTGTTAATTCAAAAGTAACGATATTGTTACTTGTGTTAAAAGAATTTGGATATTCTTCTGTAAAAACAAATTTATTATAATCTGTTGTTGTTGAAATATCCATATCTTTAATGACTAAATTATTTGAACTAAACAAATCATATAAAACATCAAACAAACTGTCAATTGTTATTAATGAATTATACTCATTTATTTCATCTAGTCTAGTATTTTGCTCTTTTACATCTCTTGCCAAAGAGCGAAGTATATGGTCATACGGGTCCATGTTAAACCTCGATTAAAGATGCAATGTTATATTCAATTCTATTATGGTCTAGTCTAATTTTTTGTGCGGCTGTAATAACGAATTTTTCATCTACTTCTAATGGCATATAGATAGTGCCATTCTCTCTTACTCTTGGAACTATAATTACTTCTTCATCTCTTAATATAAATTGAGTTGGAGTGATTAACGTCATACCTTTATTTTGTGCTTGTGCTACTGGTTTATAATGCGTACCTTCGTCGCCAAGTCTTATATAGTTTGGTCTCCACATATATCCATAAATTGGAATCTCATCCCATAGATAACCAACACCATCACAATCTGCACATCCAATACGTCCTTCTTGAGATACTGGATTCCAACAAGAACCACATTTGATTTTTACACCATTAGCAGTTCTAGCTTTACGTTGAATAAAGACATTGTATTTTGTAGTACCGAAATCAGTACCATCGAAAAATAAATCTAATTCATCGCGCAAATCAAGTTCAGACATACTCATGATTTCTACCGTATGTTCCATAGTAAGCGGCTGATGCACCTATCTTGCCAATATGTTTAGTATTACCTAATCCATGTTTTGATGCAGCTAGTGGTACATCTTGTAATGGTAGCCAATGCCACCATTCTCTATTTGAAGCCTTGTTATTAATATTGGAGTCGCCCTTAACAAAGGTTTGCATCATAAGTAATGAAGCATCCATTTGCATTAGCATTTCTTTAATAGACTCAAAGCACATTTTTGCATCTGCAACTAACTGGTCTAAGTATGTTGGATTAGTATCGTACTTAACAGAAACCTTAACATCGCCAAGAAACTTGGACTTTGATTTAGATGCCGTAGCTTCAATATTAACTAGGTTTGCTATGCTGTATGTTGCATAACATGTAGCGTAATCTCTTTTAATAATAAACAACTGTTTGTCAGTTAAATTAAGCTTCATTGAATAAAGTGTTAATAGATTGTCTATGTCAACTGATGCATTAAATATCAAATCACGTATTTGTGGAATGTACTGTGTGCCATATCCGTCTAAGAAGATACCACCTAGTACATCGTATTCTGTTGTATAGAATGGACTAAGCGCAACATCTGCTTCTACTGATGTTGGTTGACATACTGTGGCATCAAGTAAACGCACACCAGTAAGCTTAATAGTTATGTGTTCATTCATTATGTTAATATCTGCACTATGTATTTATCTGAATTTGTAATGATGTTATCAACATCGTCTTTAATCTCTATCAGTATTTCTGTTGTACTAAGTATTCTATATCTAATTATGTATTGTGAGTTAGATGAGTAAAGGTCTAGTTTACTTAGTAGGTAGCTATTAAATGCTGGTGAGAATGATGCAGTAAATGATTGTTCTGTTATTGAGTTTTTATCAAACTCTTTGTCACTTGTAATAATTATCTTATCAAGGTCTATATACTTAACAGTAAACTTAATAACGTCTATAGCTTCAGCAACTGGAGTTGCTGATTGTCCAAAACCATATTGGTTATAGAAGCCAACAATATCTTGATATTGTAGTCTGCCAGATGGATTATCTTCGCTCTTAATAACTTGTGAGTCTGTAAACGTTGTTATGTTTTGTAATCTACTTGTTGTAGATTTCTCAGCAGATACTAGAGTGATTGTATATCTTTCGTTATTAATGAATGGTGTAGATTTATTTAATCTAATAGATGTATTTGCGTTTAAAGCTATTTGTGCTGAATTGATATTCAACTGAACGTTGGTGCTAACTGCTACTGAATTCTTAAACAGAGAGTACCTTATATTATTTTCGCCTTGGATTATTGAGGATGTTTGTGTTATGTATAAATCATAAACGGCATCGTCTGTTAGATTGGCGTTATCTATTGTATCTATCCATATATTAGAAGAGCCAAAAGAAACAACTTTATTTACGCTATAGTATTTTTCTCTAATACCGCTATTAACAAATAAGAAGTATTTTGCATTTGTATAAAGAGGTTCTTTTGGTTTAACTTCAACATTCCATTGTGAGCCAATTACAGTGATTATAAAATCTACTGCTACTGTTCCATATGTGTCTTTTATAAAGTGTATTTGCTTAGCATTTAAATCGCCTGGATGAGGCCACACTTGATTAGACTGTAGTCTGGACAAAGTAATAGTATTTTGTAAATCTCCACTAAGAGGTTGTTTATCAAATAAGATATTGATACTTTCACCAATTGGCAATGCATCTAATTGATGCATAGAGTTTTTAATAGTTAATACTTGTATCGCAGACATAGGAATTAAAGCTCGCTGATTGCAGTGATAACTGCTTTTCTGTTTTTATCTTGTTGTTCAAAATCTAATAGTGCGATTTTATCTTCATCGCTTAATGCAGCGTTAGATAGATTCTCAACTACAGTTTTAATATTGCCATTTAGCAATTCTTTTAATGAGTCAAAATATTCAGCTTCTTCTTGTGCTTCTGGACTTACAGGTTCGTCAGGAGTAATAATGTCCTCAACTACTTCTACAATTTCCTCAACAACGTCTTCTACAATATCTTCTACAATGTTAAAAATAGCATTGAATACTCTCTTGATAGCAGCGTCCTTAATTAGCACACCAATAGATTCAGCATCAATATCAGAACTTAGTTGACCACTTTTAATAGCACTGGCAACGCCAAGCAATACTGAGTCTGCACAATCAGATAAATCAACTTCTTGTTTCCCAGCACTCTTCACAAGGGCAATCTTGCCAATGAAGTAGAATGCACTTCGAACTGTACCTAAATTGATAATCATCTTTTTCTCCTTACAAAAACGGCGGCATTTAGCCGCCGTATTTTAACTACCCTTAACTAATTAAGGTTTTTGAACGATTGGTGCCAATCCGCTTATTGTAGCCTGTGGAGGCAATACAATTTGGTTAGGTTCGATAGAGATGTTGCGAGCAACAGAAATACCGTGACCTTCGTTGAATTGTGCTAGACCGTAACGTTCACGAATCTTAATTTTCTTAATGTCACGAGCTGGGTCATCCCACTCTTGCATTGTTGGATCTTCTGCAATAACAATTGCGCCTGTTTCAGCACTGTCCAACATAATGATGGAAGTTGTTTTTGCATTGGCATCGAACGGAACAAAGTGAGTTGGAATCATCATTAATCCACCGAATGGCAAGTTGATTGGGAATTCTGCAGCTGATTGCTGAGTACCTTCACGTTCTGCTTGGCTTGGGTTAGACGTAGATGCGCCCATTCTTCCTGATTTTTTCCATGCTGCTGGTAGTGATGGATATACGTTTTGCGGTAATCCATTGAACCAGTTACCTGCCATTTTGCCTGTTTCCAAAGCAACTTGACGCATTACTGGATCTTTAATAAACATTGCCCATGCCAATGGGTGAACCAATACGACATTAGGTGTAAAGCCACGTTCAAGTGTCTTAGCATACATATCATACAAGTCTTCAACTGTCATTGAACCGTTACCAGCTCCAGATAAGTTACGACCTGTTGTACGGCCAATTTCCGCTGTTGTTGGAGCAGCATTATCAAATACTACTACGCCAGTGTTGTTCAACATATTGAAAATTTTCTTTTCTTTATGACGAGCAAGAGCACGACCAGCTTGACGAACGTGCATACTTAGAACATCCCATTGAGAATAACGAATCATCTCTTCTGTGATTTTCAATGCAAGACCGCTTTTACCAACCATCGCTGTTGCTGTACCAGCACCAACTTGTAATCCAAATTCTGGATATTCTTGACCTTCGGCCATATCCAAGTTCTGATTACCAATTGCACCTAAAGTACCAAATGTAATTTGTGCGCCGTAACCATCAAAACGTAATGGAGTAAGCAATTTTGTACCAACTAAAACTGGTTCAATAGCTTCCTGCATAACTTCTGTGATAACACGTTTGAACATCAACGGTGCATTAGCCACAGAGATAGCATCTTGAATTGTCATACGAGCGCCATCGGGATTAACCCCACCACTTGTCATGGTAGAGTACATATCCTGAATTTCACTTTTGATTGAAAGTTCTTCAGCTGTCCAAGGGGTAAAGTGAGTTCTATTCATTTTCTTCTTGTTTCCTTATATTATTTATTTAACAAAATACGAACAGAGCCATAAGCTCCTGCATATGTAATAGTGTCTGATTTACCTTCGGTAGCTGTACCAGGCATTTTGTCAAGTTCTGATGGACCATTCTGTGCTGTACGCACTTTTTCTAACAATCCAAATGGACCTGCTCCAAATACCTCTGTAATTTGACCAATGATTTCAGATTCATCTGCTGAACCAAAATCATAACCAGTAACAGAATAGTTTGAATCTAAGTCGTATGAAACATACATACCAGATTTAACTGTTCCGCTAGCTGCAACGCAAGCTGCAATACCAACGAATGGCGCTACGTCATAAGTAGCTTTGTCTTGAACAAGTGGTAGCTCTAATAGGTATTTACATACGAAACCTACTTTATGTTGTAAGTTAAAGTTAGATACTCTATAGAATGCTGGGTTAACGCCATCACCACCTGGATGTCTCCAGAAGTTGTACATTGCTGCACCAACTGGATTAGATACTGTACGAACTGCAACAGCAGGTTGTGCTGTTAATGTGAAGAACGATTTAACAACTGGCTCACCAACTGTAACCGCAACTCCAGCAGAGTTCTTAACACCTTGTTGAACATCAAGTGCTGTGTACTTTGTAATAGTAGTTAAAGCAAGACCTGCTGCAATACCAGCGGGAACACTACCTGCACCATCGAAAGCAGCTTTATATGCAGCAGCTTGCTTACGCAAACCAGCTGGAACTAAATAGCCATCGCTATCAAATCCTACAAGCTTACCAGCGGACAATACAAAGTATTCACGGAAGTATTCATTATATCTAACTAATGGCAAGTAAGGCGCAGGGTTAAAACTACCCGCTGGTCTGATGCCTTCAGAAATTTCAAAGTTTGGTGTGATTTTACCCCAGTCGTCCCATTGTTTGTAGTTGGGTTGTCCTTGGATACTAAATTCGCTATACATTATTGATTATCTCCGTCAATTAAAATGTAAAATTCTTAGGAAGCTTATTATTAGCTTTAAGGTCATCTAAATATGCGCTAGCAGCTTTAAAGCCTTGTGTTTTTAGCGTTGCTCTGTACGCGTCATGTATTTGTTTAATAGAAAGCACTTCATCTGTTGATGGTGTAGCTGGAACAACTGGAGCAGTATCTTCTACTGTCGATGGTGTACCATTTGCATCAGCAATCGTAACTGGATTCAGATTTTCACCTTCTGCAGCTGGAGTCTTAGGTTGTTTTGCAACAACTACTAAATCTGCCAAATGATCTTCAAGTGAAACTAGGCTTCTTGCACTAAGTGCAGTCTCTCTATCCTTATCTGCAATTCTATCTTCTAATGACAGGATTTGCAACATTACATTATTTTTATATTTACTTTCTAGATTAGAGAATGAATCTTCTAATACTGTAGAATGTTTCTCAAGTGCTCTAATACGTTGTGCTGTATAAGACTCATCTAGATTAACACTTTTTTTCAGTCCGTCAACTACTTTCAATGCAATAGCATCTAAATGTGCATCTGTTAATACAAATGGTTCAATGACTGGAGCTGGTTCTGCATCTTTTGCTAATGCAGCAAAAGCGTCTTCAATACTATCTACATCAAATGACTCTTTAGCTTTAATAACCAAGTTGTCAAGAATCTGTGTTTTAGTATCTGAATCTTCAAGGCTATCTTGAATTAGTTTGTGGGCGATTAGCAAATGTTCTTTATCAAAAATTGGAATCTGCTTTTCATCTGCAAATACGAATCCAACTACTGCAGCTGCATCATTCTTATCTTTAGATGCATAAGCACCCACTTTCAAAGATTGCATGTAGTCTGTAAACTCAGCATATGTACCGTATTTAGCTTTTAATTGGTCTAATGTTAACTTCATATCGTTACTCTTATTTCCTATTGTGAAATCTAGGATTTCAATTGTTGTATTTTCATCGCTGTCCAGAAGTTCAGAAATAGCATTTTCGTCTGCTGGTTCACTTACATATGAAACATGTCTATAATTTAACGTGTCTGCAATATAAAAGCAAGTCTGTTTATCATAAACTTGTCCTCTATAATGTCCACAGTCACTTTGCATTTTATTATTGCCACAAATAGAACAATAACCAGATACACTATCACCGCCAACAGAAACAGTTAAGTAACGCTTATCAAGCAATTTTTCAATTGCATCAGCGTCATTAATCTCTGCTATTAATTGTATCTCACCTAGGCCTTTATATCCAACTGTTTTATATTCTTTAGAGTTAACAAATTCATTAACCTTCTTAATATAATTTTTATCAGATACATTAGCTGTTTCAAGATATCTATTTAGTCCATACGAAACATAATCAGCTTGTTTGATTCTACCTATTGGAGAAGACAGCGGGTCATGATTTGTAGTAACTGGTTTGTTAAATGGCTGTACAAAACTTTGTACACCATCGGACATACCTTTAGGTGAATAAAACCATAAATTCTTATTTACCAATCCAGAGTGAGTCGCAGACATTTTAACTCTAATTGAAGTAGGTTTTTTACCTGCACTTGCTGAGTCTTGGATGCGCTGAATATCTGAATCTAGGATTCGTA
>ERZ650304.858-NODE-858-length-13268-cov-16.515023_pt1 | contig 13268 bp, 21 predicted proteins | sample MGYA00376240_ERZ650304 | MGnify/ENA primary metagenome ERZ650304 (study PRJEB26733, sample SAMN07839271) | wastewater metagenome | biome: small river; feature: stream; material: water | place: USA: North Carolina | collected 2016-03-01 ...
GAGCGTGCCAAAAGTGCCACCGACAGTAATAACCCAGCCAATATATCCAGCAGACGCGGCGTCCAGCTTCTGCACCGCGTTTCCCGCGGTCCAATTGCCCCAGGCGGGCGTATCCTGGCCAAAGTCACTTCCGCCATTGTGAATGACTAACGCGCAGCGAAACGCGGTATTTCCTTCTAGGCGACCCGTCACGGATCCCAGCCGGTAGGCGGTCGCATAATCCTGGACGGTGTTACCGGCGACCGTTGCCTCCGATGCCGACGCCAGACGTAGGCCATAGATGCCCGTCGTTACTTGATCGCCCACAATGCGATTGCCCACCACTGCTATTCCATTGGCGTCTGCCGCCGTCACTTGAATGCCATTCCCCGTGCTGGCGTATATCACGTTGTCGATAAACCGTAGCTCCTTCACAAATGAGGCACCCGTGGTGATACTGCAAAAGGCACCGAAAAGGCCAGAGATCCGGTTGCCCTGGACGGTCAAATAGAGATCTTGTGATTGTGTACTGGCCACGCACTGAAAGCCATAGCTTCCCGCTGCGCAATTCACGTCGTTATCGGTGACCAGGATAGGCTCTCCGCGTGGTCGCGCCGATATGCCCATTTCCGAACATTCAGAGATAACATTGCCGGTTACTGCACTGGACCGTGTCGGATAAGCCGCGTCGAATGTGGTAAATATCGAACGATCCGTGTACACGTCCAATCCACGAATGCATGACCAGATTTTATTCCCTTCAATCAACCAATTGCTGCCATTGGTGATCGCGATTCCACCGCGTGCCAAGGCGGCGTTGGTCACGTCATTTTGCCCGTGAATCTCATTCCCAGCGATGATGATATCATAACAGGACACGCAGTAGATACCCGCATGCCGACTCGTAGAGATCGTATTGCCTCGAATTTTTACGCCGCGAATATACCCGTAGACGCTGATGCCATAGCCGTAAATTGCCGTGGCATCCAGCCCGGCATTGTCGACTTGATTTCCTTCGACCACAATATCTTCCATATTAATACGCGTGGCGTTGTTACTGATGATTTCTATGCCCTGTTTAATCGTCGACGCATCCACGCGGTTATTGGCAATTCGACCGCGTTTTAGTTCCGATGCGCCAGCGACAATATCGTTTGCGGTTATGTAAATTGCCGCACTGGCCACCCCCGAAGCGGTGAGGTCGCGTGAACTTCCACCCGAGAAGGTATTGCGCTCAATGCGCCAGTCGGTCATGTCGTAGTCGGCGCTTGAATCGCGCTGTATCTGCACCCAAGAATCACCTTTGAAATTCGTAAAATCATTATCACAGCAGACAAAGCCACTCAACGCCCCTGTCGCGCCGATATTATCCCATACCACCGCCGTGCCATAAATACCGCCAGCGGCGTTGACATTATTTCCGACAAACTTGCAACCCGTCACCGAAAAATTTGTAATAGCCTTGGCGTAAAAAACGCCACAGGCTGCTACCCCGCTCACGGTAATGGTGGGCTTTCCCTGACCAACAATTTGAATGCCGTTCACCGTGATGGGAATTGCCTTATCGGTCAAGGCGTTCAGCGAGGCAGACGCGAGTACATAAGATCCAGGCGGGACAATGACGACGCCGCCCGTCGTGAGGACGCTCACAGCCCGCGCAAAAGCGGTCGTGCTGTCACTTACACCACTGTTGTCCGCTCCATAGTCGAGGACGTTGGCGCTCTCAGAAAACCGAGCGGAAAGTGTCCGTCCTACCGTGGACCCAGTGGAAACCACGGCTAAGCTCGTCGCGGCTTGCTCTTGGGTATTCGCCTCATTCGCATTTTTCGGAACCGTAGTGATACCCGTCAAATCATCTCCCCACGCAGCCAGTCCGCCCGCACTGGTCTTACTCGCGGCGACGGTCGTACTCGCATTATCCCACAAGGTGATGCTTTTGCTGTTCGTGTAGGTTTTTATCCGTGATCGCAGCGTCGCGCCCGCAGCACCAGCCCCGGCCACGTCAATTTGTTTCCCGACATCTGCCGCCGTCCAATTGTCATTGAGCGCGGTCAGCACTGCCGCGCCGCTGGCGATGGAACAGCTGGCATCCGCCGCCACGCCGGAAAAGAGTCCGAACGTTGCCGCGTTGATCGACGACAAACTTCCCGCCGTCACTTGTGCTGTTATCGATGCTTGAATGTCGGCGGTGCGGACGGTGCGGCCCACCAACAGACCGGCCAGTCGATAGCGACAGGTGCGGGGCGTCTCTAACGCATCGCGGGTTTCAGCCTGCAATCCCGTGACGGACATCAGCCACGCGACGGCGATCAAGACGAGAATAGAACGACGCATACTCATTTCCCTTTACGGAAGAATCCAAAACGCCACGCGGCGACGCCGAGCGCGCCGATGATCACTACCCACACGATCCATGATTTAAAGAGTTTCGAGAAAATACCACTGGCGACGGAGCCAGCCCCATCCAGTGCGCTGCCGACGATCGTTGCGGGTAAGTCGCGAATGCTCACCGCGAGTTGATACGCGCTATTCCAGAACGCGCTGGCCGCGTAGGCCGCTTCGATTTCGGCCTTGCCCGCTTCCAACTGTCCCGCTGCATATTTCGCCACAGCGGCGTCGGTCATTTTGAAAAAGTTTTGCCACCATTCGCGTTTCTGCGGTGAATCGCAAAAGTCAGGCGCGAGCAGACCCACGCCCGGCGCCGTACGCACCAGTGACGTGGGCTGGGAATCCTGCAACGCCTGCACGCGAGCGAGCCAGTCACGCGGCACCCATGACAGACCGGCGACGCGTTCCGCATAGAGACGATGCAAGAGCCCTTGCAGCTCGGGATAGGCCTGCCCGATGCCGGGCTGTGCCCAGACGCCCAGCGCATGACTGGTCACGGATTGTTGATCGTCAGGCATGATCAGCGACCCTTGAAGCCAGAGGCATGAGCACGCATCGACGTCGCGCCGGTAATATTGAAGCGCCACGCCGTCGCCGCCGTACCGGGAACCGGCATGGGCAGCGATACTTGCTGAGATGCGCCCGCCTTCACGGCGATACGATAGACTTCGGTCGCGCCGTCGAGGATGATGGCCACATTGTCGGCTCCGCCATCATTGGCGATCAGCAGCGACGTGAGATGGGTACGCACACCGGCCGCCTGAGCCGCGATCAGATCGACCACACCAGCGGCCGCGAGCTGAGCATTGCCTCTTACGGCCAGATCAGATTGCGCATACGGAGCGACGACGAGCTTGCCGACCAGATCGGCCGTCAATCGCGTGGCGTCGCCCGTGTTCACCGCTGCGCGTTCCGTGCTGAGGGCTTCCGCGCCTTGCAGCAGCGGCGCACCAGAGACGGCCGCATCATGCGCGGCCGCGCCCACGGACGTAATGGTGCCAGTTACGGTCACGGTTACGGGATTCAATGCGTCGATGATCAGACGATTATCGCGAATATCTGACGCGCCAGACGCCACGCGAATCGTGTTCGCGCTCGCGTTCATGTTTTTAATCCAGCAATCAGACCAGTCGAAAGCCAACGCAATACCGGGGGGAATCGGGAAGAAAGATCCGCCGTCGAAGCTGATCCACACGTCGTCGCGATAGGTCGCACTCAACACGCTCACATAGCGAATGGGACCAACCACTTGCTCGCACTGTTTCAGTGTAAGCACCATGTCTTGCGTCTGGTAAATCGTTCCCGTGCGTTCAATACTCATGAGCGTTTACCTCGCAGCAGCAAAACGAGTACCACCAGCAGACCGACGACACCGGCACCGATAGCCCAGAGATTCACGCCTGAGAAAGAAGACTCAGCCGGTGGTGCGAAATATCCGCCGCCATCACTACCGCCGCCATCACTACCGCCGCCTCCATCGGGTATTTGCGCAGGCGGATTGACGGGGGTGGCGAAGCGATCGACGACGGTATTAAAGACGCCACTTGCCGCTGGTGCATACGCAGAGACAAACGGCTTGGCGATGTTGCCATACGTGTCCACCAGCGTTTGCCTTCCGCTCTTTGTTAATGCGAGCGGTGCCGCAATTGGCCCCAGATAAGAAATGTTTTTCTGAGTCGCGACCGACTTGACTTTCTTGACGATTTTGGACAGGAAGCCCATGCGCCCTCACTTCCGGCCGCGAACGAGCACCCAGACCAAGCCGAGCACCACGACCACCGCGCCAATGATCACGATGGGCTTACGGAAAAATTCCATCACGTCAGAGCGGACACCGGCCGGGATGATCGGATTCGTCACCTGCGCGGTGCCTTGGACAGCACCGCGAGCTTGACCGGACGTGGCACCACCGGGGAGCAATTTTATTACGCGGTTTTGTACTTGGCCAAAAATACCAGCGAGGCCCGCGTCCACCGCGTCATCGACCGAGCTGTTGCCTGTGCTAAATACGCCCATGACGTGTCTTCCTTACGATGATCGAGCGGATGCCCAGAGACGGGCTTAGCAGTGATTAGGCCGCAGCGCGACGAGCGACGCCAGCCGCCGTTGGTTCCAGGGTGCCGATCTCTTGCATGATCGTGACCAGACCGGGTGCACTGGTGCCGAATTTCAATTTTAGATTCTGGATATTCATGTTCAGCGGAATTGCGTCGTCGTCGAATCCGCGACGGCAGAAGTCCAGCGTGATGATTTTCGTCCCAGTCTGTAACGTGCGAACCGGAATAGGTTCGAGATACAACTGTGCCAACATGGCTTGCGTCATCTTGTCAAAGATGCGCACGCCGTCGGCACTGTAACTCATTTCGGTGAGATAGGCCGCCGTCGGGACTTCGATATGGATGGCATACAAGAAGTCACCGGGGTTCCGGTACAGATTGATGATATCGTTTTCGCCGAGGGCCAGATTGGGCGTCAAGGTCTTCATGCGCACATGCGCGCCCAGCGGAGCAACGACGGGGTCGATGATCGCGGTTGCTTCGACCGAATCGATGGTCGAGGTGGCGTCTTGAGTGATTTGGAGTTGAAAGCTGGTTTCGCCCTGCGTACCGACGGCCGGATTCAACGCGCCCAGCGAGGTGCGCTGCCAGAGACGCGAGAAGGGGATAAACACATACCCAGTATTCGCAATTAAGCCGGTGCGGTAGTATTCGATCCAGCTCAGCAGCTGAACGCCGGTCAGATTCCAGAGGTCGGTGCCACTCAGCGACAAGCGCCAGTTGGTGAGCATCGTTCCGATTTCCGTGCGGGTTGCGCCGGTGGTCGAAATGAAGCATTTCAAGATTAAGCCCAGGAAGGTGGGGCCGGGGTCCATCTTGATCGTCATCGCCTTGCCCGCGCCGATGCCGTTCACGGCACCCGGCAGGGGCAGATAGATGGGCGAGCGGTTGTCAGTGAGGAAGGAGCCCATGGCGAAAATCTCCGGAAGGTTCGTGATCCAAGTCAGCCAAAAAAAACCTGCCGTTAGGGCAGGAATTGACCGACCGAGGGGAACTTGGCCTTGACCAGATTATATCCGGCGATCACCACGACAGCGATCACAACAGCGATAACCCATGGCTTTTTTAGGAATGACGGCATCGGCGAGCTCCTCGCTGCGGTTGGCAGGCGTATAGGCTCGTATTTTATCGAACGGTTGTCGTGACTTAAAGGATCAATTAGGAAGCAATCGTAATATCGTTAAAAAATACGGTTTTTTCCGTTCGTTTGAACGATCGACGAACGAACGCATGACCGGGGTATAGACTGGACGCCCCCAGCAAAACGGGGTCGCCATACTGTTTCGCGATCGCTTCGGCGTCCGGTGCGACTTGGTGAAAGATGAACGCGCTGGAGCATTGCGAACGCAAGGCGGGCGGAACCATCGTCGTTCGTTGAGCCACTAAATAGATTTCATGATACCAATTGCGGCCGACCGTCACCGACCACGCCAGTCGACGCGCAACGGCCGGATCTTCGTAGCACATTTGCCCGCATTCGTCCCAGATTCCGACGCATCCCCAGGATCGTTGCAGCGTCGCTAGCCATTCGTCAGGATCTTTCGTCACAAACGTCGCTGGCCACGAACGGCCGCGCGGATCGAGAACAATCGTCGGACGGCCGATCCGAGCCCAGGCAGGCATCAGACACTGCGTCAGCAGTCGCGTTTTTCCGGTGCCCGTCTCTCCGACGATAAACTTATGCGGAACATTGCACGCCATCAGTGGGCCGAATCGACTGGCACGGGCTCGCGCTTCTTGAGGCCGAGCCAGATCATGCACGACTTCCACACGCCCAACGTCTTCACGTCATCCAGGCGCTTGCGGATCGTTTCACCGGCATTGATCAACACCTCGGGAATCGGCCCCAGGCGGGGCCACTGGTAATGCGCCCACAACCGCGTCAGCGATTCATCCCAGCGGGCTTGTTCTTCCGCGTCTGGCTTCCAGGCGGCTCCAAAGATCATTTGCAGCAACGCGAACAGGCCGCGTCTGATGCCTTCGCCGGTCGCCTTGTAGTGATCGATCGTCAACGCAACCGGCGCAACCGTTTGCGCCATCGGTTGCGCCGTCGTTTCGATCGCCTGTCCCATCGCATCGGTGATCGGCTGGCCGTTCAATTGATCGGAAACGGTCGGCCGTTGACCGTTCGCGGCCGTCGGCACTACGAACGCTTGCCCCTTTGCCTTCCTCGCTCCGTTCCCGCCCTTCTTACACCACAGCCCCTTGGCGTTCATGCGAGCCGGGCTCGCATCGGTGATCGCGTTCCAGGCGTTGCCCTGTTGATCCATCAAGCCGCTGGTCGGCTTGGTCGTCGGATCGATTAAATTGGCCGGGGGTGGTGGTACGTCGCGTTCGCCCGTCAGTGCAGCGATCACGTCCGAGGCGTTCACCGTTCCCGCCGTAGGAGCGGTCGGTGACGGTTGCGTGACGGGTGCGGTGGTTTCCATGGTGCGGCTCAATAGGGGGGCTGATCGATCGCCTCACAGGCGGTCGACAGGGGGTCAGAGAAGGGGTCCACATCCGAAGCGGGGTCGGCTTGGAGCCGTTCGCCGCGTGTCGGCCGGGTTGCAAGTGGCTGGTCAGGGGGTCGGTCCACGATTTTCCCTCCTTTATCAAGTATAGGTTCGGACGAACCTATTGAAAGCGACCACAGGAAGGCCCGACCCGTAGACGACGAACGCACGCGGTCGAGCCGTTCACCGCGCCGCTTCCCTTCGTCCGACTCACGGCCGGGATAACGACCGCCGCGACTCTCGTACAAACCGTTCCCTTTGCCGATCACGGTGCGTCGTTCACCTTGCAACCATCGATCACGCAGCCGCATCGTGATCGTTCGCGATTCATCGTCGCGCATGGATGCAGGAAGGATCGTCGTCATGTCAATTTCGGAATAGCGGCCGTGTCCCCATTGGTACATCGTGTCCGTATACGGTCCCTGACAGTGTTCCGCCTGTTCCGCGTCTTGAACGTCTTCGATCGCGGCCGTTTCTTCGGCCGTGAAGCGCAATGAACCATAGGTCCGCGTAAAATGTTTATGGATGGTCGAGCGTTGCACGGTGAGCGCGTGTTCCTGCGTCATCTCGGCCGGTTTGACGGCGTACTTGGCTACTTCGCATAAATCTTTGCCCATCGCTTCGTCTGAAAAGTCGCGAGCCTTGGAAAAATCCATTTCCACGCAATGCACAACGAACGAATCGCCGGTCACCGATTCCCATTCCGCCTTTAATTTATGCCAGCTCGGCCGCTCATGACTCAGCCATAGTTGGTGAAAATGCCAGTGCCACTGTCCAGAGCCCGCACCGATGCCGCCCTCTAATGATGAAAAAACGCCGACGGCTTTATTCAATTCGACGCCCGGACCTGAGAAGCGTCGGTGATCGCGTGCGCGTTGCGCATACCGTCGCAAGCTTGATTGCGCATGCTCAAATCGTTCCTTGCAGTCTACGCCGTCCTTGGTGGTCAGCGTGACGAGGAATGCCCGTAGTGTTTTGTCGGTGTCTTCATGGAAGCGTTGGCGAATTTTTGGAACCAGCACGGACAAGACTTTCGCACCGCGACGGATCGCACAGATACGGCAGAGCTTCCATTGCTGACAGAAAAAACCGCCAGCCAAGTGCCGGTGGTCGGTGTCCTGGTAGTGGCGGAATTGCAACAGCCGCGCACAACTCGCGATCTTTTCCGCCCGTTTCGGCTCGCTCCATTCCAACGCGTTTTTCATGATCTCCGCCCAGGTACGGCCGCGCGCGTATCGCTTGAGACGACTTTCCACACCGTCGAGGCTATCCCCCCGACCGTCGATCGCCTGACGCTCACTGATCAGCGCACAACGTATCTGAAGCGGTTCAGTCATGGACGGCGGCCGGGTTGTTCGCGCCGTCTCTGGTGTACTTGCTGGCGCACTGGCTGGGCGGCCGTCTTCACGCTTTCGTGTGCGCCTGACGATTTACGCGGATCACGACAGCGATAGTGAATCAAGGCAAGATATTCCTTCGCCTTTTCCCAAGCATTGCCCCAGGCGTTGAGAATATGATCGGGAACCTCGCTCTCATTTAATCCCAGCGTGATGCCGTCGACGATATGTCTCGCAATCGACGACGGCACCAATGGACGATGGAAATTGCAGCATGGCCAGCCTTCCAGCGTTTCGCGGCTGCATCTTTTCACGCAGCACCGAGGAATTTTCGGCTGCACATTCACCACGCGGGCGGCTTGGCGACGATAAAAAGCAACGCTAGCAGGATTGCTGGCCACAAGATACCGAGCGAAGCCAGATAAATCATCCCAGCGACGATCGCCAGTCGCAGGAGGTAATGACCGAGCCATCTCACTTGTTTTCCGATGCAGGATCAGCGGCCGCCGTTGGCGCGAGTGGTGGCACGGCCGCCGTCTCTCTTAAATTTTTGTCGTCGATCGCTTTGACGATCAGCGATTTCGCCGCCTTGTTAAATCCGTCCTGTACGCCTTCGCCGTATGCCACTTCTTCGATCTCTTCACGATCGGCACGCAAGCATGCCTTGATGACAACGGCCACGAGCAGGCCGACGCCGAGGCCCAGCAGCGAGCCGAGCAGGGGGTTTTCTCTCAAGCGATCCTTGAGCCATTCGATCAGCGAGTTCATATGGGCCTATTCCTTGTGCATGGCACAAAAGAGCCCGCCACGGCATGGCCGGGCGGGCAGGGTTAACTAACGTGTGATGACGGGAATTGATGGACCGCGACGGCAAGCAATATCAAGGGCGCGAATCGTTCGCCAGGGAATGAGGAGCCAGCGACGCCTCAGTCGTTCGTGCCGCCTCATCGTTCCAAGACGCTTGAATGTAAAAATGATCACTTAATTAATCCTCCTATCGCATAGCCCAGCATGAATCCCACGACCATGATTAACAGAATGTTCATGACCTAATTCCCCGCTGCATTTCCGCGACGGTATTTTCAAGCGTCCAGCTGAGCCATCCTTGAGCGCGACGATAGACCAGCGCATTCTCACTGGTTTCCTGTGCGCCACGCCACACCGGATCGATGTCCGCTTGGCTGGCATCACCGACCGCAAACGCATCGAGCGCACAGCGCAACTGATCAAAGGCAGGACTTTCCATGTGTTAGCCTCCCCGATTAAAGATGATGAGTTGCAATGCAGCGGCCGCACGTTCATGCAGATCGGCCGCCGCTCCGAATCGTTTCGCCTCGCGGTGATCCGTCGCCGCACTGGCCATCGCACGCTTGCGACGTGCGTGTTCTGTTTCGACGGTCAATGCCTGACGATGACTCGCGAGGGGGTCAACAGAATCGAGTAGGATTCCCATATCAGCCCCCCAACCGTGCAGGGCTTGGGTCGGCCGTCACCTCGTCAGCCGTCACAGACGACGGCGAATCCGACAATTGATCGAGCAAGCGCGACGCATGAAAACAGGCATCGAATGCAGCGAACCGCGAAATGAGCGTATACCGACGGCCATTCGACGGCAGATACTTCTGGAGCGAGTGCCGCTCCTTGTGAACGAGCTGGAGGAGGCGCAACGCTTCGCGAACGTTCGCCTCGGCTTCTTCGCGGTTCATGACTGCACCCCGTGTGCCTTGAGCTGGTTCCGCAGATCGAGGTTTCTGTCTGCCATCTGTGAGCAGCGATCGCGCAAATCGTTGATCGTCGCGGCCTGCTGTTCGTTTACCTGACGCAGCCGCGTGATGGTCTTGTCCTTTTCGGTGTTTTTTTTCTCTGGCTGGCCGAATGCCTCCAGCACTTCCTCAATGTTCATGGCTTCACCTCGACGGTGATTTGAAAGCCTCCGCCCCATATCGACCGGCCTGGGGCAAGCATCTCGCTCAATGGGCGAGAAGTCTCTCCGAGTAAATCGTGACGTATTTTAAGCATGACCTTGGAGGGGTCGACGAGCTGAATTGGCCGTTTTTCATCAGCTTTTTTAAGCTTCGCGGCACTCTCTGAAAGACGTTCCGCACAAGCAATCTGCGCGGAATACTGACCCAGAAGGAAAACGCGGTCGGATTCACGCCCTTCAAGATGGGCCACTTCCGCGTCTGCCTTCCGTTCATCGGCTAGAGCCAGATGCGTTACGATGCCCTTCTCTATCGCCGTAATCTTTGCCTTGAGTAATTCGCTGTTCATGACGACGCCTCCACCAACCCAGTCACGTCAGACGGGGCGCACTCGGTTTCTGCGTCGTGGTCGCCGTCGACCTCGGGTCCGGTGAGGTGCTTTTCAATGGCCGCTTCGAGCATGGGATGCAGACAATCCGGCATCGTCGCCGGACGCTTCACCGTGCCGATGGGCTGGCCGTCGCATTCGATGCGCATTTGTGCCGCTTCGTCGTATTCGATCCGAGGGGCCGAACGTCGAATGTGGCCGCATACGTCAGTCAACAGGAGTCCGACATGCAGCAGCCTCGCCATGGAGTTGCGATACTGCGGAAGTCCGGTTTCTATCATCCGGTCGCGCAGCTGCACGGCTCGGACCATTTTGCGAATTAAGGGGTGGAGTGGATCGATCGCGGATAGGCGATCGGTGGTCTTCTTGGTCATGGTTTGTCCCAGGTCAAAACGAACCCTGGTGGGCTCGTTGGTGAAACCCGGTCAAGACGTGCTAGGATAGGTATCAACCTGTCCTGGTTTGTCCTGGGACCGGGGGCCGTTTCTCCGTTTTTCAACGGTTTTTATCGGCCTTTCAGAGACTTAGGCGGACTTGCCTACCTCCGATTATGATCCATTCCGCGCTCTAACGCGGTTTGGATAACGTCACATGATACGGTGATTGTCTATTCCGCCACTAAAACATATCACCCGTGTCAGTGTGACAACAGGTTTTTACGTGTCCGATAATGTTTATGCTGCGTTCACCGTGAAGCTGCTAAGTCATTAAATGGAAAGAAGTTAGAGTTCACCAGTCTAGTGTGAAGTATAGTCCATTCCACCTCTTTTTTGACCCTCTCGCGTGGCGGTGAGTGTGTCAAAAGGATACGAATGTCCTACCGACTACGGCACGACTGGGCAACCATCAACCAGGAATTTGGACCGCGAGGCGGATTCCGTCGCCAACTCAAGTGCGATCGCTGCGGGCTGGTGATTTGCTCCTCCAGCAGGAACCGCAATCGCGTACAGGCTTGCTATCCACAACAGACCATCGGATGGGTGGTCAATCCCGAGCAAGAGGCCGTGATGCAGCGCTGGCGACGCGAGGCGGACGCCTGGGCAACCATACGAGCCCAGGTCAAAGCGGAAGGAAAGCCGTCTGGCGCATTCTGCGCGCTACCGGCTCTTGATGATGGATTGATACGGCGGGCCGTCTATTTGCGCATGCGTGGCGCCTAGGCGAGGCTCCTAGGGGCTTTGCCCCCAGACCCCCAGACCCGATGTCACGCTGAGCCATGCGCAGTCAGGGGGCCGGGGCAGGCGGCACGTTGGCCGCCGACTTCCAGACGAATACCTTACCGGACATCGTACGGCGCACCATGCCGCCCAAAATGGTTTGATTACCTGAGCCCGTCACGATCACGCCATCGCCCCCCATACTGCGAACGCGGCGCTCCAACTCATGCAGCACTTTACCCTCACTCCCCGATTCTTCGACCAAGCCCAGCACGTCATAGGCCCGCGTTGGTTCTGCATAAAACACTTCGACCGTAGCGTCGTCGGGTTTTTGTGGGCGGCCCGTTTCTTTACTCACTTTCGGTTCGTGATGAATGCCCAGTGGATCGCGCGCGTTTATGCAGCCAGCGATGGCAACGAGGGAAAAGGCGAGCACCAGGACGTTTTTCATCGCCGCACCGTAGGCGGCCGCCGAAAAAAGAAAGAACCCTCAGGGATAGCCCCGAGGGTTGCTCATCGTGAATCGTTCACGGGTCAGGCAAACGACGCGCACAGATTACCGATCCGGCAGACTTCCACCAGGGGGAAGCTTCTTGCTGGGCCGTTGTTGCCAACGACGCCAGCCGAACCAGAGCAGCACGCCCGCCGCCGCGCCAATCGCCGCGCCTTGCGGCCCGAACGCTGCGCCCGCGCCCGCTCCAGCGGCCGCCGAACTCACCAGCGTATCGGCTGCCATCAGACCGCCCGCGAGGGACAACAGCCCCACGATGGCGATGAACGACGCGAGCGCCGATCCGGCATTCTTGCGGCCCTGCTTCTTCTCGACCTGGTCAACGCGATCCTTCAGGCTGAGCAATTCGGTTTTGATGCTGGCGACGGCGATACGCAGTTCGACGCCGCCGACGATCAGCGACGTCAACCCGAGCAATAATTCTTGGTTTCCATCCATGATCAGCCCTTCTTTCGTTTCTTGGCGGTGGCCGCTTTGACAGTGACCGCTGCGAGTTTGTCACGGGTGATGGCGTGCTTCTCACGTTCGTTTGTTAAATCGTCGCGCAGCTCGGTCACGCGAGCCCGCAGCTCCACCAGTTCGGCATCCTGCGGATTGTCTGGCGTGCCTTCCAGGCCGCGAATTTCCGATTCGATACCGGCGATTGCCGCAACGGTCGATTCGCATTGCTCTTCGCGTGCCTTGAGCGTGGCGAGTTGCTTGCGCTTAAATTCGATTAGGGATACAGACATGAGTAGATTCCTTAAGAGATGAGGCCGAAAGTTTTTACGGTCGGCGCAGAATTTGCGACGGCGGCACCTGCTACCGTAGCGTCTGCTGCCGTATCGATCGTAATCGTGGTTCCATTGATCGCGGTTACGGTTTTTACCCCCGTAACGCCAGCAATCGTGATGCGGGAGCCAATGGTGAGGCCGGTCGCACTATTCACGACTAAGGTTTTTAGCCCGCTGGTGATGCCGCCGGTTGTCGCCCCGCCGTTGAGCGTGCCAAAAGTGCCACCGACAGTAATAACCCAGCCAATATATCCAGCAGAC
>ERZ650304.859-NODE-859-length-13242-cov-48.529537_pt1 | contig 13242 bp, 17 predicted proteins | sample MGYA00376240_ERZ650304 | MGnify/ENA primary metagenome ERZ650304 (study PRJEB26733, sample SAMN07839271) | wastewater metagenome | biome: small river; feature: stream; material: water | place: USA: North Carolina | collected 2016-03-01 ...
GACGTTTGGTCCATCATCACCGCCGCGAACTACGCGGGCACCACGCTAACTGCCGCAGCCGCTTCCGCGTTCGATCTGGACGAAGTGCTCGCGCTTCGCCGTTTGTGCTCTGAGGCGAATTGGCCTTTGGCTGGTCGAAGCATTCTACTGGATTCGACGTTCTGGGAAAACCTCCACAAGGACACCCGGCTTGGGAATCAGAACTATGGCAGCAACGGCGCTGTTGTTGAGGGTCGCATCACTGGGAAGATTGGCGGCTTCACCCCGTACGAAGTGCCCCTTGTGCCTTTGAACGGCGCTGAAAAGATCGCGGGCTTTGTTGCCCTGCAATCTGCAATCGCGTTTGCCTCTGCTCCGATCACTCCTCACCCCGTCTTGCAAAAGACCCTGGTGGACTACTCCAAGGTTACCGACCCTGACAGCGGGCTGACGATCGAGTACCGAGCTTTCGGAAATGCCGTCTTGGACAAGGTCCAGGAGGTCATCGAAGTGAACTACGGCTATGCGGTCGCCGAGCCTGCCGCGCTCAAGCGGATCACCATCCCGTAATCTGACGGCGACATAACCCCACCTAGAGCGCCATGAGAACCGCTATCACGCTCGCCTACCACAAAGGGGGCGAGCTTGTCGAAATGCTCGACGGTCCGCTGACTTCGATTGATGTGCAGCGGGCCAACTTCAAGCAGGCCCGGCAATCCAAGGTTCACGATCAGTTCGAGCGGATTGAACTGTGGGAATCTGGTGCCGGGTGCGTGCTGCATCACAACTTCCGAGAGGGCGTCACGGTTGCGCCGCCTCCGGTTGAGAAGGCGAAAGCGCCAGAACCTCCGCCGGTTGCTCCACCTCCGCCCGTCGAACCCGAGAAGGTCGCTGAATCTGACGAAGCCGAAGACGCTGCCGAGTTCGACACCGGGAAGACTGCCCAAGCGAAGCCCAAGAATCGTCGATAATCAATGACCCCATCGCAGCAATTGCGGCGAATGGGGTTCCTTGAGTCTCTTCGCATTCGCGGCGTCACGCTGTATTTCAGGGACCAGGAATTCCGAGCCTTGCTGGAAAAGGTGACCCCGGACAATCCCGAGCAACGGATTGCCCCAGGCGACTCCATAACCACAAGGCTCGTGGTTCTCCGCGAACATCTCCCCCCGTCCAAGATTTCAATCCAGGACACGATCACCGGTGAGAATGACGAGAAGCACCGAGTGATCGAGATTCAGAACAACCCCGTCAGCATCGAGGTTGGCTTTCTGTGCAGAACGAAGCCTGAGTGAGCGCCACCCCCAAAGCTTCGAATCTGGAGAAGTTCCAGAACGCCATCACCCGGTACATCGCCGAGGTGGGTGGCAATCCGCGTCTCATCATGCGGAAGCAGTTTGCCAAGTTGCTGGATCGAGTCACGAAGCTGACACCTCCAAAGAGCAAGGCCGAGGGGCGCAGGATCGTGAAGCGCGACATTGAGCGCGCTGTGCAGCCGATTAAGCCGGACACCTTCAAGGACAAGGCCGTAAACAAGATGGTGCGAAAGAAGGACTACGAAGGCCTTCACGATTTCGCTCAACGTGTTTCTGGCGGCCGATGGGACATCGTCAGATTTACCCCAGAACTTCACCAGCAGGCGCGGAATAGTCGTGGTCGGGTTCGCTCCGGGCAGGGCCTTCTGACGCCAGACACCGTTGCGCTGCGTGACTACATCCGAAAGGAACAGGAGCACTCTGGTATGGCGAAGGGTGGATGGGCGAAGGGGCTCCAAGCCCTCGGCGCATCCGTGCCGTCCTGGATCGCGCAATGGTTGAGGGCTGGCGAATTCGAGGACCATTTGATGGACCCCGTCACAGCTTACGCCAAATCGGACAACGAATCCCCGTGGGCCAGCCGTGGCGACGATCAATACTTGATCCAGAACGCCTTGGGATCTCGCGCCCGAGACATCCTTTATTCCATCGAGAAGGTCATTGAAAGGGCTGGGAAGAAGCTCTCATGAGACTCCACGAGCTACAGGATTTCATCGTTTCTCGACTGCTTTCCAACCCTGTGTTTGCGGGTTTGGGCATGGAGTTGAACAGGGGCATTCTCAAGGAGGACGGCACATACCCAAAGACGGCGTTCCTCGAGGAATCACTCGAGGAGTTCGGGCTCGCCATCATCGTGTGGGAGCCGGAGTCACTGGAGTCGTCTGACGATAACTCGTTTGGCTCATGCGTTTATGACGTGTGGGTGCCCGTCATCATCGAGGAGAATACCAAGAAGAACCGTGGAGGAGACGGGACCGGTCTTTCGTGGGGACAGGTTGTCGAGGAGATCCAGAAGGTTGTCGTCGGAGCGAATGAGGAGGACGCGACTCCCGGGTCGAAGCCGTTCAGATCGGCGGACAAACCTTGGAAGAATTTCGGCTCACAGGACGGCGTGCATCGGTGCGCGGTCAACTTTGTGAAGCGACACGTAGTCAAGCCGCACAAACCAACACCATGAGCGACGAGGAAATCCGAGACCGTTTGATCCGCCTGGAAACCATCGTTGGAGATGGTGAGCGCGGGTTGTTGGCTGAAATCACAAGCCTCAAGCAGGCCGTTGATGATCTCAAATCGTTTCAGCTTCGAATCATGGGCGGGTTCGGAGTGGTCGCGGTTGTCGCCCAAGTTGCAATCCAGTTGTTCCTGAGGTGAGCGTATGAAAAAGCTATTGTTGTGCGTTGTGGCCATCGCGCCACTGCTGGTTGGCTGCCTCGGCGGCCGCACTGAAAAACTCGTCACGTCTGACATTGTGTTCAAACACGGCACGAACGAGATGCGCATCGTGAACCCGAAGGATGTGTCCTTCGACGATGCCATGATCTCGCCATCCGATGGGACGGTGAGAATCAAGGGCTACCGATCCACGGCGAACGAAGCCGCGATCCGTTCCGCTGAAGAGCAGGCCAAAGCACAGGCCGCCATGTTCGGGTTCGCCATCCAAACGGCCCGAGACTCTGCCGACATGGTCTTGAGGGCATACGGTGTGCCGGTCCCGCAGCGCCCTCCCATCGCTCCCTTGTTGAGCATCGACAAGCCTCCAACCGACCATTCCAGCACAAACGCCCCGGCCAAATAACTTCTGTGGGGCTCACGCTTGGAGCTTGTGGGGGCACCCGCTGGCAACGAAGAGCGTGGGCCTTTTTCCTTTCCATGAAAAACGGATTCGAGCGGCCGTTGGTCGTGATGAAGACTGGGCCAAGGACCTGGCGCGTCAACGATCCTCTAGTGTACCAGTCAAAGGTGTTGGCGGCATTCAACCCAATCATTGTCCCGGCCGGGTTCGAGACCGATTTTGCCAGCGTTCCGCGCCCGCTCTGGAATCTGTTTCCTCCCGATGGCTCCTACACCGCTGCGGCCGTGGTGCACGACTGGTTGTATCGCAAGACGGTGATGCCTCGATACCTTTGCGATGAAGTGTTTTTGGAGGCCATGAATGCCTGCGGCACTGGATTCTGGACTCGTCACATCATGTGGCGCGCGGTGCGGTTGTTTGGGTGGCTCGCGAGGAAGCGCAAAGGTTGACCCCTCACCCATCGTTGTATGGGACTTACAACCGAAGCAGCCGTCCTCGGCTGGCAAGTGAAGTTTTTCAAGAAGGGGTCGGCGTTCACCGTGCCCACTTCTGGCACTGCATCCAAGACCGCTTTGCCCGGGGAGGCCGACCCTGCGTGGGTTGAGATCCCGGACATCGCGGAACTGACCATCACCCCTTCAAGCGACAAGATCGAAGTCTTCAAGCCGTCCCCGGGCCGCAAGCGTCTCGATGACGTGATCTCCACGAAGGACAAGTTGGCGATCAAGTTCAAGTCGCAGGAGATTTCCCCGATCGCGATTCAAGCTCTTTTCAAGAGCGGCACCCTCACCGGCGCTTCCACGGGATTCACCGTAATGCAGGGTGTCCAGTTGAAGGGGTGGCTTTACGTGAAGGCGTACAATCAGGACGACGCGAAGATTTTTGAGTTCCCCGTGTATGTCCACTTGGAGCTTACGGGCGACGTCACCGGCGGCGACGCGTTGGTGGAGTTCGAATTTGAGGGCATGGTCCTCAACAACCCGTTGAACGTCGGAATCATCGCATAACGAGGCAACATGAGCGCGCAACAATTCCCCGGGCCAACGGGCGAGGAGATCCTTGCCAAAGGTGCAACCGTCGTGGTCAAAGACCGCGCTGGTGTCGATGTGTCGGTATTCGTCCGAATGCTTCCGGTCAATTCCTATCCGGAGTATATCCCTGTAATGGAGGACGAGGAAAAGGCGGCAGATCTCTTCGCAAACAAGCCCGGCCTCTCAGAGACTCTTCCACCATCTTCGATTGGAAAGATCGTTGAGGAAGGGGAACGGTTGAACTCGGATTTTTTTCCCTGGTTCGTCCGGCGGGTGCGGCGCATGGAGCGGGTCAATCTAAACGCCCTGCGGCGAAGCATCGCGGCATCCACCACTACGTCGCAAGAGTCTGCGTCCGCTGCGGCCTAACGCGAGAGCAGGCGGTCAATGAATCGATCGCCTGGCTCAAGCTGCTGGACGAGGCGAGTCGGGTATCTCAGGCTGAGGCCGCGCTCATGACGATTGACGCGGTATTGGCTGGAACTGCCACGGGATCACTTAAGAACGGGGACCGCGTTACAAAGAAAATTCGAAAGTTCTTCCAGAAAATGGCGGATCAATGAGCGCAACCCAGACGTTATCAATCCTACTCCAGCTCAATGGGCTGGCGAATGTCACCAACGGGTTAAAGAACCTGCGCGGTGAGGGCGTCCGTGCGGCCAGCGGAATTCAAGGTGCTTTCTCTAACTTGAGGGCAGTCAGCGCCGGAATCGGTGGGTTCGTTGCCGCTGTCGCTGGAAGCAGCATTGTGCAGGGGCTTGGCGATGCGTTTGACCGCATGGACAAAATTTCCAAGCTCGCCGAGAAGCTTGGTGACAGTGCTGAAAACGTCTCAAATCTGGCGTACGCCGCGAAGTTGAACGACGTGGAGATGGAGTCACTGCAAGTGGGGCTGAAGAGCGTCAATGAGTGGTATCAAAAGACCGGGCAGTCTGCGGGATCTTTGCGCGAGGAACTGCTTCAGCAAGCGGACCTCTTCAGCAACATGGCGGACGGCCCTGAAAAGGCCGCCTTGGCCGTGGAGAGGTTCGGCCGGGCCGGAATGGACATGATCCCGCTTCTGAATCAGGGGCGTGATGGAATCGCGTCTCTTGAGCAGGAGGCGGAACGGCTGGGAATCACGGTGTCATCCGGTGCGGCCGCTTCAGCGCAGGAATTCAACGACGCGTTGACCAAGCTCAAATCCACCGCGGAAGCGTTCGTCAACAAGATCGCTTCCGGGCTAGCTCCGGCCCTCACTAGTCTTGCGAACGGGTTTTCCCACATCGCTGGCGCACTTGCCGCGGACTCCGACTTCGGATGGCTTCGGGACGGCTTTTCAGCATTGGTGGAGGGGTTCAACAAGTTGTTGGTGGGTCCGCTTCTTGCGGGCGGGTCCGCGCTCACCGAATTCTTTGGCCGGTTGTCTGGCGGTCAGGGCGTAATGGACTCGCTACGGGCAGGCGCTGAAGCTGGCCAGATCGCGTATAAGAATTTCACCTCATCCCTGGAAAATTGGGGCAAGAAGGTCAAAGACAACACGGCAAAGACGAAGGCCTTCGTTGCTGCGATGGGAGACCTGGAGAAGATGCAGAAGTTGTTTGCTCAGCAGATTGAAATCCAGATCGGAGCAACCAATGGAGACCCAACACTCTCTAACCTGGAGAAGAGGAAGAGGCTGTTGGAACTCAATGAACGCGCACTGGAAAGCCTTGCTCGCCGTGAGAAGATGCTACAAGACCGCGCCCCCAAGGACGGCACTCAGGAGGATATGGAAGGCCGCCTGAGGTACTCCGAAGCGATTTTGAAGTTCGAAGAGGAGAGCCTTCAACTGGCGAAGGAGCGGGCAGACCTGTTGAACCGACAGAAGGAACTGAAGAGCGATCCCAGTTCATTCTCAGACACGTTCGGGGCGAAGCTCATCGAGATGCAGAACAAGTTCAAAACGGTTGCCCAAGGAATGGCGGACATGTTCGAGAACGCATTCAACACGGCACAAAGTTCAATAAGTTCCGGTATCGAGGGATTGATTTGGAAAACAAAGACGTGGGGGCAAGCTCTCGCTAATATCGGGCTCGGTGTTGTTCAGTCGATCGTGAAGTCATTCTCCGACATGGCTGCCGAGTTCGTCATGCAGCATATTATTATGAAGGGTGTCTCCATGGCATGGGCTTCGTTCACGTCGGCTATGCGGGCGAAGGATGTTGCACAGGCGAACGCGACCGAGGCGGCCAAGATGCCAGCCTTGGCAGCGAACGCGACCTTGGCCTCGATTGGATCTTGGGGCGTGGCGGTTGCCATCGGGTTGGGTGCAATCGCTGCGATAATCGCGGGAATGGGCGGTTTTCAGTCTGGCGGTTACACCGGCGACGGAGCGCCCAATGCTATGGCGGGCGTAGTCCATCGCGGCGAGTACGTCTTTGACGCCCCAGCGGTTCAGCGTATCGGGCTGGATCGCCTCGAATCTATCCGGGGCGGGCAATTGTCGCCCATAAGTCAATCTCAGCCGATTGGCGGGGGTTCTGGCGGCAGCACCATCAACCTTGCCTCGTTCGATTCCCGCGTTGACGCCAAGAAGTGGGCCGACTCGCAGGATTCCGAGACGTGGTTTGTGGACATGGAATCGCGCACGGCCCGGAAATGGAGGCGCGCTTGAAGTTCCTCACCTTCGGCGGGCGTGAAGTGGCGCTTTTGAGCGAGGCTCCGGATTGGAAAGACTCCTTTGATGCGGAGTTCTCTTTGCTGGCAACGCAGGAACAGAGCTTGAGTGGGCGCGAATCTCGGCGGGCAATGTCCGTAGAGCTGCGGACAAAGATGGGGTTTTCGGTCACCGTGGCCGATGCGGAGGCCCGTGGGCTTTCGAGCGGTCTGAAGCAGTACCAAAACCAACTACTCGGCGTGCCGTTCTGGCCAGGGCTCGCGCAGTGGTCCGACAGGGCGGCTCGCAAAATCTCCGGCGGGGTCAATCTGGTGTACAAGGAGGACTGGTCCCAGTGGGAGTTGTACTTCGACGGGGCCGAACCAGTGTGGCCGGCAATCGACGACGTTGTCGTTCCCGTGCTGTTTGGTCGCATGGAGCAGCGCCGATTGAGATGGCCTTCGCCATCGGCTGCCGTGCTCGATATCTCGTTCACCGAAGCTTCCCCGAGTGGATGGGGGTTGAGGGTTGCGGATGCCGCCTTCGAGGCCGGGGTGAAGCCGTCAGATGCCTACGGTTTTACGCCTTCGGTTTTCCCGACGCAGGTGAACTTCGACCAAGCCGAGCAAACCTTCACCGTTGAGATCGAGCGGGACACCATTGGATTCGGTCGGGAGGACGCTGAGACGCAGTACCAGGAATCGACTGGATTCTCGCAAGGCTCCGATCACATCGCGGAGGGGGCCGATGAAATCGGGAAGCTGCTCGCGTTCTTCAAACTGCACGGGGCTGGCAAACCGTTTTGGGTGCCGACGTGGACGAGCGCGGTTGAGCTGTCCGAAGACGTCGGCGCGCTTGTGACCGCGATCCTCGTTGACGACACCGTTGGGATTGAGCCAGGCGAATGGCTGGCGTTCCTGCGATCGGATGGAACCGTGATCCGCAAGGTTCTGTCCACTGCTTCCGAAGCCGTCTTTCTGGACGCCGCCCCCGGATTGACGACATGGGATACACTGGTCTGCCACGCGAAGCTTGTGCGTTGGGCGAAACCTTCGGTGAAGGTTCAATGGCTCTGCGGCGATGTGGTGAGGACTGCCCTCAACGTGCGTGAGGTCCCCGAGGAGTACACCCCGGCAGCGGATGAGGATCTTGGCATCACGCTCGGTTTGGTCCCTCACAAGGTGTTCTTGTACGAGATCACCAAGACCGTTGGAGACGTGGAAGTAATTGAACGCATTACTTCCCACGAGGACGACGTGGACCTGGACGGCGTCACCTACACGGCGGCAAAAGTCACCCATGGAAGCATCCGCCAAGGCATCGCTTTGGAGCGTGACCAAGTCGAGTTGACCATCCACGCCACCGCCTCACAGATCCTCAAGGAGGCCGCAACGCTCAAGAGCAATGGCCCGGTCAAGTTGGTGATCCGCGAGTCTTACGTGACCCGGGTTCGAGAGTTTGGCGACGACTATTCCCCCGACGATTTCTCATGACGACACTCCAAACCAAAGCCCTTTTCGAGAGCGCGCTCCCAAGCAACGTCACCGGCCAAATTTCCGCCGCAGACCTTCGGACCGTGCTCAACGTCATGGCGGATTCGCTCTTCAACAAGGAGACGGATCGCGTGGAGTTCGCCAACCTTTCCTCGGCTGTGCTGGCCGCGTTCTCGTCTGGCCTTGATCCGACCAAGTATCAGGGAACATGGGTACCGGCCACCAACACGCCCACCATCGCGGCGGCTGCGGGTGGCAACACTGGATTTTGGTACATCGCGAGCGCGGCGGGTACCGCTACCGGAAACGCTGCGGGCACGTACGCCCAAGGAGACCGAATCCAGAGCAACGGCACCGCTTGGCTGAAGCAGCCTGCACCACCCGTCTCAATCCCGGACATGTCGATCACGTTCGACAGTCTGAACTCGACGTTGCGCGACAACTTCCGCCCGCAATTCTCGCCCGACTATCCCTATGCGCTGGTTGACGCCGCTGGCCGGATTGCGTTCGCCATCAAGCCGACTGGTGAACTGTTCGGAAAACTCCCACCCCCTGACGCTTCCGTGACCACCGTGAAACTTGCAGACCTGTCCGTGACCGCGGCAAAGTTGTCCGCTGATGTGTCGGAGCGTGTCGGGTCCGCACTCGAGGTCGAGACCGGGTACGTCTGGGCCGTGGTGGATTCCGTGAACCGGATTGGGCTCGGCATCAAGCGCGACGGGACCGTGGTCGGGAAAGTGTCCCAAGCGCCTGGGTCCATCACCCGCGAGATGTTGTCTTCGCCCGTCGAGGAGTTGCTTCCCGACGCCATCGAGAACTTGAGCGGGTACGTCTGGGCCTTGGTGGACGTAAACAACCGGATTGCCCTCGGCGTCACGAACTCCGGGGCGCTGGTTGGCAAGCTTACGCTCACAACGAACAGCGTGCAGACCGCCGCGCTGGTGGCTGGTTGTGTGACTGAACCGAAGCTCTCCGCCGATGTGGCCAGGGCCGCCGTTCCACATGGAACCCCACGCTTCGAGGTGGACGCCGGCGACGGCTGGCGCGGGCGGCGGGTTGCCGTGCCGGTTCGGACGTCAACGGTTGGTTCCCTGTTTATTGAGTTCAGCGCGATGACTGCTCGCTCGATCATGGGTGTGAACACGACTGGCACATCGTTGGAGTTTCGCCGTGGCGCCGGGCTTGCGATTCGCGGCCGGAAGTATCGCGGGACATGGGACGCAACGACTGGCTCCCCGGACGCTGCGCCACTGGCTGGAGATTGGTGGAACGTCACCAACGCGGGGACCTTCGGAGGTGTGGCCTATGCGGTTGGAGATCGACTCCTCGCTCTGGACACTGTGGTCGCCTTGGGCGCGCAGTATGTGAAGGGGTCCGCGCATGAGATGTGGTATCTCGGCGAGTTCACTCCGGCCTCGCACACGCCCGCAAACATCCGCGACGGCGACGTGTGGCAGGCCTCTGCAACGGGCACCTTTTCAAGCCTGACGTTTGCCATTGGCGACCTCCTTGTGAGAGAGCAGGGGGCGTGGGGAAAGATCACTTCCGCCGCAGTCACCACGGTAGCCGCTGGCGCCTTCTTCTCCTTCGACTGTCGCAACGCCCGCGAGATCGAGGTGAGGCGCGCTGACAAGAGCACGACCCGGGTGGGGCTTCTCGCTTATGCGGTCCGAACCATGAAGACAGATCGGAGCACCGATGGGATCGTGATGTGGGGTGACTCCATGGTTGCGACCGGCGGTCTGAATACCGCGATTGTCGCCTTGCTCGGCGGCCGGACGTTCACTGCGTTTTCGTACCCAGGCGCATCCTCGGAGCAGATCCTCGCGATGATGAGGAAGGAAGTCCGTGGGGCGGACGCCTACCGTGGGCGATTTCATGCGATCTTCTGCGCGACCAACAACGCTACCGACTTGGCTCAGACTCGGGAGTGCGCGCTGGCCATGGCCGACCTTGCGGGTGCGAGAGACAATCGCATCGTGTTCCTGTCTGTGATTGGTCAAAGCCAGTGCGGATGGAACGGGACGCGCATTGTCATGACTCAGTTCGAGGACTCCTTTGCGTCGAGCGGTGTCGCGTATGAGTTAGAGGAGTGGTACAAGGTCGCCTTCCCGGGTTGCTTCATCAATTCGAGGGCCGAACTTCTGGCCCGCGCTCCGAGTACTCCCGCTCTGTTGTTCCCGGGCCTCACCGAGGCTCAAGCCGCGTCGAACTATGGCGCGCTTCCGCTGTCCTTCTGGCTCGACTACAGCTCGAAGCCTTGGACCCCGGGGGCGCTCGCGTTCACCGGGTACCATTCCACCGCAGGCCTTCCGACTGGCGGAGCCGATGGAGACTACAAGATCCGCACAGCCAACGGGACGATTGGAGCCCTGCAAGTCCGCTGGGCTGGATCGTGGACCGAGCACACTTGGGACATCACCCACATGCACGCCACCGGCAATGCCGCCTTGGCTGCCGCTTTCGCTTCCTACCTGACCGCTAACACCATCTGATTTATGGGCATCAAAATCGTCGTTCCAGGAGTCACGTTCAGTGACACAAGCCTTCCGATCCTTCGCGCTGACCCGATCCTGACACCGGGCTCGCTCCTGCTTCTCGACTTCGGGCGAGACTACACCGCCGGGGCGGCTGTCCCTGCGCATGGTGCCGCCCTTGGAAACCTCGCTTGGGAGGAAGCCATTGTGACACTTGGAGGCGGCTCCGAATCCTCGGTGAAGCCCACCTTCCAAAACACATTTGTGGGCGCGCCAACCCAAGGCCTCGCCGAGCGAACCACAAAGGGTGGGCTCCACGTCATCACGTCGCAGGTATCAATGGACGCTTCGGGCCGCTACGCCGCCATCACGCTGCCCACTGCGATCCGTGACTACATGTACACCAACACGCCGTCCCGGTCGTTTTACACGTCGATGTGGGGGCGTCTGACCCGGTTGTCCACGCAGTCCACGGATGCCATCGGAAATTTCGCCAGCACGTCGGCCCCCGCCACGAGCTACGCCAACCTTCTGTATAAGGGCGCGCAGTGGTTCCCGCAGTCCAGCACGGGCTTTGTTGGTCAGCGGTCAGTGCCTGCGTCTGAAGCCTTGGGCAACTTCTACGCCGCCGGAGCCGTCAACAACTGGAGCGTCGGCTCCAAGCCTGTCACGGCTGCTGGTACTGAAAACGTGTTCTGGTTCGGCGCGCGTGGGCTGTATGAATCGTTCCAGCGCAACAAGGCCAACTCGGGTATCTGGTATCGGATCTACATCGAGGACCTGACGGCGTCCGGGCGCTCGTTTGCCACGGTGGACGCGGCTGACAAGGCACTCTATGACGAAGCCTTCGGCGCTGGCGGTCGGTTCAACGGTGATTCATTCACCGCTGTTGGAACTCTGCCCTGATGCCTACGACCGCATACAGTTCTGCCGTGCTGTTCACTGGGGAGCTTGAAGGCGTCTCAGTGAAAGGCTCTGTCTTTCGGTCCAAGTTCGTGCCCGGCGGGCTTGTGTTCTCGCGTCGAATCCCAGCCTTCCTTGTGCAGCCTGGGTGCAATTACCCGCTGTTCTCGGTGGGTTGCCGATTGTCTCAGGCAGCGTGGGAATTCACCGCAACGGTGCAGGACCCCGGGACTCCCGGCTACCCGTTCACGTTCACGCTTGAGACTCTGACGCGCACGCTTGGGGGAGGGCTCCCAGCGGACGAGCACTGGTTTGCTGGTGGGTGGATCGAGTTTGGAAGCGGCGGCACTCTGGACCGCCTGCCGATTCTCCGCTCAAGTGTCGTCTCTGGCGCAGTCGTGACCGTTACTCTGTCGAGAGACCCTGTCACATTCCCAACAGTGGGGACTGCCGTGAAACTCTGGCCCGGGTGCGATGGTCGGTGGGACACGTGCCGAGTGAAGTTCTCGAACGGGGTGAACTTCGGCGGCCATCCGCTGATGCCGATCGGGAACCCGTCCTTGATCAAACTGAGCCAGACCATTGGAGGAGGTAAAAAGTGAGCGCATACTTCAACACACCGGAGCGGATCGAGCGATTGCAGGCCGCTGCGCGGTCGTGGCGCGGCACTCCATTTGCCCCGAACTCGGCGAGCAAGGGTCACGGTGTGAGTTGCCAGAAACTGGTGCAGCACATCTACGCCGAAGCCGGATGGAAGGACATTGAAACGCCAGAGGTGCCGATGGCTCACGCGATGTTTTCGGATCGGAGCTACGTGATGGAGTTCATGATGGGGTGCAAGGACTTCGCTGAAGTGTCATCGCCAGAGGTTGGCGACCTGGTTGGCATATGGATGGGTCGGTGCGTGCATCACCTTGGAATCGTGATTTCACCTGGGGTTATCGTTCACTGCTGGCATCGGCTGGGCGTTGTTGAACAACCGCTCGCAACCATCACCGGGCGTGTGGGTGCAATCTGGAGGCCTCTCGAATGAAGGGCGGAGCGAATCAACCTGATCCCGATCCCAGCGTTGGGAATCTGGACGCCAACGAGGTCAGCACCAACAAGCAGGCCTCACCGCTGCCAATGTTCGCGGGCGAAGCCAAGTTTGCATTGGTCTGGCTCTGCGAACCGTACAACCAATTCACGCAGGAAGCGCCGGCGGAAAGGCCGGGGAAGAAGTAAACCATGGGAGGAAAATCAGGAGCAGGCAGCGGAGCGCATGACTACTACGGCACGATTGCCGGGTTGGTATGCGCGGGTCCAGTCGATGAGTTGGTCAGTGTCGTTAACGATGGAAAGACCATCTGGCCCGCTGCCACCAAGGGAGACTGGTTCGTGGGCGCTCCATACTTTGCGGGCGACCTCGTTCGAAGCGCCGGCAGAGTGTGGGAGAGTCTTTGGAATCACACGTCAACCGCTCCAAACGGCCCGCCCAATCCTGACTACTGGATCGAGCATGTCGTGAAGCGCTCAGCGGTCGGCGTAGGTAATCCGCTGATCCTGCCGGTTGTCGGCTACGGCACCCTGATCCTGTACTGGGGAACCGACACCCAGACCCTCGACTCGGTTTCAGAGCCGACGTTCTACAGCGAACA
>ERZ650304.860-NODE-860-length-13210-cov-10.195971_pt1 | contig 13210 bp, 26 predicted proteins | sample MGYA00376240_ERZ650304 | MGnify/ENA primary metagenome ERZ650304 (study PRJEB26733, sample SAMN07839271) | wastewater metagenome | biome: small river; feature: stream; material: water | place: USA: North Carolina | collected 2016-03-01 ...
GGACAGACACGCTTTGATTTACGTTGATGCGGCCTGGGGTGATCATTGGCATTAGAGCTAGTCCTAGTCCGAGCACTCAGACGCCCTTTAGCAAGAAGCCAGCGATGGCGATTTCCAAGCCGCCACCGCTGATGGGGATCTGAACACCGAAAAACTTCGCTAGCCCAGCGAGCAGCAACACGGTGCCGATCAATTGGGCTAGCGGACGGATGGGGTTCAAGGCTTGGTTGAGGTCAATCATGCGGCAGCGCCACCATAAAGCTGACGATTCTGCTGAAGTGAAGCCACGTATTTGCCGAGAGCTTCCTTAGCCTTGTCGTCAAGCGTGGCGATGTTGAAAACCGTGTTGCCCTTCGTGTCCTTCTTAGGCGCCAGGCGGCCAGAGACAGCCTCGGCAAGCCGGTCCTCAGCGCTAGGCGCTTCCTGATCGCCAAAGACGATATAGAAGCACACAGGGGCTAAGAACGTGGTCACAAAAGCGATCAGCGCTCCGATAGCAATCTGCGTCCAAGTCAAGGCCACGTTGCCGGGGTCTATTTCAAGCGTGGCCAACTGAGCTGCGAATTTGGTCTGGTTCACAATCGGGCTAGACTTGAATTCCGTTTTGGTTGCCGTCGTGCGCTTGCCGTCGAGAATGCGCTGTGTCGCTTCGATCTGCTTGTTGAGGTTGCTGGCCTTCTCAGCCGTGGCAATCCTATCCTCAATATCAGCCTTGGATTTCATGATCTTGGCGCACTTGGACTTGCAGCCACCGCGTGCGGTTTCAAGTTCGATTTCCTTGTCGTAGCTCGCAAGCTGAGCGCGAAGCCCATCAGCCGAGACCGTCGCAGCCCACGGGGCTTGTGCGGTGAGGTCATCTAGCTGCTTGCGCCACATGGACAGGTTGCCGGCGTCTTCCTTTACGGAATCCTGTGCGGCCTGCCAGTTGGTGTTGGTGACGCCGGTTTCCTCAGCCACAGAGACGCGGTTGCCGACGGTATATCCGATATGGCTGAAGTATTCGACGGACGTAAACAGGGCTCCCAGAAGCATGAGGATGCTGCCTGCGTAGCGCTGGCCGATCTTGCGGTAGTGGTCGGCAGCGGTCCAGATGAAGGCCGCTACGAGCGTAAGGAGGCCCATGGAGATGCCATGGGCAAAGCTCATCGTGCGGCCATAGCTGAACGTCATGAACACGGCCACGGCAGCGGCGGCGATGCCAACATACAGCATGATTTTCTTGACGGTTCGAATATCGAACTGCATGTGCAATCCTCCAGGGTGACGGATGCGCTAAAGGGAAACCCCAGCCGCTAGGGTTAAGAGAGGTTGGCAGGGCAGAGCGTCAGCATGGATGCGGGGGGCCATGCGTTGTCGATGCGACTGTCCAGGGCACTAAAACGGCTGGGGTGTTTGAATTTTGCGTAAGCAGCAGCACACCCTCATGTTTTTGAGGGTGCTGGACTCCGAGCCTAGCAGTTCACGCTGAGACGTTTGCACAGGCCGGACGCAATACGGGGATGAACCCCTTTTGAAGTGCTTTGCGCTTTTATGCAACTACTTGCTGCAACTTATCGCGAGTGTTGCATAAAAGCGCCAAGCCCTATCCAGACACCGAGCAGCGGATTTTCATAAATCATCAAAGCGATAGTGACAGGAAAAAGCACAGCCGCCCCTATGACGGCAACGTAAATAGGAAGCAACGCTAGGTGGTACTTCCAGTCTATCATCGCCGTTCTTTCCTTTTTTTGAAACGCTCATAGAAATCAGCTAGTGCCATGCGCCATATGGCCGTCTCTGTTGGTACCTTTCCGTCTTCAGTAAGGACAGACTGGCGAAGCTCCTGAATCATCTTCTGATCTTCAGGCTCTATGCGGAAGTTTGCTTGTAGCCGCTCTTTTTTCATGTCCCAAAATATAAAACAGACAAACTAGAACGTCTAGTAACGCAATTGTGATTGCAAAGCTGTGTATTGCGTTTTATTTGTGTCTAGACAATCTAGAACAATCATGACAATATTATGGTTATTAGACGGTGTGAAGGCCCCCAAAGAGAACGACCCGGAAAAAAGGGAAACACCAGCCGGGAAGCACAAGAGGGGATGTCCTCCAGCCCGAAGCCAACCCCATCAAAGGGAATGGCGAAGCTATGCGTGGTCATAAAGTAAAGCCCCCGGAAGCGGACACCTCCGAGGGCTCAGAGTTGAGACCTAACCCCTGTAGGAAAGGACACCAACATGAGCACACTAGCATTCTTGGGCCTGCTCGTCATCGGCGGGCCTATCGTGATCCTCAGCGTTTATGCTTGGACACACGAAAAAGTTGAAGCGCTTTGGAAGTAAGAAAGCGGCCCGCGCACGGTGTTGCAGCACCAGGCGCGGGCCTTGATCATTCACCTATAGCCCTAGGAGAAAGACCCATGAACGACACTAGCACTCACGGCCGCGCTCTGGCAATCATCGCTGGCGCTGCATTCCTAGCAGGTGGATTGACCATCCTGCTAGGTCCCGTCCTTATGACCCCTGCCCAATGGGGCCAGTACCACGTCCTGACTATCCTCATGATCGGCGGAACGATCGCTGCCGGTCATCTAACGAAGACAGCTTGGAAGGCGCGCACGATGCTCTCTTGTGCCGGCTTCCTCATGCTGTTTCTCTCAGGAACGGCCCTCGTGGTCTATAACAGCGTTGGCCGTCAGGCGGAGCAGCACGATACCAAGGCCCTAGAGGTCTCCGCTCGCAACTCACTCATTGAAGACAAGCGCCGTGATGTCGAGAACGCACGCCAACGCTTGGAAACTGCCGAGACCAATGCAGACCGGGAACGGGGTTCAAAGTGCAAGCAGCGGTGCAAGGATTGGGAAGCTGCTGCGGTCGACGCCCGCAAGGTTATCTCTGTCCTTGAATCTGAAATCCGCGCGCTTGGTGCCCCTAAGCCGGTCGACGCCAAGGCTGAGAAGGCAGGCGAGCTTGCTGCTTTGTTTGGTTTCGACAAGCGGAAAGCTGAAGCCGTCGCCGCTCTCATCGAGCCATTTCTTTGGACTATCTTCTTTGAAATCGGCTCAATCGTTTCCCTTGGTTTTGCGTTTCGTCCTTTTCCTACAGTTGCCAGAGTTTCCAAGCCAGATCATGACTCTGGAAACATTGGCGGGGGCGGGAAGGCACTTGCTGAACCTCAGATCAGACTTGTTTCCAGCAGGGTAGACCATGAGGTTGAGGCACTGACGAAGGCGCTTGCAGGCCGTACGCTTACGAATGACGAGTTAGCCGCGGCGATGAACACGACCAAGGGAGAAGCCTCAAAGCGCGTAGCAAAGGCGGAAACACTTGGGATCGTGAACAAGGTACGGACGGGGAAGGCGGTTGCTATTTCCCTGTGTGCTCACTGACAGCGGAAACATTAGAAACTTGAAAGGGCGGCTCGAAAGGGTCGCCCTTTTTTATTGTCTCGTGTCTTCAATTCAGTTCGAAACCAGAAACGGGAGCCATTTTTCAAAAACGCGCTCGGAAACGTCTCCGGGCGCGTTTTCGTTCCGGGTCTCGACGATCGTTTCCGAAAGCATGTCAAAGGGTTGTCGGAAAGTGGCGACCACCCTCCCATCCTCCCAATGGCGCTAACATCTTGTTCTTACGTATCCTATCATCTGTTTTAAGCCGTTGCGACGCCCCATGACGCCGGGATTTTTCTTGACTTTCGGCCCGGCAAAATGCATATAGACACCGTCTCACCTGCCATGTGTAGGACGAGCATTCGAGGCCGCCCCGGTTCGCTTGGGCGGCTTCAGCCATTTTTAGGCCCCGCGCGGCGGGAGGCATCCCGCTCGCGGCGCAACTTCTCGATCCTTCGCCTTCTGCGCGTTGCGGGCCAGCCGGGAGATATCCTCCGTGGTCAGTCCCTTCGTGGTCCGCAGCAGCGCCGCCAGTTCCACCGGGTGGCGCTTGATGATGTCCGACAGGTCCGAGGCGACTTTGCCCGCCCGCGCCAGAAGCTCGTCAACGTCGCAACCGATCACCCCGGCAATCAGGCGAATCTTGTCTTCGGCAGGCGGCGGGAACTCGTCGCGCTCGACCTTCGAAACATAGGTCGGGCTAACGCCGATCATTTTCGCCATCTCGCGCAAGCCGATCTCCTTCGCCTCGCGCCGCGCCCGAATGAACGCGCCGAACTTCTCCCCTGACATGCTGGCTTCTCCCGTTACCTGTTTATGAAGCACTTTACACTCGATTCGCCCATCACCGTCAACTGATATCTAAACATTCTTCTGGAATGTCGATCAGGCGGCGACGCCAAGCTCGCGAACGTCTTCCAACATGCGCCTGAAATCGGCGCTTGGAGCGAGGCACATGGTTCGATATCGAGTGACAAAGGGGAACCGTCTTGCACTCTGCCTCTTGCGCCTGTTCCTTGTACCTGTCCCCGGTGAGTTTCACCCATAGTTCGCAGTCAGTGCGCATTCGAATAAGCTTCTCTTCGTCTAAGAAGCGATCGGATTGAAGTAGGCTATCAGGACGCCACAGGCCTAGGATTAGGGATAGGAATGCGGCTGTCCTCATTTATGCGGCCTCCAAGTCTTTCTGATCTATCTCCAGTTCCTTGGTATCAACTTGGATTTCAACCGGACGGCCAAACAAGATTGTTTCCCACTTCGCGCGTCGGCCTTTGGTCCAAGTCACTTCCCCTTTGAAGCCCCGGAACGGTCCAGTCTTGACGATCGCCTTGACCCCTGGACGAATCTTGCGCTTGGCGCGAGCGGCATCGGCTTCAAAACGCATATCCTTGATCGCCTTGCGCAGCATCATGAGGCAAACGTCATGTACGGGGGCTGCTTTGCCATCCATCTTGACGAAGTCTTTCGCGTAGCGGGTGGCCTTTACCTCATGCAGCCAGAGCGCGACTAGTTCGGGATGATCCGGCGCTTTAACAAAAAGATACGGCATCATGGGAACGATGATGCGCTTATTGCGTCGATGGTTGCGGCGGATCTCTGCCGGCAAGTAGCATTCCACCCCTTGCCGCCTGAGAAGCTGGCGGACTACTGGCAAGCGGCCCGGTTCCGCGCGAAGTGCGTAGAAGGTCAAGGCGTTCTCCTAATCGGCTTTGTCTTCTTAGACTTCCGTTCGCGGATCTGCTTCGAAACGTCCTTGTAGACGTGCTTGACCTTTACTTTGCCGTCCTTACCTATGGTCACAGATACGGGCTTGCTGGTCACTCTGCAGCCTCCATTGATCTGCCGTTGATGCCGTCGATGTAGGTGGCAATGGCTTCCTGCTTCGCCGTCTCAAGCATCAGGACGAGGCTTGCGATCGTGCTCCCGCTCCAATCCATGTAGAGGCCTTGGCCGCCAGGAAGGACGCCAAGGACAACTACATCGCAAAGGGGCTGGCTTGCTGCTCGTGCAAGGATTTTGTTTGTCTCTGCGCTCATGTCGGCCCTCAATTCAGCTTCAAGTTTACGCCGCCGCGAAACTGCAAAACGCCATCAGAAATCGAGTTGTCAAATGTCTGGAAAACGCCAGTCGTCACGATGACGTTTGTCGATGGCACTCGGTAATCAATGCCGCCGCCAACAACCCAAAGCCGCGCCGTCTCGCTGGCGGTCGCGACCGTTTCGCCGTCCGTCTCGCGGTCTTTGAACTTGCCCCATGCAATGCCAGCCGTGGCGTAAGGCATGATGTTTCCGATCTGGTAGCCAAGCCGGGCGCGGGTGGTGATCTGCCAGTCCTGGGAATATTTGAAAGCAATGTTGCCGTCTGTGCCCGTTACGCTGGCTTCGCTCAGCGCCGCATCGGCCTCTAGGCCAGCAATGAAGCCATTGCCAATCGCGTGATTGTAACCGCCCTGGACGCCGCCGCTGAAGCCTTTAAAGCTCCCCTCAGAAGATCCGACATTGTAGGCCGCATGTGCCCCGATATAGGCACCTGCAAACGGATCGTCTGCCATAGCTGGAGTTGCGACCATGAGTGCAAGTGCAAGTATCTTCTTCATTTGGTTTCTCCCGGTTCTACGCAGGCACTCAGGCCGCTTGGCCTCTAACAAAATATGTTTCAATGTCGTTGATGGCGCGAAGCTCAGCGCCGCGAGGTGTGAGGTCTTTTCCAACCTCGGCTTGGTTGATGTAGTAGACCCACCAATGATCTCGGCGCATGAGCATGATCTGGCAGTTTTTGAACTTGCCGACGTAAAAGTCAGGCCCATTGCGGAGACAGTGCTTAGGGCGGAATATCCAACGGTTGAGGCGATGCAGGAGGTTCATTCTGCGGCCTCATTGAAAAGTTCGCCCTGCCGCGCGTCTTTGCGGTCAAGCATCAAAAGCTCTGTGCTTCCATTGTGCTTCTTGTCCCAAACGAACCAACCGTTGAGCATCGGCGGGGCGCCTTGGCCGGTGAAGTCAATCTTCCATCGCATCAGGTAGACTCGCGCTGGCGGATGCTGTGACCAGAACGAACTGAGCCCACCCGCGCCGGGCCAATTCCAATTCATGAGCAGCGCCATGTATTCGAGTCCCAAAGTTTCCAAGGCGTGCTTCAGCCAACGGGCTTTCCCGGTTCCCCATCCGCATTGATCGAACGGCGGGTTCTGGACACTGCAGAGAGACGGCGCCTTGTCGAAATCGTAAAAGCTTTTGACTTCGAAGCCCGCGCCACGATCAACCAAGTCAGACGCAACCACATCCAACCCGAGCGATTCCATTTCGCGCACCAATGCACCGTCGCCAGCGCTAGGCTCCCAAACGCAATCAAAATCTCGTATCCTGCCAATCTCGGCATGAAGCAGAGCGCGAATAGGCTCTGGCGGAGTCGGGTAGAATTCATCTTTTTCGCGTTCTAGTTCGCTAACTATCGCAAGCGAGCCGTCAAGAATGCGAGCCGGTACAGGCTTCGATTTCTTACCTGTTGCGCGGAACAGGCCGCGAGCAGATGCCGTCATGCAGCGTCTCCCTCACGCCACCCAATCGGAACGACGCGACCATACTGATCGACAACCTCAGAGCCCCACTCTGCATCAACGTCGATGGTCACTTTGCAATTATGGACACGAGCCCAAGCGTGGGCGCGCTTTCTGATGCCTGCAAAATCGTTTCCGCTATTCATGGAATGCCGAAAGCCTTCAAGCAGTGCCTTGGCAACCTTTGGAGACACGGGCTCTCGTGGCGGCGTCTTAGGCGGTTCTTCGCGCACGTAGCGATCAGCCAAGCTCTCAGCGACGGCTCTGCATGACTTCACGACTTCGCCAACAGTCGGCCAGGTCGGGAACGTGTGGTTGCGAATGACTTCATCCGCACCCTTGGTCAGAATATCCCCTCTGAAACTGCCAAGCGCCTTGAAAAATTCTGCAAATAGTTCTTTCGGTTCGACGTCTTTCGGTTCGCCGTATAGGACGATAAAACGGCGTACAACCTTGTCCATGACTTCGCGGCTCAATGGGTTGCTCCTGCGGCTAGTTCTGCATCGATGTCAGCAAGAAGTTTGCGGGTTCGTTCAGCCCGCCGCTCTGATGCCGTGGGCGTGAAAGCGATGCCCTGCGATGGGCGAAGCGGCGCGGTGCTGAAGGTTTTCAAACACCAGTTGCGCCAAGTTTTTTCCCAATCGAGTTTGCAGGCTTGGGCTCCCGGCTTGGCCTGCCAGAAGTTCGCGAACATCATCGCCTCGCGGTCGATGCGTTCCGGCGTTGATGTTGGGCAGTTGACGGAAACCCAGTCGCGCCAGCCTGTGGGAAGTTCCCAATCGTCAGGCAGGCGAGAGCCCCGCTTGGCTGGTTTGGTTTTCAGGGGTGTTTTTTCAGCCTGGGGGGCTAGGGGGGTAATATTAATATCTTCGTTAAGAGTTACTTCCAAAGGAAGTTCATTAGTGGCGCGTGTAGTAATACTCGCGGGCGCGTGAGATATTTCTGGCGTCGATTGTCCCACTGGTGAGACAACTGAGACAGGTTTTTCGTTGCAATTCCCATCAGTGAGACAAATGGGATTCTCACTGGTGGGACGAATGGGACGAATGAGACTCGCGCCGTCAGCAGCGAAAAACTCAGTCATCGCGCGGTAGACAGTCGAGCGCGGGAGGCCAGTTATCTCGACAAGATCAGCAGCGGTCGTGATGCCAGTTGCAACGATAACGCTGCCGATATATTTTGCTGTTGCTGATACAGAAAGCCCGCCAACGGCCCTAAAATATTCACAGTCTTGTGCCATATAGATCACCGTGATTGTCGCGTAAGAGTTGCGTACTCAATTCCCGTGTCGCGTAGCGTCAGTCAGCGTGCCCCCGTAAGAGCGTCTTCGCATTCATGTAACGGCCCTGCTCCTATCCGAGCGGGGCCGTTATGCTTTTAAACTTGTCTCGAATTCTGCGAATGTGGGACGGGTCAGTAAAGCCAATCGATCTGATCAGCGGCGTTAGCTTAAGGCCCGTCTTGGAAGACAGAGTTTTCAGCTTCTCAATATGAGCGCTGTCATCTATTCCAGTTCCAATAGGTCTTCCCCTTGGACGCTTAGGCAGCTTAGGTTTTGCCGCCTTTTCTGGGCGCTTTGCCTGCACAGGCTTGACTTTCCGCTTACGTTCGCGGTCATATTTGCGGACGTAATCAGGGTTTTTGTACTTGAAGACAGCGCTAGCTACTGTGTTTCGGCTGATGCCGAGTTGCCCAGCAATTTCGCTATACGTCAGCCCTACGGCGTGTAGCCTGATCACATCCAACCGCATTTCAGCACCCCGGCTTGGGCTTGCCGGGTTTCGGCTTTGGTTTGCTTGCCATGTGAATCTCCCGAGAGAAAAAGCAGGCCGGGGAAGGCATGCATCAAGTTTTGAGGAAACGCCTAGAGGCGAGTCGCGGGCGCTATACCCACGGCATGAGGCACTGAGCGGGGAAGTCCGAACGCGCGGCCCTGGAGAGGAAACAGCGCAGCCGTGCTCAATGCCCCATGCGGTGCGGCATGGGCGGCAACTCAAAACGCAACTGAACTGGAATTTCCGAACGGCCCCCGGCGACATTGCGGATGGAACCGGGGGCCGTCTTACCCGCCTGCGTCTCTGTGGGGAGGGCGGGCGGTATTCGTCTCTAAGCGGCTGGCTGTAACGCCTGCCGACGCTTAGGGCGCTCTTTGGTCCTAGCCTCCTCCATGAAGGCGCGAACCCTATCGATTGTGTCTGTGCGAACGTCTCTTCCTTCACGTAGGCGAGAGACGAACGCAGGATCATTCATGACCTTAGAACCGAAGGTCGTGTGCTTCATGCCGGTAGAAGCGAGAAACGCTTCAATGTCTGCAAGCAGTGCTTCTTTTAGCGTCATGCAACCTTTTATATTTGGACACACCCAAAATTTCAAGAGGATATTTCAAGGTGCCCACAGGCTTCCCAGCAAGCAGGTGATGTGTGGCCTGGAATCACCTGTGCACAAATTTTTGGATTTCTCCAAATTAGCCGTTGACGATTTGGAAATAACCAATTAACCTCCTCTTCATCGACGGACGGCCACGTCATCAACCTGCGATCACCTTCGAGCCTTGCAGGGTGTTGTAGCCCCCAGCTTACCGGCCGTCCGTTGATAGGGAATTCCAACAACCGGAGACACCATGTCCGACATTGACACCATGACGATTGGCGAAGCCAAGGCAGCCGTTCAGCGCGGCAAGGACGTTGAAGCTCTTCTTTCTGGTGGGCAGCATCAGAAGACATGCTCACAGCCCACGAATTACGCAGTGCCTCAGATCGTCATTCTTGATCGTGGATTTGTCTACGTCGGAGACGTGGCCACGGAAGGCGATTGGATTGTTATTCGAAACGCCAAGAATGTGTGTCGCTGGGGAACCAGCAGGGGACTTGGCGAACTAGCCAAGGAAGGACCCAAGCCAGAAACAAAGATTAATCCCGCTGGCACCGTTCGTGCCCCACTGCGCGCAGTGATTGGCTTGTTGGAGTGCGAGGCATCAGTATGGATCAAGTGATGACGCTGGACGGCTACGGCTCCGGCTACGGCTCCGGCTCCGGCTACGGCTACGGCTACGGCTACGGCGACGGCTACGGCGACGGCGACGGCGACGGCGACGGCTACGGCTACGGCTACGGCGACGGCTACGGCGACGGCTACGGCTACGGCTACGGCGACGGCGACGGCTACGGCTACGGCTACGGCTCCGGCTACGGCTACGGCTACGGCGACGGCTCCGGCTACGGCTACGGCTGCGGCTGAAGAAACACTTTGAAAATTCAGGTCTCGGCAGCGGGGTAAAGCCGAGGGGTGTCCCGGGATGTCTGGCACGCGAAACACAGGCATTCCGGGACAAGGGAGAGAGCAAAATGGACCTGTCAGATCACGTTCGCATTCTTCAAGACAAAATCGGGATGATCCACCGCGCGATCGAGCGCCGCAACTTCCCGATTGATCTGATCAGCGAACGAACCTCACACGACGCCTGCCAAGCTTTCGAGGAGGCTGCCGTGTGGGTTGACAACCTCATCACCGAATGGACGGAACGCGAGTTCGACGGGCTTACGCCTACGGACCAGTTCAAGGAATACCGCATGAAAAACGAAGAGTTCATCTGATGCGCGAACTCCATTGGACACGGCACATTGCCGACGCTCAGCGCTGCAAGGAGCTTGCGGAAGCTGACAGCAGCACTATTCGCAAAAACTACTGGCGGCGCATCGAAGCGCAGAAAGTTCAAGACGCCAACGAAGCGCGCGAGCGTCAAGAGCGCCCGGCATGGAGCAAACAGACATGAGCACCAAGCGGACAGGAAACGTAGTTCGGTTCTTCTGGCGCGGGGTTCCGGAAACGTCTGAGGTTCCTGAATTGGAATACGACCCATCGGACCAGCCGGAGCCGCCGGCTAATATGGAAAAGCTGGCGAAGAATATCGAGATCGCCCGCGCCCACAAGCTCGATTGCGAAGCTGAGTTGATGAAGGCTGAGGGCCTGCTCAATCGCTGTGTCGATGCTTACGAGGAAGAGGAAAAACGGCGGGGGTTGAAGAGCAGAAAATGAGCGACGAAGCACAGACAATCTATCGGTTGGGTTTAGCTCTCGGATGTGTGTGGGGAGCGTGGCTTTTGAAAGTGGGTAGCGGGGTGAGTAATGACGACAAAACAAGTGACGTTCGCAACGGGGTGGCTGGCAGCGACTTTTTATATCGCGTTCCTAATCGCAGCTTGGCTAGTGGGGCCGATATGAAGGAACAGGATGCACATCGAGGACAAGTTATCGACTTTTTGGCTGCTCGTGATCGTTTGGCTCTGCGTCGTTGGGCCTTGGATAATGGCTTTGCTCGTCTACCGGTGAGGCCACGATGAGAGACGTACAGCCAGCCATCGAAGCCATGCTGAGAGAAGGGTTTTCAATCGTTCAAGTCATGCGTCGGATGCACGTTACTAAAACACAGGTGCTCCGCGTGATTGAGAAAATGCAACAGAGGCGGAGCAACGTCGGGTGATGCAAGAATTTGAATGGTGGAGCCAAGCGCTCTCAGGAGAAAAAGTTGAAATCAACGCGGACAAGCCGCAGTCTGGTTTCTATCGGATGCGCCGGGGCAAGGATGGCCCTTGGCATCCTGTCATGATCCGTATGCACGAAGGCGAGCTTCGCTGCCGTGTTGGCGAGAATAGCGGCATAGACCCGCACGAGGTTTGGACATACTGCGCCGGCAATCCTGTCAGCAAGGAAGCCGCTGCGTTTGCGTTCAAGAATGGACGATGGGAGGCAGACGCTCCGACCATTGGCGATAATTCTGGCGAACTATCGCTTTCGGATCAGATCAAGGAATATGCAGCGCAGGCGCTAGCGTGGTTCAAAAAGAACGGCATCAAGGACGACAAGTCCAAGGACATGGCTGCGAATTACCGCGCCGAACTTATGAAGCTGAGCAAGGAAGCAGACGCACAGCGCACAGCCGAGAAGAAGCCCCATGACGACGCGGCAAAGGCCGTACAGGCGAAGTGGAAGCCTATAATTGATACGGCAGACGGTGCCGCTGAAGAACTGCGCAACGGTCTCACAGCGTTCATGACGGCTGAGAAGCGTCGTCTTGAGGCAGAGCAGCGAGCTAAGTGGGAAGCCGAGCAGAAAGCCGTTGCAGCCGCGCGGGCTGAAGCTGAAGCCCAACGTGCAAAGCAGATGGCAGACGACCCCATTGCAGCGATGACTACGCCAGAGCCGGAATTGCCGATGGCACCGCCGCCGCCAGAGCCCGTCAAGGTTCAAGCTGGTGGCCAGCGCGGGCGCAAGACGGGGCTTCGAGAAGTAACCCGATACGTGGTGACAGACTACGCTAAGGCTCTAGCGTTTTTTGCAAATAGCGATGACGTGATTGAACTCATAGGAACTCTTTCCGCTCGCGCTGGAAAGGCGGGCGTTGATGTTCCCGGCGTGACAAAGAGAATAGAGGAAGTTGCAGCATGAGCACGAATGTAGTTGCGCTTAAATCGGGCGGATCGATCAGCGCCATTGTTCCTCAGAGCATAGAAGAAGTGTTCCGTCTGTCTAAGGGCATCGCCGCAAGTGGCCTTGCTCCCAAAGGAATGGACAAGCCGGAGCAGATCACAGTTGCGATTCTGACCGGACTTGAAATTGGCCTGCCTCCGATGTTCGCAATCCAAAAGATTGCCGTCATTAACGGGAGGCCATCTATTTGGGGTGATGCGGTTCCGGCCTTGCTCTTGTCTCGTGGCTTCAAGCTTCGGGAGCGTATGGAGGGCGAAGGCGAAAGCCGCACCGCCATCTGCGAAGTCGTGCGCCCTGATGGCGAAAAGATTGAGCGCATATTCAACGTCGCAATGGCGCGCAAGGCTGGCCTGTGGGGCAAGGCAGGTCCTTGGACGCAGCACCCAGACAGAATGCTTCAGATGAGAGCGCGTGGCTTCACGTGCAGAGACGGTGCCGCTGATGCGCTGAGTGGCTTGTACCTCAGCGAAGAACTTGAGCATCCAATGCGCGACGTAACACCGTCAAAGCCTGCTGTTCTTGAAATCCCAGAAGACGAGGTTCTACCCAAGCAACTGGCAGAGACGACACCTGAAGCAGAAACTGATGAACCGCTAGCCGATGCTGACGGCTTCATTGCGAAGCTTGAAGAAGATTTGGCGCTTTGCACTTCGGCAGAAGAACTAGCTGAGATCGCAGATGCCAATGCCGACATGATTTCACGCCTTCCCAAAGAGCAAAAGGCGAAGGCTGCGGCAATGCTGAAGGAGGCAGCAGAATGACGCCTCATATCCTCATAGCGTCGGGCCTAACTTTGCTCTG
>ERZ650304.862-NODE-862-length-13150-cov-3.915311_pt1 | contig 13150 bp, 19 predicted proteins | sample MGYA00376240_ERZ650304 | MGnify/ENA primary metagenome ERZ650304 (study PRJEB26733, sample SAMN07839271) | wastewater metagenome | biome: small river; feature: stream; material: water | place: USA: North Carolina | collected 2016-03-01 ...
CTCTAGAGGCAGCTCAATATTCTATGTAAAGATGACTGGACATGCTCTACGTGCCGGATTCAAGATACCTACACCATTCATTGCCGAAGTAGCAGGCAAGCAAGCAATACGTGTAGGTCAGCAAAGAGTAAAGCACGTACAAGTATCTCAAGACGGAGACGTACCTGTATATATGAGTATGTGGGAAGCAACCTACCAAGTCAAGGGCGGAGACATATATCAATCCGATATTGTGTCCTCGATCAAGACTACAGGCGTACCAGCCCACTACACCTAACCTATCTCTCAGAAGTATCCAAGGGGTGTGGGGTCATTTTGGCCCTATACCCCTATAATTACCTATAGTCAAAGCGAGACTAACATGACCGAACTAAATATCTTCCCACCAGAAGATACAACAATTGTATTACGTAAACCAGATAGAACTGCAATCGAATTAGATGTACTTGAACTAGAAGCACTAAGTCATTCATTATTCAGCGTAGCTGGCGAGTCAATGCCATTCGATGAATACGTACTAAAGATGCGTGACACATTCGAACAGAAGTACGGATACAGAATGAGCATCGCATCAATGCAGTATGTGATCTCAATTAAGAATGACAAGCTGGAATATATAAAAAAAAATACTACCACACCGCTAGAACCTGCAAATGCTACGGAATCCAGCCGAGAACCACTAGAGAATTCATTGGTCTGAAACTACTAGAACCAGTAATAACTGCTCAAGCAGAACTAGAACAATATAGAATCAATGGTGTATCTCCACACGCAGATCGAATATATCAACTAGTCCTAACTATCACATCAGATGAAGTCAAGGCTAGGAATGCACAAGCCGAAGTCATGCTACAGCAGATACCCCTCTAAGGTAATCAAATGTCAAAGAAACCAACAGCAACTAGTAGTACTCCACAGCCAAGAATGCCATTAGAGTACGTACTAGGCAAACTACGCGAACCATATTATAATCAATCAACTGTATCTAACCAGATATTTGACCCTAGATATGGACACCACTTCCCATACTTTACTCCCCAGGTAGCACGAACAATGCTACTAGACTCAAGAGTAAAGTATGGACTAAACCTTATCAAAGGCCCAATCTCTACCTATACTAAGTTCTTCTCTCAGGAAGATGCTGAGTCCCCAGACATACACGATGCAATAGTAGAGCTTAACTACTTCTTCCCATACGGTGTATTTACTGAGAATGAACAACTAGGTGAGTTTGTATTGCGTCAATTGAATAGATTCTGGGAGACTGGAATATATAAAGCATTATCTGCACTTGAATGGGGATTCTCAGCTAGTGAAGTAATGTATAAGAAGGGCAAAGATGATATGGTTGAATTCGACAACCTACGTCTTACTCCTGGCTTAGACTCAGCATGTGTAGTACGTAATAAGGCAATCATAGGCTTTGTACGTAACCATGACAAGCGAAACTACATACCACTTGGTAAGGGATTCTGGCATCTACATAATCGAGAACAGCATCACTACTACGGTGAATCCATACTCAAAGGATCATATATTCCTTGGCACGAGCTATGGACATTAGGTGGTGGTAAAGATATTAGACGTACATGGTTCTTCAAGAATGCGTATGATGGCGGTGAGCTATACTATCCAGAAGGATCGTATACTGATACCAATGGTCAGATAGTATCCCACGAAGAACATGCTGTACGGATGATGGAGCTAAAACGATCAGGCTCCGCAATCATGTTCCCTGGTACTAAGGGTCTAGATGGTAAGCGTGAATGGGAATACGTAGCACCTAAAGCTAACAGTACCCCGCAAGGCTTACAAGAATATATTGACCAGCTTCGCGACGAAGTACTAGAAGGTATGGGTATTCCGCCTGAGGTAGTACAGTCAGCAGGTAGTCAAGGTATGGGGTCGGCAACAGGTAGAATGATTCCACTTATGGCATTCATTGCTACACTTACCCCGATTGGGACTAATCTAATCAATGACTTCCTTACTCAGATTATGCCTATACTTCTACAACTTAATAAGGCTAAACTTGGTGATGATACATTCTTCGAAGTACGACGCATAGTACCTAAGACTGAATCAGAACAACCACCAATGGCTTTTGACGAAGAAGGCAATCCAATAGACCCTGCACTAGACCCTGGTGGTAATCCCAACAGTAACCCAAAGAACCCACTAGCTAAGGATCATAATTATCGCTCCCCAGGCGAAGATGATGACCACAGCAAGAAGCCAAGTCCAGTACAGAAGAAATCTACTAAGACCACCAAGGTCGCATAGCGATCATAGCTGCCTAGTAATAGTGACACACGCGAGAATATATCATGCAATTCGGTAGTTACAAGTTAGTTGATCCTAGAGAGGTCAAAAGATACTATCAGTCTCAGAAGCACCTGACTGATATAATCAATAAGTGTAACCACCAGGAATTCAGATACATAGATGGCTATGGTAAGGGATACTTCCTACTCACAGATGATATATCAAGTGAGACAGTAAACCTTACCATAGACACTCGCACTGTCACTCTATCCATTATTGACAAGCTATGGCTAGAGCATCCTGACAAGTCTGACATAGGACTATGGGTATACGTCACAGCAGAGCCTAAGTATAAGCTACAGGAGATAGTACAAGACTACAATAGAAATATAACTATTGATAAGTCTCTATCTCTAGGATCAGGAGTACCCACTATCTCCGTAATGGAAGGTAGTGGTACTCCTCTTACTATGTCTGCTATTCTAGCTAATATATTACCAGTAGGATACACACTGTCATTTAATGCTACAAACATTACATCATACGATATAGCAATTGATGGTATGTCTGTAATGGATGCCTTTGACCACCTATGCTCAATATATGGATGGGTATGGACAGTCATAGGAACTGTAGTCCATGTATGGGAAATGGACCCTAACCCATCAGTAGCAGACCCAATCAACGATATACAAGCATCAGTACTTAATCCCCAAGTAATAGACTGGGCAGTATCCTTCCCATACTACGACTACCCAGGATACCGCAAAGGTACTAGAGAGTACTATAATGTAGCCGACAATGCAACTGGACAAGGCATAGCTATTACAGTATGCGACCCATACTATCCAGCAATCAGTAAATTAGACTATGCCGTCAATCCAGATGAAATACGTAATGGTGCTCTACTAATTACTAGAGCAGAGCTAATCACAGACAACCTAGACGCTATCAACGAGTCACTACGATTTGTACAAAAGAACATATATGAAACCCCAGACCTAGACGCAAGCACCCCTCCACTATCTCTTTCAGAAGTGTATGGGGACTGGGGGGATGGTCCTAGATCAATATATAAATGGATTGAGTTTCCATACTGCAAACCAAAGATACCACCATCTAAAGCTAGATGGGCTAACAACTGGCGTGGACAGCTATTACACACATATGATGAACGTATAGCCTACTTCGTAGTAGAACCAATATATGGATTCGATGGTAAGATACCTAATGGTCCTCAACGTGTAGAGAATATATACGGATGGAATTACGGTGAGATAGGATGGCAAATGCGTGTAGAATGGAATCCAGAGCTAGGACGATGGGAAGGCATACAGCAATACTACGAATGTCCACCTGACGTATTACCATCTAGTAGTAGTGGTTCTGACTATGATAGACCAGACTACGATCCACCTTATTACTATCCTGGTTAATAACAATGTCACTCCCATTAGCCCAATGCTGCTGCACTGTACCTTCATCCAGTAGCAGCAGTAGTTCATCTTCTAGTAGCTCGTCATCTTCGTCATCTGCATCTACCTGTGCAAAGGTAATCTTTTCACAGGTAGGATGCTACTTACAGTGGTATACAGCAGGCGGAATAGATGTAGATTTCTGTGGTATCCAGGTATTTGTAGGAACTACTTTATTAAGTGAAGCAGTAACTGGATCAATATATAATCCACCAACAGGAACCTATACAGCAGAGATATGCTGCAATGGAATATGGACTACTTCTGCTACATTTAACTTTGTCAACCCAGGTACTTGCGGCGGTTGTAGCTGTGCTTTATTCCCAGGACAAACAATAAAATCTATATCACTGAACCTGCCAGGAGACTTCGCTGTAGTAAATGGTACATATATGTTTACTACACCCGCATGTACTCCTAACCAAGACTTTCCACTAGCGTATAATGGAGCGTTTCCTCCCGCTGGTCCTGTAGGCTTTCCTCCAACTTGTAACTGGTCTACAATAGACACTTGGGCAGCAGGACTACCAGGTAATATATCATGCCAATGGACTAGTGTCGTGTCGGGAGATACTATAGAGTTTAGACACTATCTATTTCCTAGACGAGTACGTATTACTTTCACCGGATTAGGCAATATAGATACAACAAACCCAGTAGTAGGTGGTCAGGTAGAATTCTATGGATACACAATGACCAAGAACGTAACGTCAGGTACATGTGCAGTTAGTACTCAGAATCTTAATATACGGTTTGTAAGCATAGGCACTACTTTATGCAGATTAGCATGGACAAGATACTATCAGATGGACATAACTACCACTAGCTGCCCTGCGTGGTCAGCTATGCACTTAAGTTCAATATATTTGGCACAACTAACGGCTAGTACATAATGAACATATTAGTATGCGATAAATGCGAGAATAGAGTATACTATGAAGATGGAGTGATACCTGTATGTAGCTGTAATAGTCAGACTCTATCAAGAGTAACACTAAGACCAGTCAGACAGAGAACACTAACAGGTAAGATACCTACCAATCCTTGGGTAGTAGCTCACGAATATCCTTACAACCATAAGGACAATTGGAATCCTACAGAAGCTAAGAAATGGTATTATGATACGTGGAAGAAACTAATACCATCCTGCTCAGATTGCCGCTTACATTGGGCTAAGATAGAGAGAGACAGTCCACCACCATTCGATACAGCTAAAGAACTATTCGAGTGGTTCTGGCATCAGCATAATCAAGTATCTTCTCTCTACGCCAATAAACCAACCATGACTCTAGAAAAAGCATATTCAATATATTGGCCTACTATGAAATGGTATGTAGCAGTAACAACCGCACCACGTAAAGACCCAACTATACAGAAGTGCATAACCTCTCTTAGAGAATGTGGATGGGAGCCTACAGTATTTGCTGAACCAGATAGCGAATTGACAGATGCTCTAACTGTACACAATACAGAGAAGCTAGGAGTATGGCATAACTTTCTCAAGTCAGCACGATATGCCTTAGAGTCTGATGCAGAAGTAATAATGACTGTACAAGATGATTCGCTATTCCATCCAGACTCTAAGGTATTCACTGAGTCCATACTATGGCCTAGTGCTAATTGTGGATTCGTTTCACTCTATACGCCTAAGCACTACTCAATATATCCAAACAGCATATTGAGACAACTTAGACGTAAAGACCCTAATACTCCTGAACTTAGACCAGCAGGAGTAAATCAAATATTCACACAGTCATTATGGGGTGCGTGTGCTCTAGTGTGGCCTCGGAAAGTACTAGAAGCACTCGTAGCCCACCCCATAGGTAGAAGATGGGTAGGTGCCGTACCTCGATCAGGCAATCCAGCAGTATATAAGAAACGCATGGAGAATCCTAGTAGTATAGCTAACAGTGATACAGCAATAGGTAAGATACTGAATGCAATGAACCGTACTATGTGGTTTGTCGATCCATCACCTGTACAGCACATAGCTATATATTCAAGTATACCTAATCACGGCTCCAATACAGGTAGACGTAATGCTTACCGTATAGCCGACCACACCACTCCACTAGCCGAACAAGTACCTAGATCAGGTAATATATGTACGATCACTCCCTAGAGCTAATACAAAGGATAGGACAACAGAAACTCATTGGAGTAGAGGTAGGAGTATACAAGGGAGAGAATGCCAGACTCCTACTAGAAAACTGCCCTAACCTGACACTATACCTAGTGGACATATGGGAAACCGAACACTACACCACCCCACAAGACCTACTCTATCTTTCAGATATATCGGGTGCAAGGGAAGTAGTCTATACGCTCAGACAAGAGTTTATAGATAGATGTAGGATAGTAAATCAGTGGAGCACTATAGCAGCTAAACAGATATCTAGTGTAGACTTCGTATTCATAGATGCAGAACACTCCTACGAGAATACTATACAAGATATACAAGCATGGCTACCTATTCCGACTAAATGGATAAGTGGTCATGATTTCTCTAATGAGTTCCCTGGTGTACAACAGGCTGTACGAGAGACATTTAATATATTCGAATTAGGTAAAGGTACTACGTGGTTTCATGATAAAACAAGATGCTATTAATAGAATGATTGCTCCTGGTCAAAGACGCAAAGGTAAGTGGCGTGACGGAGTAATACAGATACACCTAACTAGAGCATGTGACCGATCTTGCTATTCCTGTACTCAAGCTAGTAATCTACTTATAAAACCTGACTTTATCACACTAGAGAACTTTGAAATAGCAGTCAAATCACTAGTAGGATACTTTGGAGTAGTAGGTATATTTGGTGGTAATCCTGCTTTACACCCACAGTTTCCTGAGATATGTGAGATATTAGCAAAGTATATACCTAGAGAACAGCGTGGTCTTTGGTGCAATAATCCAATGAAGCACGGTAAGCTAATGTCACAGATATTCAATCCTAGACATTCTAACCTCAATGTACACCAATCTCAAGAAGCATATAATGCCTTTAGGAGAGACTGGCCTGAGTCTAAGCCATGTGGACTGACAGAAGATTCTAGACATTCTCCTGTCTATGCTTCTATGATAGATATGGATATACCAGAAGAACAAAGATGGGAACTCATATCTAAGTGCGATATTAATCATCATTGGTCAGCTATGATAGGACAGTTCAGAGGACAACCAAGAGCATGGTTTTGTGAGATAGCAGGTGGACAAGCTATGCTTATGCAGAATGATCCAGACTATCCAGATACAGGAATATATCCAACTGAGCAATGGTACAAGAAACCAATAGTAGACTTTTCCGATCAAATAGAACAACACTGTCACAGATGTGCTGTGCCTCTCAAAGGTAGAGGACAACTAGCTAACTCTACTACAGATAAAGAGCAAACTACTAAATACTATCTACCTGTGTTTAAGCCAAAGCACAACAGAGAGATAGAATTAGTAGAGTCAGCAGAACAACTAGGTACACCACTAGGATTAATGACAGACTACATAGGTAATTCCAAGAAATGAGACTATCCATTCTAATAGCTGCACTAGAGTCTAGACCCTGGAATCATATATACGGTAAACTACTTCAGCAAGCAACCGATGAAGTAGAAGTACTAGTAGAAGTAGACAATGGACAACAGACTAGTGGGACTAAGAGACAGAAACTATTAGAAAGAGCACAAGGTGAATACGTCGTATACGTAGATGATGATGATGATATATCAGATTCCTATATATCCTCAATCCTACACGGACTACGAGGCAATCCAGACGTATTAGGAATCAATCTACTATTCTTCAGAAATGGTGTACGTCGAGAGCTATGGAAGTTTGGAGACTACCCAAACAATAGAACAAGAGGCAAGATGTGTGTAAACCATCTATGTCCTTGGCGTAGAGAGATTGCTAGAAAAGTAGCATGGTGTCCTAGCCTAGGTAATATGGATGACCACCTATGGTTTCAACCACTATACCACTCCCCTCTACGTCTGAAAGTATATAGATTAGACGAAGCAATTTATAGATATATGTACTCAGACATAGTAACTGCTAATCAAGATGAAACTAGAAAACAATTTACTAGAGAGTACATAAGTAAAGGTATAAGATGCTTCTGGTCTACTAATGGTAATATATACGTAGAAGAACCGTCAGACAATACTACTACAGTATTAGTAAGAGACTGTAATAATAATCTACTAGAACTGAATCCAAGTCACTTCAAACACTACCATACAATAAAGGCATAATATGAGAGCAATAACTGTATGCGTAGACTATTCCGATTATCTAGCAGTCACACTACCTTACAACTCTCACCACTTCTCTGACATACTAGTAGTAACTAGTCCTAGTGATCTGTCTACAATAACCCTATGCGAAACTCTAGGCGTAGCTACATATATTACAGATGCTTTCTATAGAAGACAAGCACTATTTAATAAGTGGCTAGCACTAGAGGAAGGACTAGATCATTTCGGTAGACACGGACTACTGTGCATACTAGACTCTGATATAGTATTCCCTGCTAACATCAATATGGAATACCTAGTAGACAGACTATATACACCATTACGAAGAATGAATCCTGAGACTACAGTACCACCAGAGTCACAGTGGTCATCCTTTCCCTACTCAGCAAATACTACTGAATTCTCAGGCTATACTCAGATATTCTATAGTACAGACAAACACCTACCTACCCCACCTTGGCATCAACTAGACTGGAAGCATGCAGGTGGAGCAGATACATTCTTCCAAGCTAACTGGCCTGAGTCTACTAAGACAAGACCTAACTACGAGGTACTTCATCTAGGAGAACCAGGAGCAAACTGGTGTGGTAGGTCTGAGCAAGGACGTAAAGCCTTAGAGAGATATATGAAATTGCGTAGAGGTATACGTAAGTCTAAACGCACATATGATAACGAAAGACTTAGATGACCTGCCCATTCTATACCAATCACAACTGTGGACTAGTATCTGAGCTACTCAACAAGCCATGCCCAGTATCAGAGTCAACATGCGTAGCTTGCCTATCTACAGATAGACCATCACGCATCAACCTAGTAACTATAGGACTAGCACAGAAACTAGCATCTAGGATAGAGCCTAGTAAGTCTCTAGCCCCCACACCCCGCTCAACCTCTGAAAGAAATAGTAATATATTAGCACTAGACCTGACCGACCCAAGCCTAATGAATCAACTAGGTAATGGATTCGGCTCCAGACTACACGCACTAATCTCACCATTTCTTTCAGAGATAGAGGGGTGCAAATGTCCAGGCCATAGAGACATACTCGATATATGGACTCCTCAATATATAGAGAAGAACATAGATCGAGTAGTCCAATGGCTTGCACATGAGGCACGTAAAAGATCAATCCCCTTCTCCTACATCGCTACCCGACTCTCCCTCCTTGCCCTTCTCCGCTTCCCTTGATGGCCTAGTAATATAAGCAAAATGCGATATATTACTACCACGAACTACACCTAGCTTACCATGTACTCTCCAAGTATTACGACTACTATCATACCTACCCATCATTGGACCAAGTATAGTATGCCATACTAATATCCATTCTCCATTCCTAGGCAACTGATCCTCAGTCTTCTTAATCCACGGAATCATCACTTATACTCCCTACATTCAATTTTACACTTCTTACATCGCATAGACCAATTAGCATACCTATAGTCCACTTGCTCAGTTCTGAAAGATACCATAACCTCCTGACACTTGGGACACCTATCAGCACCTAGTAACTTATCCTTACTAGGACTAGTCTTAATCATAGGCTTACCTCGGACAGGAATATATGGCTTTCCTTCCTCAACAAATAGCATAGCGTACTCTCTATCACAAGTACGCACTTCCCATCTACGCAAGTCTATAGTAAACTTACGCCTAGTATCAATGTCACAGACTGCTAGATAAGGCAAAGCTATACCTAGAATCTCACTAGCCACACCACTATACTCAGCAGGTGGCATATCTTCTACTCTAGTACTATACCCATCAAACATAGTCCTAGACTCTCTATATGCCTTATCTCTGTAAGGCACAATAAAATCCCCTACCCTAAACGTCTCCCAACTCATAGCTTCACTCCCTTCTTCAACTTATCTACCAACTCATTCACCACAGTATCGTGCATATCATTTGCCTTATCATCAGCATCCAACTCGCTAATAGCCCAAGGAGAATCAAATGATACTTCCCTACTAACATCAGCATCATAGTACCTAGTATCATCTGGATCACTATGGAAAGCCATAGTCTCATAGTATCTATCTAGTCCAATCTGAGCAAATCCCTTACCCCTCAGAGTGTCTTCCATGCAACCTACAGTAGAAACCACTATCCTAGTGTCTCCACAGGTGATAAGTGTATTCCTACGAAACCTACAAGACTGAGCACATATAAAGTGTCCAGCCCATCCACGCTCTTGTATCGTAACTTTCTTAGCCATTATATTAATCCTTATCTTGATATACACGAACTGCGATCAGTATAGAGTCACCATGACATCGCTTCGGTTTACAGAAACATACTAAATCCTTACCGACTAGAGGACGTAAATCCAAAGTAGGTAGTACTTTCTCTTTGAATAAGTCACACACATCGTCTCTTGTCATCGGTAGTCCAGTCAATGGATGGGGAGCACCGATTATATAAGGATTCCCATAAGGACTACCACGACCTATATATACTGCGTCTGCCGGAGCAGTACCATGATACTTGTTATGAACTATGTTACTCATAATCTAATCCTTATCCTGATATACACGAACTAACTTGTGCATTGATCTAGTATACGCAACATATGCTAGATTACTCTCTTGCTTCTTCTGATACGCTTTCTTAGTCTTCAATTGCAACTTACCAGCATCATATATGAAGACATTCTTATGCTCTAGACCCTTAGCCTTATGGCAGCTACTCAGCCTAGTATCATCTGGTCCACCACTATCCTTGAATAGTGAATCAACCACATTATTGAATTCCTCAATAGTATCTGCCTCAGCACTCAATACCTCAATACATAGCTTCTTATCATTGAGTGCCTCAATCTTAGCCTCGTCTACAAAGTCTCTACTAGCTACTTCCCTGATACGCTTATCAATCTTATCATACGCCTTGGCAAGTGCCTCAGTCAGATTATTAATCCCAGTACCACGTAGCTCAGACTTCAATCCAGCACCAATATCCCTACCCTGAATATAGCATCTCTTTCTTTCAGAGATCATACGGAATGCCAATGAAGTCAGTGGTGCATTGATACGACATATAATCATACTAGGCTCATTACCCATAATAGGCATGAAGTCTTGCATACCCATCTTCATTTCGATACCATCAGGTGCATCATCTGCTGCACGCAATTCAGGCACAATGGTATTAGCCAGCTTAACTACTAGCTTAGGGCATCGTCGAGTAAGTGTAAGTCCTAGTCTCCTAGACTTACCATCCATCTGGACCATCCTACCCCAGCCATTCTCCATAGCCTCAGCATCGGCTCCACTAAAGCCATATATGGCCTGATTAACGTCACCAATAGCAGTAATCTGCTTACCCATACGGAAAGCCATCTCTTGCTTAGCTCTGTTCAGGTCTTGGAATTCATCACACAATAGATGGTCAAACTGAGGAATAGTCTTCACATCGTAGAATAATGGTAGGAAGTTCTGGTCATCAAAATCAATATATGACTCAGTACTAACACCCTTCAAGAATACCTTGACAGCATACTCAAGTACTACTGGGTCTTTATCAATATCGAATCTCTCACAAAGCCATAGCATAGCTCCGTGACCATCTACCCAAGTATCTCCTTCAATCCAATTAGTAGCAGTCTCAGCAGACAAATTAAATACATAACATTTAGCTAGACCGACTAATTTAGATACTGCACTCTCTACTCTAGCTCTCTCCTTCCACTCCATCGACTTACCAACCAAGTCTCTGAACAGCTTACCATTCTTATATGGATCAACTGTACACTTTGATATATTCAAGTGCTTACACCATGCTTGATTGCCGAACCCATTACAGGTACTTACAGCTACGCCTTTAGGTGCTCTGGCCTGCAATTCATTCTTAATACTGACATTGAAAGCACAAGCAGCAGTAGTACCTTTATTGTACTTCCGCATTTCCTCTACAATAGCCTTCTGCTCGTCAGTGACTATCATACCCTTCTTAACTCTATCACCAAGACCCCACAATCCTGTAGTAGTCTTACCGCATCCCGCCAACGCATTAACCATCAACATTATATATTATCCTCAATTAAAGTAATAGACTCAGGAAGTGCCTCAAGTATTCTCGAATTAGCATCTATCCTAATCTGATAAACTGTATACCTTTTATTAGCTACCCATGTAGGCGGCTCATACTCAGTACCATCAAACGAGGTATGATACGCCCCAGCTACACGAGTACCACTGTATCTAATCTTATTACCAACATATATGAATTCTAGTCCACCAGGAATAGGATCAATCTCAGGTAACTTCTCTCCATTCTCATCGTATCTAAATGACACTAACCCAGTACAAAGAACCTTACTACCTATCTTTAACTCACTCATTATCTATTCCTCAATTGTGAAAGTACCCATACAAGCATACAGACTAATCGCTCCACTAGGATGCACAACGAATATATGCTCTAAACAATCCTGCTCAACTATCACACCCTCACCACTCTCCTTAGCCTTAGGTATAGCCTCTCGTATCGACTCCATCAATCTATTTAGATTATCAGGATTCAAATGATAAGCACTAACCAAATTGAAGTAATGTGATATATGTGCTCTACTAGTATCCTGCACCAACACCATACCATGCTTAGCTCTCATATCGCCCATGTTAATATATCCCAAATTGTCGAAGTAAATTACACACAATCAAGACTGACTATATCCTTCAGAGATAGCAGTCGCCAAGGATAGAGATAGCATATCTCCCCCGCGCCCCCTCTAATATATCGTATTGTCTATCTTTACTTATCAAGTCGATAACAATAAGATTACCATTTATATGAGTACCATATACTATAGTCCAATTAACCCACAATATAACCATCTTAATAATCCCTTGCATTCAAGTCATACATTGTACGTTCAACAAATAGATTCACTACATCAGGTCGCTTAAATGTAACCTTACTCTCTCTAGCATACCTGCACTTCTTGCAGTAATGCTCAATTCTAATAATACTAGGATCATTCTTCTTTCTATAGGTAGGAAACTTATCTATAGGTAATACTTTCTTACAACCTACACATCGTTTCTTTCTATCACACATCATATATTCCTTCACATGAAACACATACATATACAATATATACAGAAAATACACAGTTAGTGACGAAACAATCCGGGTGACGTAATAATGATGTTGACGTC
>ERZ650304.863-NODE-863-length-13127-cov-4.477127_pt1 | contig 13127 bp, 14 predicted proteins | sample MGYA00376240_ERZ650304 | MGnify/ENA primary metagenome ERZ650304 (study PRJEB26733, sample SAMN07839271) | wastewater metagenome | biome: small river; feature: stream; material: water | place: USA: North Carolina | collected 2016-03-01 ...
AAATGGTCAAAAGTTATTTCAAAAATATTTCAGATGAAAAACTGGCAGAATTAACTGAAATTGCAAAAAAATATTCTGACATTGGTCCAACTGTAGAAGAATATTTTTCTAATTTGTCGGGAAATTATCCCATAAGTAATTTATCTAAATTAACTTCTGGGAAAATTTGGCCAACAGTTGATATGGTTTTCTCTCGTGAAAAATTTCACGGAATCAAAGTAATTGATTCTCCAGATTTAAATTTCAATTTAATTGAGGTTATAGAAGCAACTGAACACCCACTCAAACAAGTTGAAAAGGGAGTTCGTGTTTACAGGGTTGAATGGGGTACCGGAACTTTTACTATAATCCGTGAGGATACAAGTTCTGATCAAATTGATGTTGGGATGGGAGATACAATTTTAATAAAAGCTGGAGATTATTATAAGTATAAAGGAAGGCAATTAAAATTGTTTGAGGTTAATATCAAGTATCCTTAAAAGGATTTGATTGAAGATATAATAAACCGCACTTAAATGGGCGGTTTTTGTTTGCCTGGCTTTATAGCTATAAGTATGTCGCAAAAGGTATATTGTGCGACTATAATATAAAAAAGCGCCTTGTATTCCCTCATTAATTTATTAACCTAATTATTATTTTCTATTTTTATAGATCTTATATTTTTGATTGATATCCAGGCTGAGCTAGATCCAAATCCTTTCTTGTTTATATTGAATTGGTTTTTTATTTCTGTTGGATTTTTCAATTCCATTAAAATTGCATATTTGGGTACCCTTCCCCATTTGTTGATATTTGGCTCAATTAGACAGATCTCTTTACCGTATTTTTTAATAACTTTTTCTATTTGTTTTTTATTTTCAAAATTAAATTGATGAACCTTTTTTACAAAAGCTTTGGCCTCAACTTTTTCTCCAGAATTTTTAAAATAAATAATATCGCCCTCAAATATCTTGTTCCAAGGACTACGTTTGGTAACATACCATCTTGATTCTATTGTTTTTTCTCCTGATAAAATCTTTGGGATTAAACCCCATGATTTCTTCATTATTGCCACGTGATTCATTGTGGGCATTTAGCAGTTTGAAGCTGGTTCGTAACCGGCGCTTTCGGCACTTTCTTTGTTTGTAAACCAGATCCTGTTTTCTTCTTTTATCCTATTGGCTGACTTGCATCCTGCTGGGTAGTATTTGGTCCCACTTCGGCTGGCCAGGTAACTCCCTAAGGTTTTTCCACTTAGAGTTGAGTCTCCGCTTTGGATAGAATCGATGGGGACTATGTTTCCGGTTATATAGATACCTTTCCCGTTTTGGGCCCCTCCAAGGGCCAAATAGGAGGCCAAAAGGCCTATTCCAAGGCCCAAAAAGAGCCCAGAAACTAGGTTTTTATTGATTTTTGGTAGTGTAGACATATAGGCTGGTTTGTGTTTATTTTACCCCTTGCAAATTCTGTCTTTTTCCTGTATATTACTAGGACTTAAATTAATTATATCATTTTAGTATGGCACATAGAAAAGCCGGTGGAACAGCTTCAAACCTTAAAGATTCAAACCCAAAGTTCCTTGGGGTTAAGAAATATGATGGTGAAAGTGTTATCGCTGGGAACATTATAATAAGACAAAGAGGTTCAAGATACCTAGCTGGTAAGGGTGTTCGTGCTGGTAAAGACTATACTCTTTATGCAACAGCGGATGGAAAGGTTAAATTCTCAAACATGAGAAAGAAAAACTTTGACGGAACAACTTCTTCAAAGAAAAAAGTTAACGTTATCTAAACTCTTCACATAATAAAAAATCTCGACTTAAGTCGAGATTTTTTATTTACTTACTTGTTATCTGAACAACTATCTTTACTTGGAAGTTTTTATTTTTTCCTGAAACTTTAACTTCGTGATCTCCTACTGTTTTCAAATGCTCTTCTAGTTGTATATTTTCCTCAAGCAACTCTATTCCGTAAGTTGTTTCAACCTCTTTTATGATGTCTTCCTTTTTAACTTGAGCGAATAAGTGTCCTTCTTTATTTGCCTTTGAGCTTATTGAGACAATTTTTCCAGCTAAACTCTTTATCGTTTCTTCTTCTAGTTTTCCAGTTATTATTTTATGCTGATTTCTCTCCTCAATTTCTCTTTTTACTTTCATTGCGTCAGGACTACCGTCTCTTGCCACCATTTTCTTAGGTATCAAAAAGTTTGTTGCGTATCCGTCACCTATTTCTTTGGTCTCTCCTCGACGTCCAATTTTGGGTATATCTCTTAGAAGTACTACTTTCATTTCTTGAATAAATTATGTCTTTTAATAGGCAATTTCTTCTTGCTGGGTTATTTTAAGCTTTTTAAAAGGTTTTGTCCAAAATTAACCAAAATCTCTTTTATTTATTTTTTAGGAATTCCACAGCGTCATTTAGTTGGGTATCGATGTCTCCTTCTTTGTATTCAGAGATAATGTCAGGCTCTAACCCTACTCCACTAAAGGACTTTCCTTTTGGGGTATACCATTTTGCAACTGTTAGTTTTATTGAGGTTTCGTTTGTGATAGAAATTAATTCTTGAACAGAACCTTTTCCGAAAGTTGTTTTACCTATAATTGTTGCAACGTCGTAGTCTTGCAGTGCGCCCGCAAGTATTTCAGAAGCAGAAGCGCTTCCCTCATCAACCAGAACAACCATATTGAACTCCTTTCCTGCAAGGTCATCATATCCACGACTTCTGTAATATTTTTCTTCGCTTGTTGGTCCATATTTTTCGCTTACCACAACTTCTCCTTTTGGAATGAAGTAACTTGCCATATCAACTGACGCATCTAGGTAACCACCAGGATTTCCTCTTAAATCAAGTATTAAATTTTTATAGTTTTTATTTTTTGCAAAGTTCTTTATTTCTTTTTGAAATTCCCCACTGCTTCGTGCGTTGAAGTTATAAAGAGAAATAACAAAAGTGTCACCAATTTCTTGCGTTTCTATTATTGGAATATTTATTATGTCTCTTTTAATTTTTACTTCATAAAATTCAAAAGAATCTTTTGGACTTATTGATAGAGTTACTTCAGTTCCCCTCTCCCCTCTTATTTTACTTATTGCTTCATCTACGCTCATGGCTTCTGTAGATTCTTTTTCTATTTCCAAAATTCTATCCCCTGCTTTAAGTCCTGCTTTTTCCGCTGGAGAATCTTTCAGTGGAGAAATAACTGTTAAGACTTCATTTACTTTGTCTATCTCTGCTCCTATTCCACTGAATGTTCCGCCAATTAGCTCCTCGAAATCATCAGCTTCTTTTGGTGGGTAAAAGCTAGAATAAGGGTCACCGCTACCGGCAACAAGTCCTCCTATTGCTCCCCATAGTCTTTCTTCGGTAGTGTAGTCTTTGCCGTCTGGGTATTTTTCATCAATCAAATTCCAGACTTTCCAAAATTCTGTCATATCAGGAGTTTCTCCTTCTACTTGTTTAGTATTTTTTGTATTACCAACTAAAAATCCAAAAGAAAATAATACAAAACCAAGAACGATAGAAGGTATTAGTATATTTTTTTTATTTTTATCTTCAAACATATTTTAAAATTTAAATTACTCAGATTCTTTTTTTAATGCTCCTTCCGTGTATGTATTTGATGGGTCCCAAAGCATCCAGCTGTCTATTCCAAGGTCATCTAGGGCGGTTATTTGAGCTCTAACCATTTCAGCTGTATAAGTTGCGCCAAGATTGAAGTCTTGAATCCAAGGTCGAAGATTTTCTTTTGTAAGACCCATTGCTTCAGCTCTAGTTATTGCCGGTCCCATAGATAGTTTTATTACATCATAAGGATTAGCTGCTGGGTTAGAAAATCCATTCCAACCATCTGGATAATGTGACGGATAAACCATTGGTGCTACAAAGTTAAAGTTTGCTAATCCATTTTCCAATATCTGACCGATACCTAGATCATCATGATTGGTTGTTACCATTCCGAAAAGATCTGCTGAAATTGGTATCTTTTGTAAAGCAAATCTCATTTTTAAGAATTCAAAATAACCCTTAACAACTTCACTTTTTATTTTTCCTTCACTATATGGGAAATAAATATCTTTCATGTTTCCATCTGAAGGGAAACGGATATAGTCGTAGTTTATTTCGTCAAATCCTCTGGAGTAACCCTCTTCTCCTATAAGAGCTGAGTATTCCCACACGTCTTCTGCTCCAGCGTCTAACCAACTTATCCCCTTGTCATCCTTCCAAACAAGATTTTTGTTACTCGCTGTTTTTACCGCATATTCAGGGTGAGTTTTTGTCATATGAGGATCTTGGAAAACAGCAACGCGACCTATTACATAAATATTCTTACTATGAAGTTCTTCTATTAGGGCGTCTATGTCTGCAATTCTTCTCTCACTTGATCCATAGGCAAGAAGTGTTCCATTTTTAGGAGTGAAAGATATTTTTCCAGTATAGTCTTTTATGTCTATAACAACTGCGTTTATCTCTGTTTCGTCTATTAATGCGATAACCTTCTCCCTTATACTTTTTGTCCCAGCAACCCAGCTGGACATATAAACAGCCTTTACGGAGTCGGGTGTTTCAATATGAGACACTATTATTTTTTCTGGTTCCGGCACTGTTTCAGTTAAGGTTTCTTTTTCATTTGGACTTTCATCTTTTATATAAGACTCAGCCGCCATTTTTGGGATATAGAAATAAGCGAAAATTGCAATAAGCAAAGATATTATTATAGAAAAAACTATAACAATATTTCCATTGTTATAGATATTTTTATTATTTAGTTTCCTCTTGGTTTTTTCCAAAGACATGCCAGGTGTTTTTCTTATAATTTCTTCTCATCATGTATGAGTTAAAGACAAGCAGGACACCAATTAAAACTATAAAAAAATTCTTCCAAGGAGAAGGAAATCCTAGAATTGGTAAGATTATCAAAAATATACCTAAAAGAAATAATAGTCTTGGTTTTTTCATACCTTATATTATAACTGGGTAATAATTTTTTTCAAAATTATTGTTTTCCTATTATAACAACAAACTCCCCTTTTTTCTTTTCTGGGGTATTTTCGAATATGTTTAATATTTCTTTGGCTGTTCCGTTTAGAAATTCTTCAAAGTGCTTTGTTAATTCTCTGGCCAAAATTATTTTCTTGTTTGGGTTTTCTTTTTCTATTTCTTCTAACAATTTTTCAATTCTGTGTGTTGATTCATAGAAGATAACTGTCTTATCTTCTTTTAGAGCTTCTTCTATTTTTGTTTTTCTACCTTTTTTGTGAGGCATGAACCCTAAGAATACAAATTTACTAGTATCCACACCGGAGGCTGACAGGGCACTAATTAAAGCAGAAGATCCAGGAATCGGTGAGACTGTTTCGTGGCCAAATTTTTCAATTACTTTTTTTACTAGAGTCACTCCTGGATCAGAAATGCCCGGTGTTCCAGCATCAGAAATTAAAGCCAGACTCTCTCCCTTTTCCAGTCTTGAAATTATTTCAGATTCTTTAACTTCTCCACTGTGCGCGTGGTAACTTTTTCTTGGAGTATTTATTTCATAATGATTAAGAAGAATTCCTGAAGTTCGGGTGTCTTCGCAGTAAATACAGTCTACTTCTTTCAAAATGCGAATAGCCCGTAATGTTATATCTTCAAGGTTTCCTATCGGAGTTGCGACTATGTACAATATTCCTTTTTGCATGGTAACAATTTAGAGAAATACAAAAACTTACGCAGCTATATTTCTGTTAGAAATTCTACCAAGTATTTCCTTGGCTTCTTCAAAACTTTTTCCTTGACACAACATAACAGATGCTGGATCGACAGAAATAAGAACCGCCAGCTCACTTTTCAAATCTTGTGTTTTTGAAGTAGAAAGAGTTAGAGGATTTTTTTCTTCGAGAAGGGCAAAATAAAGAGGTGTTCCATCTTCAAGTTGTATATTTTCTGGGGAAATTCTTTGTTCTCCCTCACCTTGTCTTGGTCCAATAAGATCTTCTATGTTGTAATCATTATTTTTATCCATACGTATATTGTATTACTTTTAATAAAATAAGTCTCCCTGTGAGCGGCATAGGAATCGGACCTATGACCTCTGTCTTATCAGGACAGCGTTCTACCACTGAACTAGCCGCTCAAAATGTCTTTAGAATATACCAGAATAGTAAGCTTTTTTCAAGGGTTTATTGCTTTTTATCTATGCAGGTATATAATCTTTGAAAATTGAAGATTATGTTTAATGAAGCACAAAAACAGGTTGATGAATGGATAAAAAATACAGTCGTGATAACGACCGATTTGAAAGAAAAGATTCTGAAAAATAATAAACCATCCACGTCAATCTTATTCATGTTGGGGTTTACCCCCACATCAATCTTATTGGTGTGGGGGTAAACAAAAAGCCGGATTAAATTCCGGCGTTTTTTAATGTGTCTAAAATATTTTCTGTAATTGATTGGATTATTGGGTTGTGCCCCAATTTTTCAAGCTTGTTTTCTTTGTACCAAACTTTGCCATTTTGGCACAAGGAAAAAATTCTTACATCATCCGAAATGTTTACCACGACCGGCGGATACCAGCCATAGCCAATTTTGTTTACCAGTAAATCAATATTCTCCTCTTTTCCAAGCGGACAAATTGATACGCTGACACTCATTTTATTGGCGCTCAGTAATCCCATAACTCTAACCCAGCTTTTTGTTGGTGTTAGAATGTTTTGACTTTTGTTTGAAATAATTAATTTCGGACTGTCATTTTTTGGATCAGGGGTTGTCTCCATCACCAAATTGATAGTTGTTGTTTTGGTCAGCCTTTCGTTAAGTATCAGAAAGTTTTCTGATAAAACTTTCAAGGCTCTTCCGGCAAGGCCTGATGTTTGCCAGGCGTTCGGATTATTAAGGGTCGCTGTGTTACTCATAAAAAAACAATTTTTATGACTATACCAAATATTCAGCCTTTGTCAAAAGAGACTCTAGGTTATTCTTCGTCACTGTCTCCTACCTCTCCTCGTTCAATGGCGTCTAGTATTTTTCCTATGTTTCCAAGCATAATTCCTGGAATGTTGGACCAAGATTGTTTTATTCTATGATCTGTAATTCTGTCCTGAGGGAAGTTATAAGTTCTTATTTTTTCACTTCGGTCCCCTGTTCCAATTTGGTTCTTTCTTTCATCAGAAAACTTCTTCGCCTCCTCCTCTTCTTTAAGTTGCTGAAGTTTTGCTTGAAGAATTTGCATTGCGCGCTCTCTGTTTCCGAGCTGTGTTCTTTCTGATGTACAACGAACATCTATCCCTGTTGGTTTGTGGATTAGTCTTACTGCTGTTTCTACTTTGTTAACGTTTTGTCCCCCTGCCCCTCCAGATCGAGAGTATTCCATATCTATATCAGAAGGATTTATTTCTATTTTTACTTTCTTACGAATAGGTAAAACAGCCACAGACGCTGTAGATGTGTGGATTCTTCCATTTTTTTCTGTGTCTGGAACTCTTTGAACTCTGTGAACTCCTGTTTCGTATCTTAGTTTCTTGTAGACATCCATTCCTCTAATTTCAAAAACTGCTTCTTTGTATCCTCCCACATCACTTTCAGATTCGGAAAGTCTCTTAACTCCCCAGCCCATTTGGTTTGCATATCCGATATACATTCCAGCTAGCTCCGCTGCAAAAAGAGAAGCTTCATCTCCTCCTGCTCCGGCTCTAACTTCAAGAAGTATCTCATTTGGAAATTCTTCTTCCGCTTTTTCACTATCTAGAATTCCCTTTATCTGTTCCCAGATTGCAGTTTTTGTTTTTTCTAATGTTTCTAACTCTTCTTTTGCAATTTCTGCCATAGCTGGATCAGATTCAGAAAGTTCCTTTACTTCAGAAATATTTTTGATAGTTTTTTCAAGCTCCTCAGCTAAGTAGAAGATTTTTGGATTTTCTTTTAATTCTTTTATGTTTATTTCGTCCATTTTGTATAAAAATTAGGAAAAGAAAAAACGCCTATATTGGGCGTTTTTTCTCGCTTAGTTACTTCTTCTTTGAAGCTTCTTGTCGTTTCTTGAATCTGTCTACTCTTCCTGCTGTGTCTAGAGTCTTTTCCTTTCCTGTAAAGAATGGGTGACATTCGCTACAAACTTCATTTTTTATCTCTTCTTTTGTTGAGCCAACTGTAAAAGTCACTCCGCAAGAGCAAGAAACCTTTGCTTTATCGTAATATGTTGGGTGTATGTCTGCTTTCATTAGGTAAATAATATAGCACAGGTTTATAGACCTTGCAATGGGTCAATCATTGTCTCCTGTATAGAGGTGGCCTTCGCCATTACGGAGTTACCATAGAAGGTATTTGGGGGTGATTTTGAGTCACAAATACGCCCTGAGTAGTATCTACAAGCTGCATTTCTCTCTGCTGTGTAGGTTGCTGCTCCTGCTCCCAAGTCAGAAAGATAGATGGCTGAGGCCATAAATGCGTGCTCTGGATTCCAAGGGTCAGCTGTCTTTACTCCTACGGCATTAGCTATTCTTGTTTTTATCATAGCCCATGTTGAAGGGATAAACTGAGAAGGACCCATTGCTCCACCGTATCCAAGCCCTCCAATAGGACAAGAGACTCTAGTTGTGTAAGGATCTCTTCCAAGTTCTTTTGTAATAGTAAGGAATGGTCCAACATCTCTTGTTGGCTTCATTACATTTGCGATAGTGTTTCCCGAAGTTATACCAGTTCCACTTCCAGTGATTGGATCTTTTAGATAACAAGATCCAACATTTTTACCAAGACTGGATTCTTGTGTAAGAATGGCAAGCAGGAAAGCTGGTCGTACGCCTGTTTTTGCGCTAGCTGCTTCAGCGTATGCAAGGGCGTCTCCAAATGGAATGGATGCACTGTCTCTTAGAGAAAACAAAGCGCTTCTTATTTGTGCAGCTTTAGTTTTTCTTTCAGCCAAGATTTGTTCATAGGTTTTTTCCTTGCTTTTACTTGCTGACAAAAGTTTTTGTTTTTCGCTTTCAGATAATTCTACTTTTCTCTTTGCAGATTCCAGTGCCTGCTTTGCGTCCATTTCAAGTTCTTCTTTTGTTTTGAGTTCTTCTCTTTGTTTTTCTGTTTCCTTTCTAACTCCACGAATTTCTTCAATGTTAGCTTTTACAGATTTTTTTATTGCCTCGAAAGAGTCGATGTCTCGGTAGAATTCTGACAGAGTTGAATTAGACAATACCAAGTGAACAACTGGGGTTTGGTCTATTTCATTTGTTTTTCTTATTAGTTGAGCTAAAGAATCTTTTGTTCTATCAATAGTCTGGTCTAAGCTTGAAATATTTGAGTTCTTTTCTTTAATATCATTTTGTAATTTGGAGATTGTTAGATTTTTGGATTTTATATCTAGCTTTGTTTTTTCTATTTGAGTAGTTAGAACTTTAATATCTCTCGAGATACTGGCTGATTCTCCTTTTTGTCCTGCTAGAATCTTTTCCTTTTCTGCAATTTCTGCCTCTAGTTTTGCAAGCTCGGCTTCAAGGGCAGCTTTTTGGGCGTCTACACTAGAGATTGTTGTTTCGGCGTAAGCAAAAGGGCTCTTGTCTAAATAAGACAAAAACCCTACTGCTATCGTAATGGATAATAGAGCTACAAAATATTTTTGAACTCCTTTCTTCATTTAGATTATTCTTCTGTTGCTGGAATTTCTTCCTCTTCTTTCTTCTTTCCTTTTTCTTCAACTTCTATCTTTGTAAGATCGATTGGTGTTGATTCTTCAGATTCTTCTTTTGGCGCTGACACTGTAACGATTATTTCTTCGCTGTCATCTAGGACAGAAACTCCTTTTGGAACAGCAATTTCGTTAATTGTTATTTTGTCATCAATATTTTGAAGTCCTGAGATATCAACTTCTATCTCATGTGGAAGATCTCCAGGAAGAGCAGAAACTTTTATTTCGTGTAGAACTTTAACTAGAACTGCACCAGATTTTACAGCTGGACTCTCTCCTATGAAAACAATAGGAATCTCAACTTCAACTGGTTTGTTCATGTCAACAATTCTAAAATCGATATGGATTGGAGTGTTTAAAACTGGATCGTATTGAACATCACTGATTAGAGCAGGAGAAGTTCCTTTCTCTGTTTCAATGTTTATAGTTCCAGATTCACCTACTTCTTTCCAAGTCTTTTGAAAAGCAACTTTTTCTATTGATAAAGGTGTGGATTCGACTCCTTTCCCAAATAAAACGGCTGGAATAAGGCCTTTTTTTCTGATTTCTGTAAGAGATTCTTTAACATCTCTGATTTTTGCTTGCAGTTTATTCATGGTGAAAGTATATGTAAAATAACGCTAAAAGTCAATTTTTGTGACAGATTTTAACTATTTATGAAGAGTGAGCTGTTCCCTTTTTAGGGTGGACTATGTGACTTTCCAAATATTCTAGAGTTGTGCCCACTTTTTTGTTTGGATTGAAGATATTCCTTGGGTCACAAGTCATTTTTATTGTTTTGAATATTTCTAGCATCTGCTCGTCAAACATGTAAGACATGTAAGGGGTTCTAATGATTCCGTCGCCGTGTTCTCCGGTAATTGAGCCGCTAAACTCTTTTACCAAACTATAAACTTCTTTGGACAGTTTCATTATTATATTTTTCGTCTCGTCGTCTTTGAAGTCCATCAATGGAATTATGTGGAAGTTTCCATTTCCAGCATGACCGGCGATTGTATATAGAAGTTTGTCATACTTTTTTAGAACTTCATTTATTTTTGGCAAAAATAAAGGCATGCTCTCAACTGGAACAACGAAATCATCAATGAAAGGCGCTGTTCTCCTGTCCCCTGAGTGTTTTCTTAGTAAGGCAAAGCTATCTCGACGCATTGTCCAATACTTGTTCGCTTCTCTTTTGCTTCTTGTTATTCTGAAGTTTAAGTTAAATGGTTTTATTTTTTGTTTTAAATCGAGACAGAGTTTGTTTACTTCAGTTTCATTTTTTCCATCATATTCTGCGAGTAATATTAATTTTGGAACACCACCACGTAGTGCCATAAAGAATTCTGGAATAAAAGAAAGACCAAACATGATGGTTCCGAAGAATCCTTTTTGCTTTAGGAAGTCGCCGAAAAACTTTATTGCCAAATTAAAAGTTGTGTCATCGTAAGATTCCAGTGTAAGAGGGTTTGTTTCGTTTATTGTTTTTACTATGTCTCCAAGATTTGTTAGATCTTTTAGGAAAATGACACAAAGTTTTGAATAAGGATTTGGCCTAATCAGTTCAAATTCTATTTCAGTAACTATTCCGAGTGTTCCCTGAGCCCCAATGATTAAGTTTGAAAAATTAAATTCAAAAAAGTCATTTTCTTCTTTGACGAGGTCCCAAATTTTGTAACCAGAAGAGTTTTTTGTGACAACAGGAGTATTCTTTTCAATTATTCCCTTATTCTCTCTCCATAATTCAAAAAGTTTTTTATATAACTCTCCCAAAAAACCAGGTTTTGCTATTTCATTGTAATAATCGTTTCTACCTATCTTTCCTATTTGATAAATTTCACCATCTGACAAAATAACTCTTAGGCTTCGGACGTAGTTTTCTGTTTTTCCAAATCTCAAACCAAGCTCTCCACCAGAATTGTTACCAATCATTCCACCAAGCGCATTTATTGATTTGGAGGCAGTGTAAGAAGGTAGAAGAAGGTTTTTATCGGAAGCCTCTTTTTCAAAGTCACGATAAAAACATCCTGGCATTGCTCTCCCAATACCACTTATTTCAACTTCTTTCTCTCTCTTCCCTATTTTTATTTTCTTTTTGTAAGGAGTAACTTCTTTTATTTCTAAAATTTTATTCATGTATCTAGTGGTGTCTAGAATGATTGATTCTCCAAGGGGTCCACCAGACATGCAAGTACCAGCTGCTCTTACTGTTATTGATAGGTCTGGATTGTTTTGTTTATTTTCTGAGACAAACCGAACAACATTTCTTATGTCTTGTTCATCTTTTGGATAAATAATAACTTTCGGCATCACTTCAAAGATGCTGGCATCATGGCTATAACGAAAAAGAGACTCTTCTTTAGTGTCTATGTCCCCTTTTATTATTTTTTTTAGTTCTTCAAACATTTATTTGAAAGAAAATAATTTTAATCTTTCAGTTACTACTTTCTGCATTGCCATTTCCCCTTGTTTTAGAATTTTGTAGGGAGTTGTTTCTTCTGGGTTCTCCGCTAGGAAAAGTTTTATTCCTTTTGTGTAAGCAACTCTTAGCTCTGTGTTTATGTGGATTACTCGGATTCCTGCCTTTATGGCATTTTTGAAATCCTCGTCGCTTATTCCTGAACCTCCGTGAAGAACAAGAGGAAAATTAGAAGTTGATTCCTTAAGTGTACCGATTCTTTCAATATCAAGAGCGGGGTTTCCTCCCTTTATCATTCCGTGAATATTTCCAACAGATGGAGCGAGCAGGTCAATTCCTGTTTCTTCAATAAAGTTTTTTGCCTCTTCTGGGCTTGTCATTGTGGCACTGGATACGCCCTCTGGAATTGCATCAAGAACTTTTGAAGATTTACCAATGAATCCGATTTCTCCTTCTACCAAAGTATTTCCACCCTTTTCTTTTGCGTATTCAACAACTTTTTTGGTAAGAGCAACGTTCTCTTCGAAAGGAAGACTTGCTCCGTCGACGATAACCATGTCGTACCCATTATCAATTGCTTCTTTTACTTTTTCGAAACTGTAGTGGTGGTCGGCATTTAGGAAAATTGGAATTCCAAGTTCTTCTCGAAAATTTCTAACAGTATCAACTGCATTTTTTATTCCAACAAATTCCTCTTCCCCTTCTGACACCCCAACTAAAACCGGAACATCAAGTTCTTTGGCTGCGTTTGCAATTGCTCGAAGTCCATCTAGACTTGAAAAATTAAAGTGACCAAGCGCAACTCCTTTTTCTTCTGCCCACTTCAGGGCTTCTCTTATGTTTGTCATATATTTTCATTATACCAAAAAATAAAAAAGCGCCTCTATGGGCGCTTTTTTGCTTTGTGACTGATCTATGTCATCCAAATTGAATATAGAGACATCTAGGTGCCACAAAAGCTCCTTACAGGCATTCCTGAAGTAGTTCTATGTCCAGTTGTATCTTGTTACATCTTGATACCACTTAGTTCAAAAGACCTCTTGACCGAAGCATAGATTGAGTTCATAATGCATCTATTGGTTGCGACGCATGC
>ERZ650304.865-NODE-865-length-13077-cov-5.099985_pt1 | contig 13077 bp, 17 predicted proteins | sample MGYA00376240_ERZ650304 | MGnify/ENA primary metagenome ERZ650304 (study PRJEB26733, sample SAMN07839271) | wastewater metagenome | biome: small river; feature: stream; material: water | place: USA: North Carolina | collected 2016-03-01 ...
ATTGTTGACGTACAATGAGCGCCGATCGCACAACCCCCGTTCCTCCGCAGCCCCAGCTGCCCGTGGCTGTCGTTCCCGAGCGCAAGCGCCCGCTGCGCACCCATCCGACGCCACCCACGCCGGATCACTGGAAGGACGCCGGCGAGATCGGCACCGCCGATGATATCGTGTTCGGTATCCGGTAGATGCCTCGGACCATCGTCGCGCGCTTAGCCGAGTGGATCGACCCGTGGGCAGCGCTGCAGCTTCGCACTGCACCCTACTTCACTCGGGCAGTGCCTCCGATCGAGGCATACCGCGGCGATCCAGGGATGCACCTTCACGATCAAGGGCTGTGGCGCACCGCCTTTTATCATCGCGGGCGCGTGCTGCATTTCGCAGAGATTCTTGCGGCCGGCGAAGAAGTCGACCCGATCAGCATCGACTGCAAATGTGACCGGCAGAACATCTACCCGGTGCCCGTGCTGCTCGACGGATACCACCGCTTGGCTGGCGCGCTTCTGTCTGGGACTGAGACCTTGCCGGCGGTCTATGGTGGACGGGTGGATCTCTTGAACTATCTGACGGGGAAGCGAGGGAGCCGACCATGACGCCGAGAAGGCTACCGAGCCGGTGCGAGAAACAGCTATTGCGAAGGATCGTCAGGCGGGAGACTGCCGCCTACGGGAACTGGTTCAGCGCTCGAAGGGAGGGCGTCCAGACGCGCATGGCGGTGAACCTGCTTCGCCGGAGAATCCTCCATGCAGCGGTGAGCAAATCCGACATGCTCGGGATCTCGCGGTACCCATGGAAAGAGATCGCCGTCGCTGTTGACGCACGAAAGCTAGACCACTACCCGATCAAGGTGCCGACCTCGATCGCGTTCAAGGCGCGGCGATGAGCGCTCAATTCAAGGGGGGACAAAAGATGAAAAGACGGGGTGATTTTTATAGTCTTGCAGCCGACATCGCGGAATTGGATTTCTGCGCACCTTTGAATCTCCAGACAACGGCGGTTAGCGCGGTGGCGAAAACCGCGGATTTTATTAAGAACATGCCCATCTCACCGACTATCAAGAACCGATGTCCCAGCTCTGGACAGCCCTTGATCGTCGAGCCAACCAAGGGCCGCATCGGCTGCCCCGAGGAAGGCTGCTGGGCATGGTGGCAGGATGTAACTCTGGTTCTTTACCCAGAGCACGTCAGCATGTCTCTCGACGACGCGCAGAATCAAGCTCTGCTGCTGAATAGCGCAGAACATTTCCGCCGCGATGTTATCGGCTGCGTCGAGATCGCGATTCCTAGGCGGCCGATCCCATCGGCGACATTACCCACCATGCTGCTTCAGCCTGGTTTGTTTATCCAGCCTGCCGGTAAGCCGATCGAAATTGCCAAGGAGCATGTGCCAATGGTGATACTTGAAGGTCTGATCCGATAGGCTTTTCAGGAAAGCAAAGGAAGTGCCCATCATGAATGAAGTCGACAAGGACCTAATCGACCATGCCACCGCCATCACCGCTGGAGTGGCGCCGGGGCCTTGGAAGTGGTGGACGAGCTGCAGCTACCGCCGGCTGTCGAGCGTGCCAAGCGGCGCAGACGGGGACGTACTCCATGGCGTCGTGCAGCGGAACGGCCATCCCGATGTGTACTGCAGCGCGGCGGACCGGGCCTTCATCGCGGAATCGCGCATGCTTGTTCCTGGGCTTGTTGACATCGCCCTTAGAGAATCAAGCCGTGCCGACGCCGCCGAGCAGAAGCTGGCCCAGGCGAAGGCCCAGATCGAGCGGCTGATCACGCCGACGGTCAAGAGCATCGACATCGAGCCGGGCGGGATGAACTGCGTCTTTGAGGGTGCCGAGATGGCCCGCATCATCGCTGGATCGTTCTGGGATCTGCTGACGAAGAACCAGGCGGACAACTATATTGAGATGACCTTCGCTTCGCCTGAGAAGCCCTTGAAGAAAGTCGTCGTCACGGTTCGCAAGGCATGGGGGCAGACGCCGGATGACATGCGACGGCGCGCCGAGAAGGAACGCGAAGAAGCCTTGGCGGAGCAGGATAGGCTGCTGGTCAAGGTGGAAGATCTAAAGAAAGAAGTCTTCGAAGCTGGCGCGCACATCATCAAAGTTCGCTTCGAGGCCAACGACCAGCACGACCGAGCGAACGCCGCGGAGGCCGCCCTGACTGCAGCCAACAAGCGGCTCGCCGAGTTGGAAACCGCGCTCGCCGCAGCTTCGCCCCGTCCTCATTCTTCTTGACGCCAACCAGCCCCTCGCACCATTCTCCCGCCCATGTATTCAGGCACCCCCATCACGCCGTCTCAAGTCACCGACCCCGTTCATATCCCGACCGACAACGAGATTGACAGCGGGCTCACCATCGTAAACGACCGCATCCAGCGAACCTACTACGATCGCCGGGCCTACTTTGAGGTGACGGACATCGACTTCACGATCCGTCGCGTCCTCATCCCCATCTACACGACGGCGGGCTGGACGATCACCGAGACGAGCGCCATCGTCGGCAGTGTCTTGAAGTTCTACTGGACGGTCGTTCCGACCTAAGAAAGCCTTCCCCTTGGAAACCAGTCCCCTGCCCATAAACCCCGCGCTGCAACTCGTCTCGCTCGATAGCGAGGTCAGCCGGCGCGATACCACGCTCTCCCGAGTTCGCTACCTGGCCCAGCTTCCTCTTGGCGCACCCGTGGGAACGCAGCGGTGGGTAAGGCACGCTCTCCGCATCCGAGTAGCTGAGAACCGGCAAGATCGACACCTGGCAGCGATCATCATTCGCCAGCGGCACTACCTGGGGCAGTGGGTAGCCAAGCCCAAGGTGAAGATCCTTACCTACTTGGCGGAGCTGGCCGGCTGTGAAAGCTCCGAGGCAGGATGCGCGGGCCTTGTGACGGTGACGCTGCAGCCAGGAAACTACCACGCGGCCAAGGCTCTGGAAGTTCACCCGTGCTCGGTCTTGTCGCTGTCGCGATGCTGGCGAGCCGATGACCTGGGGCCAGCGGTGGCACCAAACTTCTCACCTGAGCTGCTAAGAAGGGTGGTTCGGGGCGAACGGGGCCGGGGACCGCTTGGGCCGCTCGGTAGCGAGTGGGCGGCGCGCAAAATGACCGGCGGGCTTCTGGCGCCAGCCCGGCTTCTTTGCACGTATGCCGATCCGAGCGTCGGGCACGACGGGGCGACCTACGCGGCAGCGGGCGCGGTGGACTGCGGGCTGAGCTTGAGCGGGAAGCACCTTTTCTGCTGGGCGCTCGACCCCGTGCTAGACGAGCCGCTGCGGAAGTACGCGGCGGCCAAACGAGACATCGATCGAGAGAGGATGAAATGATGACCACAACGACCCCCAAGGACAAGCTCGTAGAAGATGCCGAGTATGAGGTGGCCTACCGGCGCTACCTGCAGGCATTCATCCAGCAATTCGGCCCGGCGGCTCCGCAAGAGAAGCAGCACACGATCTTGCTCACCCTGGCGACTGCGCTTGGCGTGCGGGATGGAAACCGCTCGCTGAACAACAACGAGGGCGAGATGCTGCCGCTCGGCGCGCAGGGTTTTCGCGTTCGCGCCCAGGCCCTGCTTGGCTTGGAGCCCCCGAGTCGCGACCCGGAGGGCAACTAGCAATGACCCTTCTTCTGGCGATCGAGAAAGACGACAAGATCTACTACGCCGGCGACCGCTGCGAGAGCTTCGGCTACTCTCACCGCGTGCTGCCGCACTCCAAGTTCATCGCCCATCGTGGCTGGCGCATCGGCATCGCGGGTTCGTCCAAGTTCGGCACGCTGCTGCTGCAGGATGGCCGGTGGCGCTCGATCCTGGGGCCGGCGGGCGAAGAGAGCGTCGAGCAGGTGTTCGCCTTCGCGCGAGCCTGTCAGGAGATCGTCGCAGCCGACGGATGGAAGCCCGAGCAGACGGAGCGGCAGCCGGGCAACTTCAGCATGGGCGCGCTCATCGTCTCGCCGATCGGCATCTTTGTGATCTGCGGCGCGGCGTCGGTGCGCCAGTATGGGGCTGGTCAGATGGTGGCGATGGGTGCCGGCAGCGACTTCGCGGAAGGCTTCTGGGCGGGCTGCCATGGCCTCGACAAGAAGCGCACGATCGAGCAGCAGATGCAGGCTTGCCTGGAAGCGGCATCGAAGCAGAGCTGCAGCGTCGCGCCGCCGTTCGACTTCGGCTGCATCGGCGTGCGGCCGGGAGCGCGTCCGATGTTGTGGGAGGGTGGTGATCGGTAGGACTTGACAGCGAGGCGGAGCGCGGGCAGGATATTTCTCGCCTGACTCCATGGGTTTAGCCGCCCGCTTCAGCCAGGCACACCCGCCGGGGGATGTTCTCTCGGCGGGTTTTTCATTTCTACAGCACGTCCTTCGCCCTCACCCCTCGACATTCGAGCCAGAACCGGATGCGCTTGGTGGCGCTCGACAAGATCGCTCGGATGCGCTGTCGGCTTACAAGATGGTCTTGGATGCCGTCTTCCTTGAGCCGCCTGGCGATGGCTGACAGCTTCATATCCTCGACATAGCGCCAAAGAACCACCATGCGGTGAACCAGCGGCAGCTCCGCCAGCACTTTCTCGCTGACCTTCTGCCGCGCGATCCGATCGCAGATCTGGGCCGCAGAGCGATCGATGAGCCCCATCGCGCCCAAGGCTCGATTACTGCGGGCCATCCGATCGAGATCATCGCGGCGGGGTCTTAGCGCATCAGCGGCCTGGCGTAAGGTGTGCGGGGTGTGGTTCTGCTTCCGCTCGCTCGACCGGCTGGCGGTGAGCGCATCGTGAGCCCAGCACGGAACGCGGATCGTCGAGCCAGAGATCTGCACCTCGCGCTGGATGAACTTGTCTGCCCAATACATGCAGTAGGTGGTGACGGATGCGCCGCCGTCTGGCATCCACTTCTCTGATGCGGCAAAGAGGAAACCCCGCCGAGCTTCCTGCATGAGGTCTTCCACGTCGAGCCCCCGGTGGACGTAGGGCTGACAGATGCGGCGGAAGAACCGCTCATGGTGGCGAAGAAGCTGGGCGGAGGCATGCCGGTCGCCAGCGCGGTGTCGGTGGACGAAGGCGACGATCTCCGATGGGGTGTAGAGGTCGACTCGACGAGGGCGGCGAGCGTGGGGTTTCTTTGAGGGGGAGCGAGGGGACTTGATCGAATGGAGCGGCATGGGTTTGGTGAGTCGGGACATTTATCGACGAGACGGCTGGGGTCAATGGAAATTAATTGATGTACAAGAAAATAAATGTTGACGATCGGGGCGCGGTCGTTCAGATTGTTTCTGGCGCTGGCGGAACAGGGTTCCCGAGCTGACAGCCGCAAGGTCCGGCCCGGATAACCCAACCGCCAGCGCCCGCTGACAACTTAAGAGTGTCTCCTTCTTTTGGATGAGCCGCCGCTGCGTCCTTAGCCTCGTAAACTGACGGGCGCGACACTCACTTGCTCATCCATTTCTTTCTCGGCGAGAACCGATGTCCCCAGTTTACCTGCCACGTAAACGACTGCGGACGGATACTTGTTCTCGTCGATTCAATAAACAAGGCTTGGATCGAGCCTTCGGCGAGAGGCGCTGGTTGTAAACAGACCTCGAAGACCCGAGAAGTTATCGAGGAAAGCAGAGTAAATTCTGTGCTTTCTCGAAATAATAGATTCCCTAAAATACTGGCTTGTCATGCCAGAGATCGCGGATTCAAGTTCCGCTGGGGCCGCTGTCTGACCGATCGACGATCGTTACCCATTGAAACCGATCGTCTCTCACTTGTCAGACTATCATCATTGCGGGTTGGCGCAGTTGGCAGCGCGCTGGGCTCATAACCCAGAGGTCGGAAGTTCAAGTCTTCCACCCGCAACTACGCAGGAACCGACAGAGGGTCCTTATCTCAAACAGTTGGTCCCTGGTTCGAGTCCAGGCCTGTGCTTCCCAAAAAAGTTGCATGGAGTAGCTCAGCTGGTAGAGCAACCGTTCCAAGGCCCTCGGTTCACTTGTTCCTGCACTTCTTTTCTCGACCGACAGACGGACCTTACCAGGGAATCGGAGGTCGGAGGTTCAAATCCTTCCGTTCGGCCTCTGCTGGACGTAGAGCAGCCCGGTAGCTCGCCGATAAAATCTGGTCCGTCGATTCACTTGTCGAGAATCCCCTCATTCCTGACCGACGCATGAACCTTTTCGCGGATGGTTGTACGTGGATAGCACACTCGATTTGTCGAGAGGTCGTTGGTTCGACACCACGTCCATGCAAGTGTTCATGTAACTGCTTGTCAGGAAATCCCTTCCATCACTTGGTCAAAGAAGGAACTACTCCTATGCCGCCGACCCGCTACGCCGGTGTGAAGTCCACCCCGCAACCCGTCACCACTCAGACCGACCCGTCGATGATCCGCGCTGCAGGCGGTACGGGCGGCTATGCGTTCAAGCTCACCCCGCTCGACCAGCTCCGGCGCTTCCTGATCATGGGCGTTGAGGCGGGCACCGTCTATCTGGGTGCCGATGAGATCGCCTACAAGAACGTCGCCGCCGTCGATGCTGCACTGGCGGCCGATGGCGTAAAGGCGATCGATCTTGCCGTCCAGGTCTCCGAGGAAGGCCGCGCCCTCAAGAACGGGCCAGCGCTGTACGTCGTGGCGGCTGGCTGCGCCTCCAAGGATGAGGCGGTGCGCCGCGCTGCCTTCGCGGCGATCCCCAAGGTATGCCGCACGGGCACCCACCTTCTGAACTTCGTCGCTGAGGTTCAGGAACTGCGCGGCTGGGGATCTGGCCTGCAGCGCGCGGTGGGCCGGTGGTTTGAGCGGCCGGCGGACTCGCTTGCGTATCAGGTGGCCAAGTACAAGCAGCGCGACGGCTTCAGCATGCGGGACCTCCTTCGCCTGGTTCACCCGGTTCCTTCATCGGCGGCCCATGAGGCGATCTTTCGCTATGTCGTGAGCGGGGCCGACGGGCTCGGCGAGCGTCAGGTCAAGGGAAGCGAGAAGTCGGCACGGCGGGACCGGAGCTATCCGGCGGCGGCTTCCAAGAAGATGCCGGGCATCATCCTGGCCATGGAAGAAGCGCTCAAGCTCGACTGCGAAAAGAAGGCGGACCGGCGCAAGATGGCCGATCTCATCGTCGAGCACAACCTGTCGCACGAGATGCTGCCGAGCGATGCGAAGAACCACTCGGAGATCTGGGAAGCGCTGCTGCCTCGGATCGGTTCCGAGGCCCTTCTCCGCAACCTCAACAAGCTGGCCCAGCTCAAGATGACGCCGGAACTCGGCGAAACCACCGCGGAGATCTGCCAGCGATTCGCCGATGGGGATCGCCTGCGCAAGGATCGGCTGCACCCGATGCGGATTCTCGTCGGGATGCGCCAGTATGCCTCCGGGCAGGGTGGTCAGGGTAGCCTAACCTGGGAGCCGTGCGAGCAGATCGTTCGCGCCCTGGATGAGGCGTTCTACCTGTCGTTCAAGCAGGCGGAGCCGACCGGAAAGCGCTACATGCTGGGCCTGGACATCTCGGGTTCGATGGGAAGCCCCATTGTCACCCCGCAGAAGGGCCGCGGGATGGGTCGCCCGCTCCCCCTGAGCTATCGCGAAGCGGCGGCCTGCATGGCGATGGTCATCGCGCGCAGCGAGAAGCAGTGGGCGGCTTATGGCTTCTCAAGCTCGCTGGTTCAGCTCTCTGGGTTCAGCACCTCGCGGATCGACGAGATGGACAGGTATCTGAATCAGTGGAGCCACAACTTTGGCTCGACTGATCCGGGGCTGCTGTTTCAGTATGCGCTCGACAAGAAGATCGCGGTGGATTGCTTCGTGGTGCTCACCGACAACGATGTCAACGGCGGACAGCACTGCTACCAGCTGCTTCAGAAGTACCGCGACAAGATGGGCATCGCCGCCAAGTGCATGGTCGTCGCGATGGCGCCGATCGAGGTATCCATCGCCGACCCGAAGGACCCCGGCATGCTCGATACGTCAGGCTTCGATGCGGGCCTTCTGGAGATCTTGCGGAACTTCGCAACCGAGCAGTAAACGTCAGCGCCGAGCCTCTTAATCGCGCACGGCGCATAAACAGGTGCGGCACATGCTGCATCAACATGAACGAAACTCACAAGCAGGGTGAACGCCGATGACTGACAATTCTCCCGCCTTCCATGCGCTGGTCTACGATAACTTCCAGCGCCTCGCCAACTGCGCACTTGTCTTCGTCACTGCCGTAGAGCCGGATGCACTTTATGTTGCCTATCTGGCAGCCTTTCCCGAAGGCACCAACCCAATCTTCCGCAAGAACACTGAGCATGAGTGTAGCACCTGCCGGCAGTTCATCCGGCGCGCGGGCGGTGCGGTAACGGTCGACAGCAAGGGCCTTGTGCGGACGTGCTGGGACGATGCGGCCGACAAGGCACCGTATCCCTACAACGTCGTGGCGGCGGTGCTGCGCGATCTGCTGCGCGCGTCGCCCATCACCAACCTGTACCGGGTCCTACCGAAGGAAGTTTCTTTCGGGTCGAAGCAGACGCGGTCGCTCGACGAGAACAACCAGATCGTGCGGTGGAACCACCTGCACTCGGGCGAGATTCCCGATGCGCTGCGGGTGGCCTCGCCGGGGTCTGTTCTTGGCGAGTATCGCGCTCTCGTCCAGGTCTTTCAGCGGGGCCTGGTCGAGTTGCACCCGGAAGCGGTCAGCACGGTGCTGCAACTCATTGACGCGAAGAACCTGTACCGCGGCGAGGAGCACCGGCACGCGGTGGCGGAGTTCCAGAAGGCGCAGCTGGCCTACCAGAAGCTCGCCGAGGCCGGGCGGCAGGTATTTCCCTGGACGCATGCTCACGGCAAGTTCCGCAACTCGGCGATCGGCAAGCTGGTCGATGATCTGTCGGGCGGCATCGTGCTGAAGGACGAGAAGAAGGTCGAGCATACCTACCACCCCGATCGGCTGCTGCGGACCGAAGGCGGCGAAGTCACGGCGCGCGAGTTGGCTTCTTCCTGGGAGAGCGGCGAGCGCAAGTACAACATCGTAGAGGCGGTGCGTAACTGGCTAGGCTGGGACGAGATCGACCTGTACGAGATCCGCGAAGTGAAGGTCCTGGCACCGATGTCCGATGTCGAGGGGGCCGTACGGGCCTTCGAGAAGATGGTCGCGCCGGAGAACTACAAGCGGACGAGCGCCATCATCACGCCGGGCATGGTGCAGCAGGCCATGAAGACCATCGCCGAGCTGGAGCTTGAGCCGGCCCTGGAGCGGCGCCTGGCCCGCATCGAAGACATTTCGGTCAACGATGTGAAGTGGGTCGATGGGTCTGCGCGGCCCCTCATGCGCGGCGGCCTGGGCGATGTGCTCATGAAGCACGCGGTCGCCTCGTCTCCAAAGCGGGCGGACAAGGACGAAGAGAACGCTGAGCAGATCGGACTGGATGACTTCGTGGCGAACATCCTGCCCAAGACCACAGGGCTTGAACTGCTGCTGCGCAACAACCACCTGGGAAACCTCGTGGTGTTGACTGCGCCCGTTCACCAGGAGTTCCGCCGCCTGTTCAAGTGGGACAACGACTTCGCCTGGTCGTACAGCAACAACCTGGCTGATTCGACGCTGCGCCAGGCGGTTCAGTCACGCGGCGGCCGGGTCGATGGCGTGTTCCGCTTCTCGCACTCGTGGAACCACCGCAAGCGGAACGCTTCGTTGATGGATCTGCATGTGTTCATGCCGGGCTGCGGCGTGAAGTATACTCCGCCGGGCACCATTCATGACAACTACGGCAAGAACGACCAGCGGGTTGGCTGGAACCACCGCAACCATGGGGCTTCAGGCGGAACCCAGGATGTGGACTACACGTCGGAAGCGCCAGAAGGCTACGTCCCGGTCGAGAACATCACGTTTCCCGATCTGCGCCGGATGCCAGAAGGCCAGTACGTCTGCAAGATCCACAACTGGCGATTCCGTCCGCCGACCGATGGCGGCTTCAAGGCTGAGATCGAGTTCGGCGGCCGGGTGTTCGCCTACGAGTACGACAAGCCGCTGTCCGACAAGGAATGGGTCACGGTCGCCACGGTGACACTGAAGGACGGCGTCTTCTCGATCGAGCACCACATTCCTTGCGGAACGGTGCCCCAGGAGAAGTGGGGCCTCACCACCGAGAGCTACGTCAAGGTATCCGCCGTCACGCTGTCGCCCAACCACTGGGGCGAGAGCCGCACGGGGAACCGGCACACGTTCTTCTTCCTGGACGGTGCCAAGTGCGACGAGCCGATGCGCGGGATCTACAACGAGTTTCTCGACTCCCGGCTTGAGCCGCATCGCAAGGTCTTTGAAGTGGTCGGCGACAAGACCAAGTGCCAGCCGGTCGATGGTCAGCTCGCCGGAGTCGGCTTCTCGTCCACCAAGCGGGATTCGTTCGTCGTGCGCGCTCAGTATGAGAAGCGCTGGAAGCTCTACAACATCCAGGTCGGCGCGTAGTCGACCATTCACCAAGGAGGATCATGAAAATGTCGGAGATTAACCTGTTCGCTGAAGCCACCCGTCGCAAGCTGCGCTTCCCCACCGTGCGCGGCGACATGGATATCGAGCGTCTGTGGGACATGCCCCTGCGCAGCAAGGACGGATTTAACCTCGACGAGGTAGCCAAGGCCGCCGACGAGGCCCGCGCGTCCAAGGCCAAGAGTTTCGTCGACAAGACCAAGACTTCGCCGACCCAGACGCGCGCCGAGCTGACCATGTCCGTCGTCGAGTATGTGATCAAGGTCAAGCTCGACGAGGAAGAGGCGGCCACCAAGCAGGCGGAGAACAAGAAGCGGCTCGATCGGCTGATGTTGGCTCTCGACGAGAAGCAGGCCGGCAAGCTGTCGACGATGAGCGAGGAGGATCTGCAGAAGGAGATCGCCGCGCTGCGCAGCGCCAGCACCTAGTCGGCTATCGGCCGGCTGTCCCGAGTCCAGATCGTAGACGAACTGACAAGGGCGTGAATAGCCGATCGAGCGCTGGAGAGGATGCCGCGTTCCGTCCTCTCCCATGTTCAGCCATGTACCGGCACCGTGTACGGTTATCGATCGGCAACGGGCACCTTCCCCACCTATCTTCCTTCCAGAGGAACATCCATGAAGAAGCTCCCCGATGCCGAGCCGGCCGACTCGCCGGCCCTGGCGTTTGTGCGTCACCTGTATACGCACGGCCAACAGGCGACCGACCATTCCTGGCAGCGCCTCAATGCCGCCTTGTTCGGTGCTGTGAAGGTGGCGATCGAAGGCGGCCTGGCGTTCGCCGAGGATGACTTCGCCGCGTTCCGCAAGCAGTTCAAGGGCGATTACTGGCTTGGCTCGCCTCCCGATCGCTTCTACACGGTGGCTTGCGAGTACAATAACATCTCGGCGGCGCGGTCCTTCGAGAAGGAGATGGGGTTCAGTCCCTATATTATGGAGGGACAGCGCGTCTACGTCGGCCGGCGCTTCATGTGGAACGGCCAGCACGTTACCTGCACCTCGATCGCCAAGGAGGGCTTGATCGCGTGTTCCTACAAGGACCGCACGAAAGGCCAGTACCGCGAGAAGATCGATCGTCGCTACACGATCACCAACGAAGAGATGGCCGCTGAGGATAAGCGGCTGGCTGGCCTAGCGGAAGCCGCCAAGATGGAAACGGCCCGGCTCGCCGCGGTGAAGCACTGCGCGGACTGGCACCTTCGCGAGAAGGTGCAGAAGTCGCTGGTGGACGACAAGATGCTCGCCCGCCTGGAAGACTACGAGAGACCGCGCTTTGTCGAGTGGATGAAGAAGCGCTTCAAGAAGACTGTGCCCACTGTGCTGGAGTGCCTGACGATGGGCAAGCGCTACCCAAGTGACAGCTATCTCGTCGAGCGCGCCGTATCCCGCATGCGCGATGGTGAGGCAGAATAGCGGGGTTTCACGTCTTCTGCATAACCACTGCCGGCGCCGGCTGCTTCAACGCCGGCAGCTTCCCCATCAGCCACACCCACCACCGCGGGGCTACTTCATCCACCGCCACCGATGACTTCCCGGTCACTTCTACCAGGCCCGCTTCCCCCACGCGCAGCGGCGTCTTGACATGAACGCGCAGCTTCCAGCCGAGCAAAATGCGCAGCCGGGCATCCATCGCGGTGCCGATGGTGGTGCGGGTGGCGACGAAGTCAGCCTTTGGGGCGGGGGATGAAGCGGTGTTGGGCGAGGTCGACATGCGGGCTTTATAGGCGAACGCCCGCCGGGCAGTCAATGAAGATCTAGTGAAGCTCGCTGAAGAACAGACGAACAAGCAGCCGCTGCAGCCACGTCTTAGCTTGCACCAAGCGCCAGCCCTGCGCCTGGGCGGCCCAGCTCGGGTGAAAGATCCCGGTCTTTCGTTCGTAGACCGCCGGCTTGTCTTGCTCGTAGAGAACCACGCACGGCATGTTGTGGGTGAGTGCTAGACCACTATCGTGCTCTTTGATGATGGGCTTCACACGGTCGAGTTCCCAGGATGAGTTTATTTTGTCATCAATGGTCGTCTTCATCTTTCGAATGGCGACGCCAATATCGGCACTCATTGGGCGATGGCCGGCTAGAAGTTCAAAGCTCTCTATCAGCCTCAGCACATCATTAACTGGAAGTATGATGTAAGCATCGCGTTCGGTCTTGCGTTCTTCGTTCATGGGGGTTCCTTGGGAGGTAAGGGTTTCATGCTCCGCCGCTCGGGAGCCAGATCCACGATGGAACAAGAAAGCCAATGTGCTCGATCCTGACCAAGCCCCCGCCATCGGGGTGCGGGTCATGAACCATCTTCCACCGGCGGTCGGCGACGCCGCACACCACCGCATGATGCAGCGGCCCGCGCGCCGTGGTGCCGGTGGCGATGAAGTAGGCGCCATCGGGAAGGCTCAGCTCAAGCTCGCCGACGGAGTTCCGGCCGACGCGCGAGCTGAGGTAGGTCCAGCCGAGCGGCGCGAGCTTGTCGTTCGCGAGCCAGTACCACGCGCCGGCCCCCTCGACCTCGCTGCACGAGAAGTCGACCTTGGCAAGGGGGACTTCCAGGATCGAGGCGAAGCAAGCTGCCAGGCAGTTTCCTTCGGGGCCGAGACGGGTTTGGTAGACGGGCTTCATGGCTTAGCCGAATGGGATCTCGTCGTCCTCTCCGCCGAACAATTCCCC
>ERZ650304.866-NODE-866-length-13075-cov-5.421966_pt1 | contig 13075 bp, 12 predicted proteins | sample MGYA00376240_ERZ650304 | MGnify/ENA primary metagenome ERZ650304 (study PRJEB26733, sample SAMN07839271) | wastewater metagenome | biome: small river; feature: stream; material: water | place: USA: North Carolina | collected 2016-03-01 ...
ATTTAACATGTTAAATTAGTCGGCGAACTTTTTTCATATAGCTTAAATATGCATCACCGTGTTTACGAATGTGACGAGCTTCTTCCATTGGAATAACATACAGGGTTGAAAAAGTTAAAGCCAAAATAGCCCCAACACAAATAATATAAGAATTCATCATAAACCCAGCACCCAAAACTAAAATAAACAACCCCATTTGTGTTGGGTTACGAGAATATTTATATGGGCCAGCAGTAAAGTCTTTACTACCGTCTGGTAAATAACGGGTTTTACTATTTACACTTTGAGCCCAATACATTAAAAATGTAGCAAGGATTAATAAAATAAATCCAATAGCTGAAAGATTTTCTCCACCTAGTTTAATATTAAATTTTGATGACAAAATAGAGTCAATAACTAAACCAATTATAAAAGCAAAGAAATAAATCGAATAAGAACGAGACAATATTACATGAATATTCATAGGCTTTTTAATATTTAGGGCTTCACTTAAATTTTGTGTTTGAGATTCTGTTTGCATAATGTACACATATTATACCATATCTCCCCAATTCTTACCAATATGACATTCGGCAATAATAGGAACCGGAATCAGATTTTTTAAGAAATCTTTTGGCATTTCACGCTCCATTTGGTATTTGATTATTTGTTTAGCTTGGTCAATATATTCATCTTTAACTTCAAAAACTAGTTCATCGTGGATTTGTAGTATTGGAAATATTTTATCATCTAAATTATTCTCCTTTAGAGCATTAAAAATATTTACCATAGCAATTCGGATAATGTCCGCGGTGGCTGTGCCTTGGATTGGGGCATTGGTTGCCATTCTCTCGGCCATAGACCGAATAAACGGAGCGTTGGATTTAAGCCCAGGAATTTGCCGACGGCGACCAAACAATGTTTCGGTATAACCCAATTTTTTAGCGTCAGTTATGACTTTATCCATATACTGCGCAATCTTAGGGAATTGACTAAAATATTTATCAATCATGTCTTTGGCTTCGGCCCTGGTTATACCAATCTCTTTTGCTAGTGCTGTTGACCCCATACCATACAAAATCCCAAAATTAATAACCTTGGCACGACGGCGCATGTCTTTGGTAACTTCAGTGCTACTAACCCCAAATACCCTACTGGCAACTTCATTATGAATATCCCGTCCATCGGTAAAGACTTTTATTAAATATTCATCTTGGGAAAGTAATGCCGCAATGCGTAGTTCGATTTGTGAATAATCAAATGCCATCAAAGTATATCCATCACGAGCAATGAACCCCCGGCGAATTTCAGTACCGTAATTACCACCAATAGGAATATTTTGTACACCGGGGTTAGTTGAAGCAAATCTCCCCGTTGCCGCGCCAGTTAAAATAAATGTAGGATGAATAGAATCATTCTCATCTACTAAAGATAGCCAAGCATCTATATAAGTTGATCTTAGTTTTTCCTTTTCTCGATAGTCGAGCATTTTATTAATTATTGGGTGGTCATCAGCTAGTTTAGACAAAGTATCAATATCGGTAGAATACAAACCATCTTTTCTTTTTTTTAGGCCTTTGGTTGGCAAATTCAATACTTCAAACAAAATATGGGACAATTGTTTAGGAGAATTAACATTAAATTCTTCACCAGCTAAATCAATAATTTCTTTTTCTATTTGTTGTAATTCTTTTGTAATTTTTACAGAAAAGTTTTTTAAATATGGTACATCTAATTTAATACCATGCTCTGACATAGCTTGAACTATTTTTATCAAAGGATGCTCCACATTATTATAAAGCCACAATAATGATTTTTCTTTTTCAAGCCTTTGTTTTAGTAATTTATGAGCTTCCTCAAAATTATCCGCCCCAGCATCAACTAAAATAGTTTCAATATCAGGATTTGTTCTTTCTGAATTAAGTAGCCAAACCATTAGTTTAGCTTCTTCAAGCAAGGTTTTATCAATTGGTTCACTAAATAAATCAGGTTGGTTGGATTTTATGGTTCGGGCCTTATCACCTTCGTTTTTTTTAGACTCGTCCGCTTTGGTTGTGTTTTTCAAAACACTACTGGCGGATTTTTCAGCCTTTTCCACCTTTACATAACCTGGGTCAAAGCGTGACAACATATTTCGAAATTCATATTTTAAAAAAGTTTTTTGGGCTTTTTCTTTATCAAAATCTTCATTCCAAACCTTGCTTGGAATTTCAACATCAATCGGTACATCGGTGCGGATAGTGGCTAACATTTTGGAAAAAATCGCACCTTCTTCATTGTCTTTTAAAAGCCCAATGATTCTATCTGTTACTCCAACCTTTTTAACATCATCACTATTTTTATTTAAAACTTTGTATAAATTCTCAATTGTTTGAAAATTAGATATTAAAACACTAGCTGTCTTCTCCCCAATACCAGGCACGCCCGGAATATTATCCGATGCATCACCGCGCAATCCTTTATAATCTGCAATGTATTTTGGGGGGAATCCAAATCGTTCAACTACGGCATCTTCATCAATTAAAACAGTATCTGTGATTCCCTTTTTAAGTGTAAAAACCCGGACATGCTTGCCTTCAATTAATTGCATTGTATCCATATCGCCTGATGCAATTATAATGTCATATTTATTTTTATCACTAAACTTTTTAGCAAGCGTACCTATAACATCATCGGCTTCATAACCAACGGCATCAATTATTGGAATATTTAATGCGTTAATAATTTCCCGAGATGAAATTAATTGGGTTATTAAATCATCGTCACCGGCTTTGCGAGTGCCTTTGTATTCGGTATATGCCTCGTGCCGAAAAGTTTTACCTGGCAAATCATAACAGGCAAAAATATAGTCCGGCTTTAAATCCCGAATAATGCTGGCTATCATATTCGACAATCCATACAGTGCCCCCGTAGGTGTGCCATCACTGGCCCTAAAGTCCGGCAGGGCGTGATATGCGCGGTGAATTAGTGCATGAGTATCAAGTAAAACGATGCGTTTCATAGCTACATTTTAGCACGACCTCTCCCTTATGTCCCTCTCCTTATTAAGGCGAGGGAAACGCGAAACCGAAAAAGAAAACCCCGTTTAAGGGGTTTTCTTATATTAGATTTCAGAATGATCTTCGGTTCTTGTTTCAGTATGAATTGTTTGTTTTCTTGTATTTGTTCTATTTGGAACTAAGAATAATCGAATCAAATAAACCAAAGCCAAAATTATTAATATCATTATTAACCAACCCAACAATGAGTTTGGTAAGAATCCAATTCCAAATATTGCAGCACCAGTTAAATTGTTATTATTTTTTTGTAACGCTGAATTAAAGAATTTATCTAAATCATAAGCTACGGCTTCTTCTTGAGCTAAAGTTTGTGGGTTAGTATAAACCATATTTGCATTTGCTACTAACATATCAGAATCAACTTGTAGACAATTTACATCAGCTTGGATGAATTTAGCATCTTCTTGACCAGGTACAACTTGTCCAATGTTAAATGTAACAGTATTTGTAGTTTCGCTGTATGTACCACCTGCAGATGATTTAACATAGTTAAGCCCAGCTGGAAGCTGTACTTCTAAAATTGCATTATTTAATACAAGATTAGAAACATTTTTATAAACAACTTGATAGTCAACTACATCAGAACATGTTAAGTCTTCTCTTCGGTCATCAATACGCAAGAACAATAATGAAGGAGCAGAATTAGCAATTATTCTTTGATCTGGAACAACTGTTGTTGTAATAGGAGTAACTCTTGTTTGACGAACAACGGTACGAGTTACAGGAGCTGATTCTTCTTGAATTACAACAGTGTTATTTTTTGTACGACATGATCTGACTTCACCTTCTTTAGTTCCATATTGGTTTGTTGCAACCATTTTATAGAAATAAGTAGTATTTGGAGTAAGACCTGTAATTACATCAGAAAATTGGTATTGCCCAGCATTACTACCTACATTGTCTTGTTGTGAGGTATAAGACAAATTATTTATTGATGTACCATATTTAAAATATCCATTAGTAGAACTAGCAACTGGAATACTAACTATTCCATTAAATTTACATGTCCCGCTGGTAATACTAGTTGCACTTAAAGTACTTACAGAAACTGTTTGGTTAACAACTGTTGGTACATTGTATTCACTAGCACGATTAGCATCATAAACATTTCCAACATAACAACCAGGGTCATTAGCATCAATTTTACCATCGGCATCATTGTCGATTCCGTCAGAACAAACAGGTCTTGCTGGAGCTGGGCCAACACTAACAATAGTTGTTGCATTAGCACTGTTAGGACCTGATGCATATAGTGTATAAGTAGTTGAAATTTGTGGAGTTACGATTTGTGAACCAATTACATTTACATTATTTAATACTGGGTATATTTGAGCACTAGTACAACCAGTTGTTGCCCAAGTCAAAGTTGAACTACCGCCTTGGTTAATTTGAGTAGGGTTAGCTGTAAAATAATTAATTACACATTGTTGCGGTGGAATAATTACTGGTGGCTGAATTACAACTGGTGGGTTATATGGTGCGTATACACAAGGCCCTGGACTATAACGGTTAAGAGCATTACTGTCGTAACAATACGGATTTACTGGTTCATATACACATGGTAAAATCCGGCCATAGTTTTTAGCACTACGGTCATTACATGTTTGAGGTGTGTATTGTTGATATACACATGGCAGAACTTGTCCAAAATTTTTTGCATTTGGATCAGTACAGATTTGTTGAGCTTGTTGGTAAACACATGGCAGTTGTTGTCCAAAATTTTTTGCATTAATGTCAGTACAAATTGGTAAAACTTGATTATATGTACAAGGTAAAACCTTACCGTAATTATTTGCAGTTGTATCAGTACAAAGTTGAGGTTGAACTGCATCTTGCTTAACAGTAAAGGTAGCAACGATTATACCTTGAAAACAAAAAGTGGTTCCAGATGGACATTTAGCATAAGAAGGAATATCATGCATTGAAAAATTACTAAGCTCGGAAAGAGTTGTAATTTGTTTAATCATATTAGGAGTACTACTACCCATTCTTTGGTAGACTTGAGCTCCGTTAAATTCAAGATGAGTATTACTTGGAATAGTTAAATTGGCAGTACCATTAACTCCACCAACACTAGAGGTTAAAAATCCAGAAAAATTACCAGTAGAATTTACTATTATTCCAGCTTTTACGCCTGCTGCGTCAATATTAGATGTATTACGGTAATAAAGCCGAACATCGTAAGATTTACCAGCTGTACCATATTGTTGGATTTGGTAAGATGAACATCCATTTGCTAAAACATTACCCGTTGGGGCAATACCAAAAGCTGGGACACAGTCACCACCACCGATGTTTTCATTAAAACCAGCGTGGGCAACCCCAGAAATGGAGAAAAGTGCCAAAATTAAGAACGAAAAAGCTAAACTTTTGATTAATTTCATAATTATATTATATCATCTTATATGGGTACTTGTCAATCCCAAAACATGGCGATTTAAAGTAATTCTATTATAACATTTTTAAGTATAAAAAAATGGCTAAAAGTGTTTTAAGCTTTTAGCCATTGAAGTATTTTCTAGATTAGGGATTTACCTTTTCTATTCGTGTTTATCAAATGGTCCGTCACGTTGAACAATGATTGGGGGTTGTTGTCTTTGTTGATTAAACCCACGATTATTGTAATTACCGTAATTATTATTTCCGTAAACCATTGGATAATTGGGCCAAGCGGAAATGTTAAACCAAAATGAACTTTGTTTTTGCGTAGACACATATTGTATATGGTCGTTGCAAGTATAATTCTGTGTACATCCACAAGTTCTTGTTTTAGGACAACCACAATGGTCATCATAATACGTATAAGTTGTTGATGTTGTTCGTGTCTCAGGCTTTTTATCGTCTGGACACCCACAATCGTTTTTAGTCGGTGTTTGAGTTTGAGTGTTTGTTGCAATTTGAATTGTACAAAACTCATAGTATATTCCATCGGGACCTTTGCGGTACCAATGATAACCTACTCTCATAACTTCCCGATTGTTGAACATTTCCTCCCCGTTTGGACCCGGAATTTCGTCTTTTAAATAAACGTTTCCATTGCAATCGGAAGCGGTCACGAAATTTGAGTTTTTTTTTGGGGTGGCAGCGAGCTTTTGGGCTGGTTTAGGACAAAGTGTGTCCCATTTTTCACCATTTAACTGTATCCAGTGATTATCACTTTTCCTCCAATAAATATTGGAGTATTCTTTAGTGAATTTCCCAACCTGAACACCGTCCTGAATGTACCAATCAGCCATTTCATATTGAACATTTGAGCAAGGCTCAGTCATTATGTCTGCTTTGACTTCTGGTTTATCTTCCGGTTTCTTAATTGGAGTAGTGTCTTTTGGCTCAGGGTCTTTGATTAGTTCGGGTTCTTTGTTAAAATCATCGGCAAACATAACACGAGTAAGATTAAGGCAGGGTTCCATACCCCCGGTCATTTTATACATTGGTACACCGGCATAGCATAAAAAATACCAGCTAGTGTCGATTTGTTTAAAATCACCGTAAGTAATGTTTCCATTCTCGTCCGAGCGTGAATTTGCTAACATTTTGATCCCCTTCACTTTACTGCCTTTTACAACAGTGATATGTTCAGAAAAATCAAACCAGTCAATTGAAGACTCGAAACCTTTCACACGCAAAGCCCGGTAAGAATTATATGTTTCTTCCGTATTCGCAATAAACGAAGACGGGCTGGCATACAATTTAAAAGTATTGTCGTTAACCTGGAACGTATCATTCTTCTGCCATTGATCTACCGGCAGTTGAGAAATAAAATACACGTGGTTTCCGTCAAACTTTTTAGGACCTTTCACTATGTGTGCGATCGCAAGTTTTTTGTGGGTTGTTTTAGCCTGTCCAACAACAGGATTTGCTTTTACAAAGATCAGTATTAGTAATACCGAAAGTTTGATTAGTTTTTTTAATTTCATAGCTATTTTTTAATTTTTTTAATTTTTTTTGAATATATTTGTTAGTAAACATTATATCACCTTTGGGGTTAAAAGTCAATGGGTCAGAAAGGGTTCAATAATAAGGTAAAACTCGCCCAAAAATGGCTTTTCCTATATAATATCTATATGTCAGTTTCCAATGATAAGAACGAACAAAATAAGAATATCGAGGATTTTCGTCGTCGCGAAGAAGAAGCATTAATGCAACTGCTGTCCGATGAAAAATACCACATACCTTATATTAATTTATCAACAATTTCTATTGATAACGAAGCGCTTCGTTATGTTGGTGAGGCCGAGGCTCGCACTGCCGATGTAGCTCCTTTTAAAATTTCTGGTAAAAAGCTCCTAATTGCAGCTCATGCCCCATCCCGCCCTGAAGTTGCTGTAATCCTGGACAATATTAAACACCACGGACTAGAACCAGAACTATACATTGCATCCCGCGCAAGTTTAGAGCGTGTATGGGAAAGATATTTAGAACTTTCCAATGCCGAAGCCAGCGCAACTGGTAGTATTGAAATTTCGGGTGATGTTATTGATGAACTTAGTTCAGATATTAAAACAATTAAAGATGTTGAAACAAAAATTGAAACCGCTGGTAAAGACAGTATTCATTTTACATCTCATGTTTTGCAAACAGTTTTGGCTGGAGCTATCAAACTAGACGCATCAGATATTCATATTGAACCCAGTGTAGAGAGTGTTTCAATTCGATACAGACTAGATGGAGTCTTGCAAGAAGTTATAGTTTTGCCAATTAAATTTTTCCGACTTATTGCATCGCGTATTAAATTAATTTCTGGAGTTAAAATAACAAATACGGAGATTGCCCAAGATGGACGATACAGTATTTTTATAAATGGTGATGAAATCTCTGTTCGTGTATCACTTATCCCCGGGGCTTATGGTGAATCTATAGTTATGCGATTACTTAATCCTAAAAGTATCCGTGTGGGTATGGAGGAACTAGGTATACCGGATAATTTATTTAAACTTATTGATGTTGAAATTAGAAAACCTAATGGGATGATACTATTAACTGGTCCGACAGGGTCTGGTAAAACAACAACATTATATTCATTCCTGCAACGCATATATTCTAAAGAAGTAAAAATAATTACAATTGAAGACCCAATTGAATATCATTTAGCTGGTATAACCCAAACCCAAGCCGACAATGAAGCGGGATATACTTTTGCTAGTGGACTAAGATCAGCCCTTCGCCAAGACCCCGAAGTAATAATGGTTGGGGAAATTCGTGACAATGAAACCGCCGAAGTTGCCATTGAAGCCGCACTAACTGGGCACATTGTTTTTTCAACACTACACACTAATAATGCCGCTGGTGTAATCCCTCGGTTTATTGACTTGGGTGTTAATCCTAAAATTTTAGTTTCTGCATTATCTCTTTCAATTGCACAAAGACTTGTTAGAAAAGTTTGTAGTAAATGTGTTAGTTACAAACCAGCAGAAAAAAGAGAAGTTGATGAAATCAATAAGACATTAGACGAAGCCATAAATAACACAAAAGATTTAAAAATTTATGGTGTAGAAAAAATGGACAATTATGAAATCGCTGTACCGCATGGCTGCGAAGCATGTAACTTTACTGGATACAAAGGCCGGTTAGGAATTTTTGAAGCAATTTACAATGATGCATCTATTCAAGCTATAATTCCAAACAATCCATCCGAAAGAGAAATTGAAATGGTTGCCAACAAACAAGGGATATTAAATATGAAAGAAGACGGTATCGTCAAAGTCATAAAAAAAATCACCACACTCGAAGAAGTAAAAAGTGTAGTAAGCCTAAGTGATTAGAAAAATATGAATTCTATATTAGGATTATTTATTTTAACTTCAACGGTATTAATAATGGGATGGTTTTTTAAAAAAACTACAAACAATACAGGCTCTGAAGCTGAAGCATCTTGTTTTAATTTAAGAAAATTATTGAACGCAAAAAAATGGAAAATTGATAATTTAGCTTCTCGAGCGAGATATTTTTATTTAATAGGTACATTTAAAACACGTAAAATTAGATGCAGTTTCAAAAAAACAATACTAGGAACAATGATAGAATTGAGTTCTAAGCCAAATGTTGTTCCTAAAAAAAATTTCTTGGTATAAACCAATAGAACACCACCCTGTTATTTATAAAGATTACATTCTCAATTATGGGACGGTGGTTTTTCAAAGAATAATTAACATAAATACTGTATTGTCTTATGAAGAATCAATTCAAATGCTTGAAGACCTTAATCGCGCTTGTGAAATTGTTGAAAGTGGTAATTATAGTTTAGAATAAATATCGCACCCCACCTAAATCCTCCCCTTCACAAGGGAGGACTTTTAATACAAAAATGATATCATTTAATTATGAAGAAGATTTTTACTAAATCTACATTAAAGGAAAGGAGGCAAGATCTAAGGAAAAATATGACAACTGTAGAATCTTTGCTTTGGAATAAATTAAGAAATAAACAAATTGAATTTAAATTTAGAAGACAACATAGTATAGGTATATATATTGTAGATTTTTATTGTGTTGAGAAGAAATTAATAGTTGAATTAGATGGTAAAGTGCATTTAAAAAATAAAGATTATGACAAAGAAAGAGATAATTATTTAAAATCTTTAAGTGTTAATGTGCTTAGAATTAAAAATGAAGAAGTAGATAGGGATATTTATAAAGTTATAAATAAGATAAAGATGAAACTAAATTCCCTCCCTGGTCACGGGGAGGGTTAGGGTGGGGTGCGTTATTTTAAAAGAGTAACTTAAAATAAAAAAACACTAATCTATAAACAATCCTTGAAAGGCACAAGTCCGAGCAAGTAGTACAACCTTGTAGGATAGAATCAGTCGGAACCAATTCGTCCTCCGCGAGAAGCACCGGGCGATAAAGCTGATTGCTTATAGATTAGTATCTTCTTTTAAAAAACAAAAGCACATAACAAACTGTGCTATACTTAAACTATATCAGTAAAGATCCTTTTTACAAACCTTATTGATATGTTTATGTTAGCCATTATAGCAAATTAGATTTAATTTGTCAAGTCCCTTAAAAGGGGTGGCTAAATATGAGCCTAATAGTAAAAAAGCCTTATATATGAAGACGGATTCCAAATTTCTTGACCAAACACTCCGCCCCAATAATTGGGACGAGTATATTGGGCAAAATAGTATTAAACAAAACATCCACATCTTATTAACAGCCGCAAAAGAGCGCGGTGAGTCTGCCGAGCATATGCTGTTCTACGGTCCCCCAGGATTAGGCAAAACCACCATCGCACATTTGATAGCCAAAGAAACTGGACGCAATATTACTGTTACATCAGGTCCTGCAATTGAAAAAATTGGAGACTTGGCTAGTATTCTTACAAATTTGGCACCACATGATATTTTATTTATTGATGAAATCCATAGACTTTCAAAACTAGTTGAAGAAATACTCTACCCAGCTATGGAATCTGGCGTAATGGATATTATGATTGGCAAAGGCCCATCTGCGCGCAGCGTCCAATTAGAACTGCCACCATTTACATTAATAGGAGCAACAACACGAATATCATTACTATCTGCCCCACTAAGATCACGGTTTGGTGGAGGAGTTTTTAGACTAGAATATTATTCACATGATGAACTAGCAAAAATATTAGAACGATCTGCAAAAATAATTGAAGTTGATATGGACGCAGGTGGTATTAATGAAATTGTTAAGCGATCACGCAAAACCCCACGAGCAGCAAACTATTTCTTAAAAAGAGTCCGCGATTATGGCCAAGTAAAAAATATGCCTCTTGATAAAAACACAGCGGACTTAGCACTAAGCATGTTAGGTATTGATAAACTGGGATTAAACCAAATCGATAGAGAGTATTTAAAAACATTACTTCACAAATTTAAAGGTGGTCCGACAGGGCTATCAACATTGGCGGTGTCTCTCCATGAAGATGAAGGCACAATTGAAGACGTTGTTGAACCATACCTATTATCACTAGGATTTATTGAAAGAACTCCGCGTGGTAGAACAATTACAGACATGGGAATAGAACATATTAATGAATAAAATAAACACTGACAAAAAAATAATTTTAGGAATTGACCCTGGAATAGAACGTCTAGGAATTGCTGTTTTGGAGTTTAACCCAATGAATAAAAATAAAGAAACGGTTATATATTCGGAATGTTTTATTACTAAAAACAAAGATACCACTCAAGAAAGATTGGCTTTAATTTATAATCAAATAGAAAATATCATTAAAAAATATTCCCCGGATATTGTAGCAATAGAAAAAATATTTTTTACTAATAACCAAAAAACTGTTGTTAATGTAGCCCAAGCTCGTGGAGTAGTACTATCTTGTGTTGGTCAAAAAAAATTACAAGTATTTGAAATATCTCCAACAGAAATGAAATTAGCTATTACTGGTTACGGAAGGGCTGCAAAAAATGACATCATTAAAATGATACCGAAAATAGTAAATCTACCCAAAGAAACAATGCAAGATGATGAAATTGATGCTATTGCCATTGCTCTATCTTGCACTTCACAAATACGTTATTCACAGATATAATATTTTTTTACTTGCGAAATTTTAAAAAAAATGTGAAAGTAAAAAGCATAAAGTAATTAATTAATTTTTAAGTATAATCAAATGCAAACAGACGATATTTTAAAACCTACAGATGATGAAGAAGCTTTTTTAGGAGCAGTTGAAGGCGAAGAAGACGTTGTCGATGTAGACGTCGATGTTGAAGATGTAATCCCAACATCTGATGTTGAGAATTCTCTAGCAATGCTTCATCAAGATGAAAACGAAAATGATGAAGTTTATGAATTCTTTGTTGACGAAGAAGATGAACTAGATAATTGGAACTAAACAAAACCCCGCATTATGCGGGGTTTTGTTTAGTTTTTATACCTTATTTTTATTTTTCGAACCTCGTTGTTATCATCTTCAATTTCATCATAATTTGCGTATTCACCGCTTTCATCATCGTCATTAGAATTATTCTTTTTAAGACTTGGCATAATTTCAAAATCAATATTTGCAAATGCTAATTCTTGCCCTAAATCAATTGATGTTGGCCATTCAATCAAGACCAATGTCCCTGATTCACTTAAAAAGTCTTCAACGTTTAATGACTCTTTGTGGTGTGGCTCCAGCCGGTATGCGTCAATATGAATCAAAGTATATAGCTCTGGGATAACAGCGCTATCAATACTATATTTTTTCATTAAAACAAAAGTTGGGCTCTGGACCCGGCTCTCTACCCCAACACTGTATGCTAATTCTTGAACAAAAGCAGTTTTACCGGAACCTAGTTGTCCATTTAAAAATATAATTACTCCGCGTTCTTCCAAAGGTTTTTTAATGTTCAAAAGTAAATCATCAATAGGACGAATTAAATCTTCTCGATGATGTGTAATAAATATTTTTTCATGCATAAATTAAAATATTAATTTATTCTTAAAAATCTTTTTTTACCAATTCGGTATGTTCCTATTTGAGATTTTTCAGTATCATCTTTAATACCGCGTTTATCTTCCATGTGTTCAATTGCACCAGCATCCAACAGTCGTCTGTATTCAGTTTTAGAACTAACTAACCCAGAACCAACAACAACATCCATTAGTGTTCTACCTTCATCAAGATTAAATGTATGTTCTACATCTTTTGGAATCTCTCCACTTGAAAATGTCGCTTCCCAGTTTTTTTGTGCTTCTTCGGCTAAATCTTGCCCGTGGTAGATTGCAGTTATTTGTAAAGCTAAATCCATTTTAATGTCTTTTGGGTTTACTGACTCATTTTTTAATTTTTCAGAAATTTCTTTTATTTCATCCATTTTTGTAAAAGTACAAAGTTCAAAGTAATGCTCAATCAAAGAATCTGGAATAGACATAACTTTCCCATACATATCATTTGGTTCATCTGTAATACCAATGTAATTATCAAGACTTTTTGACATTTTCTCTTTCCCATCAAGACCGGTCAGGATTTTAAATGCTAAGACTGCTTGAGGATCTTGTTTATTCATTTTCATAACATCACGTCCAATAATCATATTAAACGTTTGATCTGTACCACC
>ERZ650304.868-NODE-868-length-13037-cov-6.037205_pt1 | contig 13037 bp, 17 predicted proteins | sample MGYA00376240_ERZ650304 | MGnify/ENA primary metagenome ERZ650304 (study PRJEB26733, sample SAMN07839271) | wastewater metagenome | biome: small river; feature: stream; material: water | place: USA: North Carolina | collected 2016-03-01 ...
TACACGACGCTCTTCCGATCTCCTCTTTTTACGCTTCTCCAAAATAACGGTTTTGAAAAATGGCCAGACCAATGACGCCAACGAACGTGCTTGACGCCCGTGGTGCATTCAAAACTCACCCGGAGCGCAAGCGCCAGGATGCTGAAACTGCTGGCGAACTGAACGCGCCACCGCTGCATTTGACCGGCTCAACGCTTGGCGCGTGGCATGAGATTGTTGCCTGCGCGCCTCGTGACGTTATCACCGAGTCAGACCGGCTGAGTCTTGAGCTGATGGCTTCGCTGCTGGCTGAGTTCCGGTTATCGCCGGTTGACTTCACAGCGGCCAAGCTGGTTCGGCTTGAGGCGCTGCTTGGCAAATTCGGCATGACGCCGGCAGACCGGGCGAAGGTTGGCGGCAAGCCTGAGAAGCCGAAGGGCAACCCCTTCGCTGATCTGTAATGGCAAAAAAGAGTTACCCGCTGGTCAAGCGGGCAGAAACATACGCTCGCCAGGTGATTTCCGGAAAGATACCGGCCTGCAAGTGGATCAAGCTGCTGTGCCAGAAGCACCTGGACGAGCTGGCGCTGTCGAAGTCTGACGATTTCGCGTTCTATTTCGACCCGGCAAAGGCTGAGAAGGTCGCCAAGTTCCTGCAACTGCTGCCGCATACAAAGGGCAAATGGGCTGGGAAAAAGGAACTGGTCAAGCTGGAGCCGTGGCAATTGTTCAGCGTTTGCATCCCGTTCGGGTGGATTCGCAAGAAAGACAACACAAGGCGATACCGAACGATCCTGATTTTCGTGCCGCGCAAGAATGGCAAGTCGATTATCGGTGGCGGGGTCGGCCTTTACATGCTGACGGCTGATGGCGAGTTCGGTGCCGAGGTTTACAGCGGCGCGACAACTGAGAAACAGGCGTGGGAAGTGTTCAGGCCGGCAAAGCTGATGGTCGAGCGCACGCCGGCACTCAAGGAACACTTTGCGGTTGAGGTCAACGCCTCGAACATCTGCCGGCTTGAGGATGGATCAAGGTTTGAACCTGTGATCGGCAAGCCTGGTGATGGTTCAAGCCCGAGCTGTTCCATTGTTGACGAATATCACGAGCATAAAGACTCGACGCTGTTTGACACGATGGAAACCGGCATGGGCGCACGCGAACAGCCGGTGATGCTGGTTATCACAACGGCGGGTTCGAGCATCGGCGGGCCTTGTCACCAGTTGGTCAGGGATTCCGAGCGGATGCTTGAAGGCGTCATGTCTCGCGATGACCTTTGGCCTGCTTTGTATACGATCGACCAGGATGACGATTGGGCATCTGAGGATGTTCTGATCAAGGCAAACCCGAACTTTGGCGTATCAATTGCCGGTGATTTCCTGCTGGCTCGCCAGCGTGACGCCATGCAATCGGCCAGCAAGCAGGCGACGTTCCGCACGAAGCACTTGAATGAGTGGGTCGGAGCAAAGAACGCATGGCTGAACATGCTGCGTTGGCGGCAATGCCCGGCGCGCAAGACGCTTGCCGAGCTTGAGGGTCGTCCGTGCTTCATCGGCTTGGACTTGGCAAGCAAGATTGACATCGCCGGCAACGTGCTGATTTTTCCGCCTGTTGCGGATGATCCGCTGTGGCATGTGCATGGTCGGTACTACTTGCCAGAGGCTCGCGTTGTCGAGGAACTGGACAGCAACACAGATCGCTATCGGGAGTTCGACGCACTTGGTTTGTTGACGCTGACCGACGGCGAAGTGATCGACTTTGAAGAGATAAAAGAAGATTTGCGCGAGTTCGCCGGTCGGTTCGACGTGCAGCAGGTCGCCTATGACCCGTGGCAGGCAACCCAGATCGCGCAGGAAATGACAAACGAAGGCATGTTGATGGTCGAAGTGCGGCAAACCGTGCAGAACATCAGCGAGCCGATGAAAGAACTGGAAGCCTTGGTCCTGCAAAAGAAGCTGGCGCACGGAGACTGCCCGATCCTCACATGGATGGCGTCAAACGTGGTCGCCAAGCTCGACGTAAAAGACAACATTTACCCGAACAAAGAGCGGCCAGAGAACAAAATTGACGGGATTGTCGCGCTGATTATGGCGCTCAGTCGCGCAATCGCTGGCCGCGAAACAACCCTTTCTGACATTTGCGTGGTGCTGTGATGTTTGGTTTCGGCAAAAACAAAAAGCTGGAGCAAGAACTTGCGGATATGCGCTCGCAATTTGACCGGCTTCAGAATGCGATTGTCACGCCTTCAGAGTGGTCGGAGTATTTCACGTCCGTTCAGGCGTCATCTGGCGCAACGGTAACGCACGATTCGGCCAAGCGTAGCGCTGCTGTTTACGCTTGCACTCGATTGATCGCTGGCGCTGTTGCCCTGTTGCCGCTGCCGATCTATGAGCGCACCGCAGACGGTAGCCGCAAGCAGGTCGAGCATCCGGCGTGGTGGCTGTTCAACGAGTCGCCATACGCTTCGTTGACCGCCTGTTCGTTTTGGGAATGGATGGTGTCGTCAATGCTCATGCGCGGCGACGGTCTGGCGCAGATAATCCGCAACAAGAACGGCCAGCCATTGAGCTTCATGCCGCTGCCGCGCGAGTGCGTTGATATTGAGTCGAAAGACGGCGTGCTTGTGTACTACGTCCAAGACGACACGAAGCGATACGCGCTGCCAGCGGATGACGTGCTGCATTTTGCAGGCTACGGCTTCGACGGCATCAAGGGCGAGTCGGTTATCAAGTACGCAGCAAAGCAGGCAGTAGGCACCGCGCTCGCTGCTGATGACTTTGCCGGCGAGTTCTTTGCGAACGGCGCTCACCCCTCGATGGTTGTGACCTATCCAGAAGGCATTGCGCCAACGAAAGAACAGCAAGAGTTCCTTCGTGATCAATTCACTGATCGCTATGTAGGCAAGGGCAACCGTCAAAAGCCTATGCTGCTTGTTAATGGCGGCAAGGTAGAGCCGGTCAGCCTGAGCGCAGAGGATGCGCAACTGCTGGAAACCCGCAAGTTTCAAGTGATCGAGATTGCCAGGGCCTTTGGCGTGCCGCCTCACATGGTTGGCGAAACATCAGCTTCAACAAGCTGGGGCAGCGGCATTGAGCAAATGTCGATTGGCTTTGTTCGCTACACGCTCGGGCCGCACCTGCGCCGCATAGAGCAGGAATTGAACCGCAAGCTGTGGCCGCGCTCGCTGCGTTACTTCGTCGAGTTCAACCGTGCCGGCCTGCTGGCAGGCGATAGCCAGACAGAGGCGGATGTGATTGCCAAGTCGCTTGGCGGCCCAGGCGCGCAAGGCTGGATGACCGTCAACGAAGCCAGACGAATCAAGAATCTGCCGCCCGTAGATGGTGGCAATACCCTGTACATGACCCAAGAGGCGCAAGCCAATGAAGCTACTCCAACTGATAAAAAACAATCTGAAGGCACCGCGCCAGCATCGGATTGAGCAGAATGGCCGTGAGGCTACTGTCTACCTGTACGACGTGATCGGTGAAGACTGGTTCGGCGGTGTATCGGCCAAGGAATTTGTGCCGGCCCTAAATGCCATTGATGCCGACACCATCAACCTGCGCATCAACTCGCCTGGCGGCGACGTGTTTGATGGCCGCACCATTGCCACGGCGTTGCGCAATCACAAGGCCCGTGTGGTTGCCTATATCGACGGCCAAGCCGCCAGCGCGGCCACTTATGTGGCGCTGGCAGCCGATGAAGTCGTTATGGCGGAAGGTGGATTTTTCATGATCCACAATGCCTGGACGCTGGCGATGGGCAACGCCTCTGATTTTATGGACACCGCCGAACTGCTGGGCAAGGTAGACGCCAGCATTGTGGCCGACTACCAGCGCAAGACCGGCAAAACGCCAGAGCAAATTGCGCAATGGATGGCTGATACCACTTGGTTCACCGCTGAAGAAGCACTCGCAGAAGGGTTTGTTGATCGCATCGACACGGGCACGCCTGCTGCAAAAAATCACTGGAACCTGGACGCCTACGGCAACGCGCCGGCTGCACTGGTTCAACCTGAAGACGACGAGCCAGAGTTTGATCGCGCTGCCATTGAGCGCCGCCTGACTCTGCTCGAACGAATCGCGCCATAGGCACTCGCCATCGCGAAAACCCAGACCCGCTTCGGCGGGTTTTTTTATGCCCAGGAGAAACACAAATGAGCATTCAACAACTGCGCGAGAGCCGCAACGGTTTTGCCCTTGAGGCGCGCAAATTGATGGACGAAACCAAAGACCAGAAATGGACTGCGGAACATCAACTGAAGTATGACACCCTGACCGGCAACATCACCGATCTGGATGCGCGCATTGAGCGCGAGCAGAAGGTTTTGGATTTGGCCGCTGAGGAACATTTCGAACGTAAGGAAGTGAAGGCCGGCAAGAAAGACACCGAAGATCATCTGGGCGAAATCCAGATTTTTGACAAGTGGATGCGCCGTGGTGAGCGCGGCTTGAGCCAAGAACAGGCTCAAAAGTTCTACAACACCATGTCCACCACAACCCCAGGCGAAGGCGGCTACACCGTGCCAACGTCGATCAGTTCCAACCTGATCGAATCGCTGAAGAAGTTTGGCGGGATGCGTGGCGTTGCCACGATCCTGAACACCGAGCAAGGTAACCCGATGAACTTCCCTACATCCGATAGCACATCGGAAGTTGGTGAAATCCTCGCAGAAAACGCCGCTGCCACAACGCTTGATCCTTCGTTCGGTACTGTTGGTCTGAACACCTACAAGTACAGCTCGAAAGTGGTCACTGTGCCGATTGAGTTGCTGCAAGATTCGAGCGTTGACATTGAGGCGTTTGTTCGTGCCTTGATCGTTCGCCGCATCGGTCGCATCACAAACCAGCACTTCACCACTGGCACCGGCACCGGCCAGCCGCGCGGCGTTGTAACTGGCGCAGCTTCCGGCAAGGTCGGCACCACTGGCCAGACACTGACCGTCATTTATGACGATCTGGTAGACCTGCAAGAGTCCATCGACGAAGCCTATCAGCAGGGCGGCACCTGTCGCTTCATGATGGCTCAGAGTAGCCGCAAGGTTATCCGCAAGATCAAGGACACTGCTGGTCGTCCGATCTGGACTCCGAGCTATGACGGCGGAATTGGTGTTGGCGCTGCTGACATGCTGCTGGGCAAAGAACTGGTCATCAACAACGATATGCCGGCAATGGCTGCTAACGCCAAGTCGATCATCTTTGGTGACCTCAGCAAGTACATCATCCGCGACGCTCTGAGCGTTCAGTTGATGCGCTTCGATGACTCGGCCTTTGCTTCCAAGGGTCAGGTTGGCTTCCTCGCGTTCATCCGTTCGGGTGGCAACCTGGTTGATTCTGGCGCGGTCAAGTTCTATCAGAACAGCGCGACCTAATAGGACGGCGGCGGGTTTCGGCTCGCCGCCTTTCTATCTTTCGGAGTGTCCGAAATGGCAGCAAAAAAAGATTCTGTGACGGCGCGCGTTCTGTGCGATGTCTTGGTTGATGGCGTGAAATATGCGCCCGATTCCGTTGTGACTTTTCCGGCTGGTGTGTTTGCCCAGCTAAAAGAGTTTGGCTCTGTTGATGAGAGCAAGGGCGCGGTTGATTACTGCGCGAGCATTGGCGTCAAGCCAGTCGAACACAAGGCGGTTTGAGAATGGGCCTTCAGTTGATCACCGCTGCGGATGACTATCCGGTAACGCTGGCAGCCGCCAAGCTTCATCTGCGCATTGATGGTACGGCGGACGACGCAAACGTCACCAGCCTGATAGCTCGTGGCACTGGCTACGCGCAGAAGCAAACAGGGCGGGCGCTTGTCAGCCAGCAATGGCGGTTGATCATCGATGCCTTCCCGTCCGGCGCGATCAAGTTTCCGCTGCCGCCACTGGTCAGCGTTGAGTCGATCACCTATCTTGACGAAGCCGGGGCGCTGCAAACGCTCGACCCTGCTGACTATCTGGTCAACCCGTTTGGGATTGTCGGTGAAGCGACACCGGCTTACGGCAAAAGCTGGCCGGCAACCCGCTCGCAGGCGATGGCCGTCAAGGTCGCGTTCACTTGCGGATATGGTGACGCCGACAGCGTGCCGGAAGAAATCAAGGGGGCCATTCTGCTGATGGTCGGCCACCTTGACCAGAACCGCGAGGCCACTGGCGACAAGGCGCTGGAATCGGTGCCGATGGGCGTTGATGCGCTGCTTTCTGCTTACGTTGTCCCGGTGATCGCATGAGACTCGGGCCACTGCGTCAGCGCGTGAACATTCAGGCGCGCTCGGCAACTGTTGACGCATTCGGGCAAGAGTCCGAAACGTGGACGACGGTATACACTGCGTGGGCCTCTGTTGAGCCGCTGTCAGGGCGCGAACTGCTGGCAGCTCAGCAGGTGCAAGGCGAAACAACGCATCGCATCAGAATGCGGTTTCAGGCGGGCATAACAACAAGTCACCGCATCCTGTTCAATCTGCGACCGTTCAATATTCGGTCGGTGATAAACAGAAACGAGGCCGGCGCGTTCCTTGAGTTGCTTTGCACGGAAGGCCCGAACAATGGCTGAGACGGTCAGGATTGAGGGGCTTCAACAGCTCAGTCAGACCTTGATGAAACTGCCTGCCAGACTTGAAAAAAACGTAATCCTTGGCGCGCTGCGGGCGGCTGGGCAGGTAATTCGGCGCGAAGCGATGGCGCGTGTTCCTGTGCTGCAAAAGCCAGACCCAAGGCGGCGGGCCGGAACGGTTCGCAAAAACATCACTGTGCGGCGGGCCAGGGGCCGTTTGGCTGTCTATGTCGGCGTTGCGAGCATCAGCAAGAAAGCGAATGCGGCATTCAAAGCCGGCGGCGGGCAGAAGGGCGCGAATAACCCCGATGATCCCTACTACTGGACGTGGATTGAGTTCGGCACGAAGTTCCAGCCGGCTCGGCCATTCCTGCGCCCGGCATTTGAGGCTAAGAAGTACGAAGCCCTGCGAAAGTTCGATGAGTACATGAAAAAGCGACTGGTCAAAGAAGCGCAGAAGCTGGCGCGTGAAAATGGAATGAGGCGAGCAGCATGATCGAGCAGGATTTACGCACAGCGTTGATTGGCTATGCGCCGCTGACGGCCATTGTCGGGCAGAACATCGCCGCGCTTGTCGTGCCAGAGGTGGCGACCTCGCCCTATGTGACGTATCAGGTCGTCAGCGGGCAGCGCGAATCAACTATGAGTTCGCCAGGGGCGCGGATTAACAAGCGCGTGCAGATTTCGTGCTTCGCGGCCACTTATGCGCAGGTCAAGGCGATTTCGCAGGCTGTGCAGGATGCCGTTGAGTCGTCATTGCTGTTCGCCTATGTGTTCCTCGGCGATCAGGATTTATACGACCCCGAAACAAAACAGCGTTATGTCGTGATCGACTACTCGCTCTGGCAATAACAACCCTTTGAAAAACCCGCAACCCGCCTAGTGCGGGTTTTTTTATGCTTGGAGAAATCTCATGGCTAGTAACGCAATCCTGTCGCAAGGCACTCGCTTCTTTATTCAGGCGCTCGGCACCAACGGCTCCGCAAAGACAATCACCGCCATTACCCAGGCGAATCCCGCTGTCGTTACTTCGGCCGCGCACGGTCTGGTGACTGGTGACGTTGTGACCATCGCCGCAGTGGTCGGCATGACCGCGCTGAATGGACAGAGCTACATGGTCAAGATGCTGACCGCCAACACCTTTGAGCTGGTCGGCTGCAACTCAACCAGCTTCACCGCCTACACCAGCGGCGGCACTGCAACGCCGTTCACTTTCCTCGAAAGTAACGAACACAAGAGCTACACCGTTTCGCCTGGTCAGGCTTCTGACATCGACAAGACAACCATGATCAGCACCGCCAAGGAATTTGGCGTCGGTCTTGCCGATACCGGAACGTTCGACGTGGAGCTGAACTATGTGATGGCCGATGTTGCGCAGGTCGAGATGAAAAAGGGATTGCTCGACTCTTCCGAGCGTTGGTTCAAGATCATCAAGCGCAATGGCAGCGTCACCGGCATCAAGGGTTCTGTGCGCTCGCTGTCTGAGGCAGGCAGCGTTGACGGCATCTTTACCGGCTCGCTGTCTGTTCGTGTATCTGACACCAAGTTCGAGGCATAACTGATGCTTAACCGCGATCAGATATTGAACCGTCAGTCTGGCCGTTTTGAGACTGTCGCCGTTCCCGAGTGGGGCGGCGATGTTCGCATCAAGGCTTTGTGCGTGCGTGATCGGGCGATCATTGAAACCGAGTTCGGGCGTCTTGGCCGCTTGATGCGAGCCGATGATCCGGCTGCGGTTTCTGGCCTGTTCAACCTGCAACTGACGCTTGTTGCTTTGTCCGTAGTAGATGCTGAAGGCGTGGCGCTGTTCACGCTTGACGATGTGCCGGAACTGGCAAAGCAAGAGCCTGATGCGGTTCGCATTATCTCGGACGCTGCGAGCGCACTGAACGGCTTTGCCACAAAAGCCGTTGAGGATGCCGCAAAAAACTAAGGTGCCGTTCTGACCGTTTCTTTCTGTTCCGGCTCGCCCGCGATCTGGGCGAGTGGGACGTTGATCGGATGGAACGGCAGATGCCCGCTCCGCTTTTCGTTGAATGGCTGGCGTTTTATCAGGTCGAGCATGAGTTAAGAACAGGCACCACGCCGCCGCTTGACTATGACGACCCGGACGAACACAGCGCCGCAATTGATCAACTTTTAAGGTAACGCCCATGTCACTCGGCTCGCTGTCAATCGACCTCGCCGCGAACACTGCGCGCCTGCAATCCGACCTCGGCAAAGCTGATCGGATGTTCAAAAGCTCTGCGGACAAGATGAGCAAGCAGGCTGCGCAGATGGGCAAGGTGATCGGCGGCGTTGCGGCTGGTCTGGCTACTGGCGCGTTTGCAAACTGGATAAAGGGCGCGGTTGATAGTGCCGACGCTGCGGCAAAGTCTGCGCAGATGATCGGCATCACCACCGAGGCGCTGACCGGCCTGCAATACGCTGCCGGACTGTCTGACGTTTCGACGCAGACACTCAATTCAAGCCTGCTGAAATTCAACAAGAACATTGCAGCGGCAGCAAACGGCACCAAGGCGCAAGCTCAGGCATTCTCCGACATTGGCGTGTCGGTCAAGGATGCAAACGGCAACCTGAAAACGGCTGACTCGCTTCTGCTTGAAGTCTCGGACAAGTTCGCAGACTATCAGGACGGGGCGCAGAAATCGGCGCTGGCTCAAGACCTGTTCGGCAAGTCTGGCGCGAAAATGATCCCGCTGCTGAATGGCGGGGCGGCCTCGATCAACGAGCTGACCGCACAAGCAGAGCGGTTCGGGCTGGTTGTCAGCAGTGAAACGGCTGCGGCAGCGGAGCAATTCAACGACTCGTTGACCGTTATGGGCGGCATGACTGACGGCATCGCCATGCGGCTTGCAAGCGACATGCTGCCGACTATGAATGAATTCACCGGGCTGCTGATCGACGTTTCGGAAAACTCAGACGCCGCCGCAACATCGGCAAGCGTCCTGTCTGGTGTTCTGAAAACGCTTGCCACTGCCGGCATTGTCATCGGGACATCATTCTCCGCAACGGGCCAGGCAATTGGCGCTGCGGCCGCTGTCATGGCTGCGGCTGCGCGTGGTGATTTTGCCGAAGCGGTAGAGATTGCCAAGACCGGCATCACAGATTACCAGGACGCAACCGAAAGCGCGCTCGAGAGAATCAATAAGCTGTGGTCTGGTGACTACAAGGCAGCCGGCGAACAGGCGGCGGCCACGGCATCGACTTTGCGCGAAAGCATCAAGCGCACGAACGTCGAAACCGAGAAGCAGGAAAAGACCACCAAGAAGGCGACAGACGCCATTCAGGGGCAGGTTGCTGCGCTGCAATTGCAGGCCGCTACCCTTGGCATGACTGCCGAGCAATCGACGCTGTACAAGCTCGCCCAGGACGGCGCGACAGATTCACAGTTGAGGTCAGCCAAGGCTGCGCTTGATGCTGTCGAGGCCTATGATCAGGCCAAGGCGGCGCAAGAAGAACGCACCGAGGCCGCCAAGGCTGCGGCTGACGTTGAGGCCGGCACTTTCTCGGACTTGTCGAAGGCTTATGGCGACTACCAGGCGAAAGTTGAGACGATGCGCAAGGCCGTCCTGAATGGCGATATGTCGCAAGAAAGCTATGACGCGGCTGTCGCTGGATTGGAAGACCAGATGGCAAAAGCAGAGGCCGCGAATGACAAGACCACGACCGCCATCAGCGCCGCATGGGAAGGGGCCGCAAAGAACATTCAGCAAACAATGGCTGACTTTCTGTTTGACCCGTTCGAGGGCGGCCTTGATGGCATGGTTCAAAGCCTCGGCACAGCGATTCAGCGCATGGTTGCGGATGCTGTGGCGGCTGACCTTGCAAATAAGCTGTTTGGTTCTGCTGTTGGCGGCACTGGTGATGGCTGGCTCGGTGCTGCTGCTAGCTGGGCTGGTTCGTTCTTTGGAGGCGGGAAAGCCATCGGAGGGCCAGTAATGGCGGGCAAGCTGTACGAGGTCGGGGAAAATAACCGGCCAGAGACGTTCATGTCAGGCGGCAAGCAGTATTTGATTCCCGGCAATAGCGGGGCCGTCCATTCTGGCGGCGGTAACTCGACCAGCAACGTCATCAACATCAGCCTGCCAAACGTCACGAACGCACGCGAAGCCCGGCAAGCCCGAGCTGAGTTGTCGCGCTCGATCACTGGCGCAATGTCTACTGCGGCGAGGTATAGCTGATGGCTTTTCTTGAGGAACGGCTGGACGAAAGCATCCGGCTTGGCATGGCCTATTCCGATTCGTTTTTCACTGAAATCGTGGAAACCTCGAACGGCTCCGAGTATGCGCGGCTGACCAATCAGTACATGCGCCGCCGGTTTGATATTGGCTACGTCCTGAACAATAAAGACCTCGCCGCCCGCGTTGCTTCGCTGTACTACAGAGTATGGGGGCAGTTCGCCGGTTTCAGGGTCAAGGCGTTTGATGACTACAGCACTGCGATTGATGGGCAGGGCGCCTACACCGCGCTCGATTGTACGCTGCCGCTGGTATCTGCTGGCGTTTACCAGCTGGTCAAGGAGTACGCCCGCGATCAGACGGCATTGGCCGGTATCGGCAGGCCGAAGCGCACGATCTACAAGCCCGTGTCTGGCAAGGTGGCGTTTGGCGTTGCTGGCGTGGATTATCCATCCTCGCAGTGGACAGTAGACACCACGAACGGTCGCATCACTTGCGCGGCCAACAAGACCCGCGCAATCACCGGCATCAGCCAGGCGGCATCCGCTGTAGTGACTATCGGGTCGCACACATTCGGCATTGGTGATTCGGTCGTCTTTTCCGGCGTGGTCGGCATGACACAGATCAATAACCTGCGCGCACTGATCACCGGAACCAGCGGAACGACGATCACTGTCGCCATCAACTCGACGGCTTTCACTGCATGGTCGAGCGGCGGAACCGTCCAGACACAACCAATCGCAGGCGAAGCCATAACGGGCGGCTGCGAGTTCGATATCCCGTGCCGCTTTGATTCTGATTTCAATGTTCAGGCTTTGGAGTCCGGCTACCGAGACGCGACCCTTCAGCTTGTCGAAAAACTCAACCCATAAGGGGGCAACATGAGCCTGTCAAACACAACCGAAAACGCCGCGCTGAAGTGCTTTTTGCAAGGCACTGATCCGAGCTACCGCGCAGGGGCAACGCAGTATCTCGCCCTTTTCACAGCCGACCCCGGCGAGGCCGCATCGCTTGCAGCCGAGGCCAATTACACCGGCTATGCGCGGGTAGCTTTGACCAAGGCGAGCGCGTGGACTGACGGCGGCGCAACCTTCACCAATGCCGCGCTGATCCAGTTCGGCCAGTGTACGGCAGGCAGCAATGCCCTGACTCACTTCGCGGTTGTCGATACGGCGTCGGGTGCTGTGGCGATGATGATCAGCGGCGCGCTTTCTTCGACGCTGAACGTCACGGCAGGTATCCAGCCGCAATTTTCGGGCGGCGCTCTTTCGATCAGTGCTGACTAATGGCCGGCTTCCGTAACGTCGCGCAGTGGGCGAACGCATCCGACTCGGGGCGCGTTCACATGACGACCTTCAGAAAGGCCGTGGCGTCTGCTGCGACCGTGGCCAATGACTTCATCGACTACACCTACTTTGCCGGCAACCCGCCTGCGAACTTCTACGCATCCGCGCCACTTGAGGCGGCTTATGTTGAGTCGATTCGCGGGATCAACATTCCGAACATTCCCGGCCAGTTCCTGAAGTCGATAACTGTCATGTCGGCGGCGGCGAGCGCAACGGCAACCAGCAACCAGAATCAGCGGCTTTTGCTGGCTGACTACCTGCTTTATTACCCGTTCATCGACACCGATGCCGTGGGCGAACAGCAAGACATGATCCAGACGGTTTCGCTGCCTCGTTATGTGGGCGGCGCAGGCGTTCAGATGATGGCTGTTGGTCAGTCGGCATCGTCAGCGGTGGGGCAGTTCACTGTCACCTATACGAACCTTGAAGGCGTACCCGGTCGCGTTTCGCAAAACACCTTTACCAAAGTGATCGGCGGCGGCGGGACGATTGTTTCGTCATCCAATGCGGCGGTTACTGGCTCGCATCCGTTCATTGGCCTGCAAGCAGGCGACACGGGCGTGCAGTCGATCCAGAGCATTACGCTGACGACCACGCTGCTGACCGGCACCATTTCGGTAGCTGGCGGCGTTGCAGGCGTGTTCGCTTACATCCTCAAGTAGTTCATGGGGCCAAGGATGGCCCACCTTTCTATCTGGTGCTTGCTATGAAGCCAATTCTGTCAATCGGCCAGCAGGCCATCAAGTTTAACGGTCAAACCTATCTTTTCAGCCCGTCATTCAAGAACATCGCCAACATTGGCGAGCCTAGTGACATCATCACCATCTTCAACCTGATGACCTCGCAAGACGCCGATCCGGTGGCCACCTGCGGCTATTCCAGCGACATCATGACGGCGTGCTGCGTCGGTGATCTGCCTGATGGTCTACTGTGGGATGTGGCGTCGTCATGGGGTGGCGACCGAGTTGTGATGAAGCGCGGCAAGGTATCCCTGTCAGCCCAGAT
>ERZ650304.870-NODE-870-length-12996-cov-6.904258_pt1 | contig 12996 bp, 27 predicted proteins | sample MGYA00376240_ERZ650304 | MGnify/ENA primary metagenome ERZ650304 (study PRJEB26733, sample SAMN07839271) | wastewater metagenome | biome: small river; feature: stream; material: water | place: USA: North Carolina | collected 2016-03-01 ...
GTCAGGTGGCATCTCGCCCCCGAAATTCGTCCCACCCCCCCGGGGCCTCGGCCGCCTTCGCACCAGCATGGGGCGACTCCGGCGCGAGCAGAGCAGGCAGCCCGGCTGGCAGGCCAGCGCGTCGCCGCGCCTTCTCGGCTTCGGTCTTCTCGTCGTGGCATGGACCGCACAGCGACTGCAGGTTGCTGTCGTCGTCGCTGCCGCCATCGATCTTCTCGACGATGTGGTCGACCTCGGTCGCGGCAGTCAGCCAGCCGCGCCGCTTGCACTCCTGGCACTGGTAGCAGTCGCGCTTCAGCACACGCTCGCGCGCCTGCTGCCAGGCCCAGCCGTAGCCGCGAGCAGTGGTGGTGCCGCGACGGTCGTCGGTGTAGCCCACGGACGTGGGCAGTGCCGAACCCTGTCGGGTGTCCAGCGTGGCGAGGGTGGATCGGAGGGTGCGGAGCTTCGTCATGCTCGACGCACCGATGCAGGTCCTACGCTGAGGCACCTGCGGTGAGTGTGGGCGCTTTGTATCACAACTGTCCGGATCGTCCAAGCCGCCATGTAATCAGGCCGAGACAGCCTGCTCGTCTTCAGGCACCAACCCTGTCCGAACGAACAACTCGTGCAGCCGCGCCAGCGCGTGCTTCTCCAGCGCCTCGGCGTGGTGGCGGATGCGCTTCTGCGCCTCGCCCAGCGTGGAGCGCGGCACGCCGTACTGCTTCTCGATGTCCCGCAGGCTCCACTCCTTCGTCCGGCCCGTCTCCCGATCGCGCATCGTGCTGCGCGGCGTGTAGATGGCCCAGCACAGCACCTTCACCACGTTGGCGCGCGTGCCGCTGAGCGGCGTCAGGTACTCGGCTAGGCCGTCGACGCCCTGCGCCTTGGTGCGGGTGACCTGCTGGCCGAAGCGCGCCCACACGGCATGCCTCTCGGGATTCGTCAGGTGGTCCTGCACCGTGGCGCGCACCATCGCGCACTGGCCGCGGATCTCGATCGGCGAGAGGCCACGCGTGCGGAAGGTGCGATCGGCCTCGGGCACCTCCTCCAGCATGAAGTTCTGCCGCAGCAGGTCTTCGATGAACAGCTGCGTGCTGCCCTTCTGCATCGGCGGCAGCGCCTCCATGAGGAAGGCGATGTGCAGCGCCTGGTGTACGCTGCGGAAGACAGCGTCAGATGCGTCGGTGTTCAAGTCATCTCCTTCAGCGTCTCGGGATCGACGCACTTCCCGCCCTTGAGCGTGTGCACGTAGAGCCCACCAATGGCCGAGCACTCGATCTGGCGGATCCAGATGAGCGACAGCACCAGATTCACGGACATCACGACGAAGAACAGCAGCGCGAAGAGATGCCAGAGCTTCATGCGGCTCCCTTCGGATGTTTCGCGTCCCAGGCCTTGAGGAACGCGGCCTTCACGCGCGCAGCGGCCTCGGCGCCTTCCTTCTCGGCGAGGTCGGCCAGGTAGCGGGCGCGCAGGTCGCGCGAGCGTGGGCCGGTGATGTGCTGCAGGGCCTCGACGTGGCGCGCGCGGGCCAGGCACTCGGCGCGCCACGCCTCGCTGCTGCTGTCGACATCCTGGCCGGTGGCGAGGGTGACGGTGGTCATGCTGTGGCCTCCAGCAGATCAAGCTGCCGCTCGTCGCGCTCGACGGGCCGGCGGCGGTCGAAGATCTGCACGCGCCTGCGCTTCGGTGCCGGCTGCAGACGCACGAGGCACTTCGGCCCGATGTGCGCGGCCGTGCTGGCGCTGGACTTCAGCGGGCGGCGGCAGACGATGCAGCGCATCAGACGAGCCCAGCCTTCGCCGCGATGACCGCGGCCTCGACTCGGCCGCCGACTTCGAGCAGCCGGAAGGCGCGCTTCATGTAGTCGCGCACGGTGCACGCCCGCAGGCCGATGTACTCGCCGATCTCTCGATCGGACAAGCCCTTGCCGGCGAGGACCACGCAGTCGCGCTCGCGCACGTTCAGCTTCGCCATCTGTTCGGCGGCCTCGCGGCAGGCTTCGGCGCTGATCACGCCAGCGTGCTCCTGCCGTAGTGCGCGATCAGCAGCGCCTCGGCGCGGTTGTGGTCCTTCACCCGGGCCAGCAGCGGCGCGGCGGCCGGATACAGCTGGCGGGCGGTGACGATGGCGGCCGGCAGTGCGCCGTGCTCGCGCTTCTCCTTCGTCTTGCCCTTGAGGCCGTAGAGCCGCTGCCAGGCCTGCGGATCCACCAGCGCGCACGGCATGCGCAGGACGTCGAAGATCGCCTCGATCGCGCCCAGCGAGCGCTGCAGGCTGTCGACGGCCGTGCCGCGGGCGGCGTCGCTGCGTCCGAAGCTGCGCACGTTCTCGCAGACCGACAGGGCCGCGCAGTCGGCGGGCACGCGCTGGCGGACCAGGGTCGACAGCGCTTCGCCGTCGACGGCTTTCGCGACCTCGCCGCCGGTGCGGCGCTGGCGCGTCGGGATCTCGTCGATGTTGACCGCGCCGGTCGCCGTGTCGATGAACGCGAGCGCGCCGGTGAGGCCGGGGTCGATGCCGATGACGATCACAGCGCACCCTCCGCGGGCTTGGTGCCGATGCCGTGGGCGCGCTCGATGGCGCGGACAAATGGAACCAGCACAAAGCCCGGATCGCTTAGGTCGGGGTGCTCGGACCAAATCGCCTTGATCGCTTGAACTGTCAGCGGCTGCGGCGCCTTCTGTGGCTGCGCTGCGGCAAGATAGAAGTCGCACGGCAGTTGCGCAGGGCGTTCGTATGGCTTGTGCTTCTTGGTGTTCCAGGTGAAGTAGCCGTCATCATGCAGCCGGCCATCAGGCGCCACCGCCTCTGCCGGCTTCTCTGCTGGTGGCGCGGCGGCTGCCGTGTCAGGCTCTTTCATGCGCTCCGGGTGAGCGCGCTCGAATGCCGCGAAGTCGGCCACGCGGCGAACGACGGCATCGCGGTGCTCTCCCGGCGTCAGCACGCACGCGTAAGCCTCGATTGCCTCGCGGGCGTGCACATCACGAGCCCGGAAGACGAACACCGGCTCATCGGCCGGGATCGGCTGACCGCTGGCGCGGTTGACGATGGCAGAGCCGTTGACGGTGTACTTCGGCTCTTGCGTGACGAGCAGGCCGTGCGGCGCCACCGGCTCAGCCTGCGGCTTCTGCGCCATCCTCCACGCCTCCATCAGCCGCCCGGCGTGGTCCCAGTTCTCCGCATGGCGCTCGATCAGGTGGAACGCGATAGCCGGGTCCATGCCGCACCAGTCCTGCGCCTCCAGGTCTTCGGGCAAGGGCTGCGGCTTCTGTGCTGCGAGAGATGCGCGGGCGTATTCGCGCATCTGGTCGGCGGTGTAGCCGGGATCTCTGGTGATCCACCCGATCTTGTGCGGCTGTGCCTCCACGGCAAGCACGTAGTCCGCAGCCGGCAGCGCCGGCAGTGTCTTGCCGCTCATGCTGCACCTCGCGTGTTGACGGTGGAAGGATTCGGGCTCACGTCCTTGCGAGACTGGCCCCGACGTATGCGGCTCACCGTCTGGTGCGCGATGCCGTAGCGCTCGGCCAGCGTCACGTTCATCGTCGTGCGCGGCTCCTGGCGGATCGCCCTCACCACGGCCTCGGGCGTCGGAATCGTGCCCGCCGCCAGCGAAGCCTTCCGCGCCGATGCCGTGCGCTGCGCGATGTACGTGCCCTTCCAGGCACCGCTGCGGCGGATGTGCTGGCCGAGTTCGGCCTTGCTCTTGCCTTCGCGCAGATGCGCCGGGTTCAGGCACAGGCGATGCAGGCAGGCCCGGAAGACGATGCAGCCCGGACGCGGCGCCTTGCCGAATGCGATCGACCACGCGGCCCTGGTGCCTGGCATGGTGCGCTTCTCCAGCCGGTCGTAGTCCAGGGTGTGCAGCTTCGGAGAGCCGTCGCCGGTTGTGCCGCCTTGCCACAGCCAGCAGTGCGTGACGGCATCGACGATGCAGCGGGCTTTCAGGTCTTCCATGGTGGCGATTCCTCGCTTCACGTCTGCTCTCCTTCGGTTGCGCGCTTCGGCGCGGGTGTTCCGTCGCTCAGCGGCCGGCCCAGCGACGACAGCACCCTGCGCGCTTGGCCTAGCGGGTCGTCTGCCCACTGCGGGCTGCGCGGCGTGTAGCCGTCCCAGAAGCCTCGGTCGCGCGGGCTCTGCAGGTCCTGCTCGAGCGGTCGCTCGTCGAGCGGCATGCCGGCGGCGCGCGTCGCGAACGCCTTGCGCTCGCCGTGGCGGAAGCCGCAGGCGTAGGGGGTCGATCGGTAGCCCTGGCTCACAGCGCGATCCCCTGCTGCTGGGCGTACTCCGAAGCCCTGGCGGCCGCCTGCAGAGGCGTCTGGCGCTGCGGCAGCTTGGCGCCTTGCGCGGCCTCGGCGATGGCGCGCTGCCGGTCGCTCATCCACGCCGGGTCACGGCACAGCGGCGTCTGCGGCTGCGGCCGCTTCGCCTCGACGCCCACGCGGTAGGCGATCTCCTCGATGAGGCGCCACAGGTAGCCGCCGATGTGCTGTCGCTCGTGCTCGCTGGGGTGCATGTGCTCGTCGGCGGCGAAGAACCGGCGGGCCCGGTGCACCCAGGCTTCGCCGCGGCCCTTGCCGGCGAAGCGGTGCATGTTGCCCAGCTCGCCGACGAGGTCGATCAGGTCGCGCTGCTCGACGAGGCGGTCGCTCAGGCCCATGAAGGCCTCACCGGCGGCCCGGGCGTGCCAGGTGCACCAGCTGCGGCCCTCGCGGATCGTGGTGCCTCGGCAGGGGCAGCGGTCGGCGCTGCAGGCGCCGTCGCCGCGATATGCCGGCGCGCCATGCGGTGCGTCGTCGTCATCGCCGGCCGTGGCCTGCGTGCGGCCTCGGCGGGGGTTCGGGAGGTGGTCGGCGGCGTTCATGCGGCCTCGGTGGTTGCGGGTTGCGGGATGGGCGACCCCTGCCGGCGCCAGGCGGCGACGACGCGGGTCTCGTAGGCCGGCCAGGTCTCGGCGTCGCGCGGCGGGCCCATGCCCAGCTGCGCGGCCATGCGCTGCACGCCGGCGGTCGTGCTGCGCCAGGTCATCGGGTCGGGAGGCGGCGGCGCTGCGGCTGCAGGCATGCCGGCGACAAGCTGCGCCGCCTTCTGGCGACGACCGGCCAGCGTCGTGCAGATCCAGCCGACGGGGCTGTGCACCTTGGCGGCGACGGCCTCAGCTGCGATCCCGGCGAACTCCTCCGGCGTGGCGCCGGCGGCGAGCAGGGCCGTGATTCGCGGGTCTTCGAGGTTCAGCGCCGTCGGCGGGACTCCTGCCCTTCGCAGCGCCAGTCCGACTTGCCCCTTGAGCGTCGGGCTCGGCGCGGCGGTTTCTTCCCCCGAGCTTTGCCCCAAGTCGCCTCCCGCCCGCTCGCCTTCGTCCGTACCATCGCCGAGGCCTGCGGGGGAAGGGGGTGTTATCTCTGTCCCTGTCCCTGTCCCTGTCCCTGTCCCTGTCTTACCAGTCTCATGTGCGTCTCGTGTAGACGCTCCTGTAGACGGAGCTGTAGACGCATCAAGTAGACGCTTAAGCGTCTCAAGAGACGCGCCGGGAGGCGGCGTGATGCCCTTGTCGCGTAGCTGCTGGGCCATCTCCTTCACGCGCTCACGCCAGCGCTGCTGCCGGCTTTCCTTGTTCGCCTTCGCCTCGCGGAACCCGCCGCGCTGCTCCCAGGCTTCGAGCGCTTTGTCGGCCACGTGCCGGTGGTAGAGGCGGCCGTCGGAGCACTTGACGAAGTGCAGCAGCGCGCGATCGCGGACGCGCTTCCATTCCTTGTCGTCGCACCGCGCGAGCTCGGCCAGCACCTCGTCGTCGTCGGGCAGGCTCGCGGCCGGCACCTGGTGCCAGCATTCGCACCACAGCGACACGGCGGCGTGCGCGACGCGGGGGTCTTTCTTCGCCTTGATCCACAGCGACGACGACAGCAGCGTGCGCACGTCGAGGGGCATGAAGCCGAAGTCGCGCAGGTCGACGTCGGCGGGGACCAGCGGGGCGGGGGCGTTCATGCGGCTTCAGCCTGCTCCGGCTGCTCGGCGTCCCCATCGCCCCCGAAGTCCAGCGCCTGCGACTCGAAGACATCCTTCCGGCCGGCGGCGGCGAGTTGCACGTTCTTCACAGCCTGGCGGTAGTAACTGGCCTTCAGTTCGGCGCCGCCGCCGCGGCCCTGGTGCCAGCACGTGAGGCACAGGCCCGCGGTGCGGCCCAGCCACGTGCGGCCCGGGCAGCCGCGCGTCTCCTGGAAGACGATGGGGGCGGGGGCGGGCATCAGGCAGCCTCCTGGGCTGCCTTGATGTGTGGCGCGAACTTCCGCAGCGTCTCGACGCCCGGGTTTCGCGTGTCGCCGTTGCGGATCTTGTAGATCGTCGGCGCTGGCACGCCGGACAGATCCGCAAGACGATCAATCTGCTTGAGGCTCAACGGCTTGAGCGCCGCCTGCACCTCGTCGACGCCGGGGATGTGGAGTTCCATGCCGGGCATCCTACCGTATTCGGTAATTCAGAGTCAACCGCATTCGGTAGCCGACCTGCGAGAGAGTCAGCCGATGCCGATCGACCTGAAATCGACTGTCGCGAAGAACGTGCGTGCGCTGCTGGGCCTCGGGCCCGATGACCGCGGCGCGACGGCCGCGCTGATCAAGCTTGGCTTCTCCAACGGCGACGCGACGCGCATTCTTGGCGCTGAGACCAGCCTAGGCATCGACAAGATGGCGAAGCTCGCCGAGGCGCTGAACGTGGAACCGTGGATGCTCTTTGTGCCCGACCTGCAGCCCGACCGGCTGCCGAGCCTGGAACAGCCCTCTTTTCGCTGGCCCTTCAGAAACGTCGACCCGGAAGCCGTTACCGGACTTGTAGGGACGGCAGCCGCCAACGTGGAGCAGGGATTGATGGTGGCGCTGGCGACCGCTGGGGTTTCGCCTCGGAAACAGCCGCGGGCGGCGTGAGCACTCCCCACGTTCGCACTTTGCCTCGGCTGCGCCTTGTCGCAGGACACGCAAATGAGGGTAATCCCCACAACCTGTGGGATCCGCCGAAATCGAATGTCGGGATCGACTGAGAGAATCCGCTTCAGGCGCCGAGGAAGACCATTGATCAAGATCGTCAGCATCGCTGCAGCCCTGACCCTCATCGCTGGGCAGGTCCACAGCCAGGCCAGGGTGGCGCCCGTGGAGCCGAGCACACCCTACATCGGCGACATGAAGGCCATCGGCGAGGTCAAGGCAATGAATGGCGGCCGCGCGAGCTGGGCGGTTCAAGACATCGCCGGCAAGCCTCAGGTGTCGCTGTACGTCGCCGACCGAGACGGCATTCGGTCCGTTGTGCTCTACCTTGACGCGCGGCAGCTGGAAGCCATGAAGACGCAGATCGATGCGGCCATGTCCTACCAGCAGCAGCGCGCGGCAGCAGCGCAGGCGCCGAAGCCCTGACGCCGTGCGCGACGACGACCTCAAATGGTCCCTCCTGGCGGTGCGCCGCCTGGTGATCGACGAGGTGCGCGCGCTGATGCACTGGCACGAGCGCCAGGCCGCCGCGCTGCGGCAGTGGCTGGCCAGGGCCGAGCCGCCGATCGACAACGGCCCGCCCGACCCGTCGCACGAGCCCGAGATCGCGGCGGCCCGACGAAGACGACGCCAGAGCTGACCTGAACAGCCCGCCGAGCGCGGGCTTTTTCACGCCCGGCAGCGCCTGGACGTTCGCCGGGCCGCAGAAAGATTACCGAATGTGGTTGACAGCACGTTACCGCATTCGGTAAAGTCTCTCCCATGCGCTGCACATCACGCGGCGCAGGGAGAACACGATGGGCCAAGCCCTCACCCCCGCGGTCAGCCGCATCCCAGCGATGGAAGGCGCGCGCTACGCCGAGATCGAGGCGACGCGCGTCCTGCGCGACCGCTTCGCGAACATGCTGCGCTTCCCGGTGCTGGCGCGCGAGTGCCAAGCCGACGCCCAGGCTGCGCTGCAGCACCTGCACGCCGCCAACGTCCAGCGCTTCGGCTGGCGCGACGCCGAAGTCATCCGTGCCGAGGCCTTCGCCGAGGCCGTCGAAACCACCGTTCCGCAACCCGAGGTCATTGAGTCCGACTTCGGCGACCTGGATGGAGAGCTGCAGCCATGAGCACCGCCCTCGAACGCGTGCTGGAGCACGCTTATCCCGACCGCAAGGCCGCGGCCGATGCGGCCGACCCGAAGGCCGCGCGCCTCTACGGCGACGGCTCGTTCCCCGACGACCAGGCGCTGCGCGAGTTCATCGGCGACGTCGACAGCTGCGCCGACTGGCTCTACGCCGAGTGCATGGGCCATGGCCACGCCGCCGACATGGCCGACCGCGCGCTGCGCATGCCGCACCGGCTGGACGAGGCCGAGCCCGCGGCGGTGTTCTGCGCGGCGCTGCTGGCCGCCACGGAAGGCGATGCCGGCGAGTGCCTGCGCGCGGTGCGTGCGCTGGCGCGGCGCTGGATCGCGCACGGCGACAACGTGCAGCGGCTGCAGGGCCGCGCGGCCGAGATCGCGGCGGATGTGGCGGATGTGGCGGGGGTGCAGTGATGGCGACGCAGACCGAACTGGAGCCCGCGCGCTTCAGCATGACCGGCGGCGGCTTCCTGCTGCGCCTCCGCGAAGGATTCGAGGCCGAGGAATGGCCCGGCCATTTCCTCGACGCCCCGAGCCACGTGCCGCAGGGCAGCGTGCGTGCTGCGAGCGAGGTGGTGTGCGGCGCCATTGGCATGTTCACCAGCATCCGCCGCGAGGAAGTGCTGTGACCGCCCGCCTGCACCACACCACCCCGCAGGCGCCGGCAGCCCGCCCGACGCCGCGCACCGAGCGCGTGCTGCTGGCGCTGGCGCGCGTGACTCGCGCCGCGGCCCGTGCCTCGCGGCGCGCCGTGCTGCGCTGGCAGATCTGGGAGACCGAGCAGTGGATCCGCGCGTGCGAGGCCGACGGGCTCGACGTCTCGCTATCGCGCCCGGATATCAACGACCAGCTGGCCGCGTTGCGCGTTCAGCTGGCACTTCTGGAGGACTGAGATGCACCGTCCCTACACCCCCCTCGGCGTCGACCAGCAGGGCCGCGTGGCCGATGGCCAGCGTGCGCCCGCGCCGGCCGAGGCCGCGACGCACTTCTGCGGCGACGACGACGAGCCCCTGCCTCTGCCCTGGATCCTCGCGCGCTGGGCCGTCGTGCTCACCGCGTGCTGCTGGGGCGCCTACCTGCTCACCACCGCCGGGCCGCGCATCGCCGATGCGCTGGCGCCGCTGTTCCGCTGACCTTCACCACCCGAACGGGAGAACCATGAACGCACCTACGAACGCCGTCGCGCTGCAGCCTGCGGGCGGCGCCCTTGCTCCGCTGGATCTCAGCCCGCGTGACTTCAACGAGGCACTGCAGCTGGCCGACTACATGGCCAAGTCCGACATGGTGCCGAAGCAGTACCGCGGCCGGGCCGGCGACTGCTTCATCGCTATCCAGTGGGGCAACGAGATCGGCCTCAAGCCGTTGCAGGCCGTGCAGTCGATCGCCCCCATCAACGGCAAGCCGAACCTCTACGGCGACGCCGGCAAGGCGCTGCTGCTGGCGCACGGCTGCGTCATCGACGAGGACGACACCGAGGTCGTGAAGGCCAACGGCCGCGCGCGCTGCAAGATCACGCGGCCGGGGCGCCCGCCGGTGCAGCGCACCTTCTCCCTGGAGGACGCGAAGACGGCCGGCCTGTGGGGCAAGGAAGGCCCGTGGCGCGCCTACCCGTATCGCCAGATGGCCTGGCGCGCGTTCTGGTTCGCTGCGCGCGACGCCGCGGCCGACCTGCTGCGCGGCATGGGCGGCCACGAGGAGGCGCTCGACATGCCGGCCGAGCGGCACATGGGCATGGTCGACGAGGTGCCGCCTCCGGCCGAGCCGCAGAAGCCCGCGCTCCCCGCCTACGCCGACGCCGACCTGCAGAAGAACCTGCCGGCCTGGCAGAAGCTGATCGACGAAGGCAAGGGTACGGCCTCGGCGCTGCTGGCGAAGCTGTCGACGAAGGCGACCTTCACCGAGGAGCAGAAGGCCCGCATCCTGAGCCTGAAGCCGACGCCGTCCCCGGCGCCTGCGCCTGCGCCGGCCGAGCGCGAGCCCGGTGCCGACGATGACTTCGTGAGCGACTACGCCGCCGCCGAGGGGACCGCGCAATGAACTACGCCGAGCACAAGGCGATGCTGGCCGCGCTGGAGGCTGGCACCGCGACGGCCGATCAGCAGCGCGCGGCCTATGCGCACCTGCAGGCCATCAAGCGCCAGCACAACCAAGATCTGCGCGAGGCCGAGCGCGACTCGCGCGACGCCTACCGCGAAGGCCGCTGGGATGCCGGCGCCGAGCAGCGCGGCGAGCCCTTCGGCTGCTACTGAGGATCAGCAATGAAGATCGAGAACCGCACCACCCACGACGTGCAGCAGGGCACCGGCCCCTGGCTGCGCCTGCGCGAAGGCTACGACACCGCCAGCGAGGCCCCGGCCGCGCTGGGCGTGAGCCGCTACGTCACCCGGGCCGAACTGCTGCGACGCAAGCACACCGGCGTGGCCGATGAGCCCAGCGCCGCGACCCTCGGCAAGTTCGCCGCCGGCCACGAGGCCGAGGCACGCGCCCGGCCGCTGGTCGAGCAGATGCTCGACGGTGCCGACCTCTACCCGGTGACGATGACCGCCGAGGTCGACGGCCTGCGCCTGCTGGCCAGCCTGGACGGCCTCACGCTCGACGAGACGATCTGCTGGGAGACGAAGCTGTGGAACAAGGAGCTCGCCGCCGCGGTGCGCGCGAACGACCTGCCGGCGCACTACACGGTGCAGATGGATCAGGAGCTGCTCGTCAGCGGCGCGCGGCGCTGCCTGTTCACGTGCACCGATGGCACGCCCGAGCGTTTCGTCTCGTGCTGGTACGAGGCGAGCCCGGCGAAGTTCGCGGCGCTGATCGACGGCTGGCGCCAGTTCCGCGCCGACCTGGCGGCCTACGAACTCCCGCCGGCCAGCGAGCCCGCGCCGGTCGGCAAGGCGCCCGAGACGCTGCCGGCGCTGCGCATCGAGATCACCGGCGCCGTGACGGCGTCGAACCTCGAAGCCTTCCGCGAGACCGCGCTCGGCGCGATCCGCGCCGTCAACCGCGACCTGCAGACCGACCAGCACTTCGCCGACGCCGAGAAGGCGGTCAAGTGGTGCGCCGAGGTCGAGGAGCGCCTCGCCGCCGCGAAGCAGCACGCGCTGAGCCAGACGGCCACGATCGACGCGCTGTTCCGCACGATCGACGACATCAGCGCCGAGGCCCGCCGCGTGCGGCTGGACCTGGACAAGCTGGTGACGAAGCGCAAGGCCGAGGTGAAGGAAGCCGAGGTCATGCGCGCCCGCGACGCACTGGCGCTGCACCTGGAGGCGGTCAACGTCGAGATCGCGCCGGCCCGGATGGTGCACAGCGTCGACTTCGGCGCCTGCATCAAGGGCCTGAAGACGATCGACAGCGTGCGGGCGAAGCTCGACGCGGCGGTCGCGGCGGCGAAGATCGAGGTCGACGGCCGGGCGCGCGAGATTCGCGCAAACCTGACCGAGTTCAACCGCACGGCGCGCGAGTCCTTCGGGTTCCTGTTCGCCGACTTGGCGGCGCTGCTGCTGAAGCCGGCCGACGACTTCCGCGCGCAGGTCGAGGCCCGCGTCGCGCAGCACCAGGCCGCCGAAGCCGAGAAGGCCCGCAAGGCGGCCGAGGCCGAAGCCGCGCGCATCGCGGCGGCCGAGCAGCGCGCGCGCGAGCAGGAGGCGGCGCGGATCGCGGCCGAGCAGCAGCGCGCAGCGGACATGGAACGCGCCCGCATCGTGGCCGCCGAGATCAAGGCATCGCCGAACGCCGCCGAGATCAAGGCCGACCTGCAGGCGCTGCACGACACCGCCCTGAAGGCCGCGGCCGAAGCGCTGGCCCAGTCCGCGGCGCCGACGCCCGCCGACGAGCCCGCGACCCTCACCCTCGGCGCGATCTGCGACCGCCTGCAGTTCACGGTGCGCGCCGAGTTCGTCGCCGACGTGCTGCACATCAAGCCCGCGGCGTCGCCGGTCAAGGGCCGGGGCCTCTACACCGAGACGCAGTTCCGCGCGATCTGCCGCCAGCTGCAGAGCCACGTCGGCGCGATGGCCGAGCTGTATGCGGTGGTGGAGGCATGAGCGCCACCGCACGGATCACCCTGGCGCTGGTCGATGGCGGCTGGACCGTCACGCAAGGCGACAAGTTCGTCGATCACCTGTGCTGGGACGAGATGCTCGGCCAGGTGGTGCACCTCACGCACCCGCAGATCCTGCGCGAGCGCTACCCGATGCTGACGGCCGGCGAGCACGAGCAGCGCGAGGCCGACATGCTGCAGCGCAGCGAAGAGAGCCGCGCCCGCTGGGCCGCCGAGGACAAGGCGAAGGACGACGCGATCGGCGCCATGCGCGACGCGCTGCGCCAGTGGCAGGCAGCCGAGAGCACCGACGACGGCGCCGAGTTCGCCAACGCGCAGCAGGCGCGCGACGCGGCGCTCGATGCGGCGAACCTCGTGGGGCTGGCATGAACCGCCCCACCACCCTGCAGGAATCCCACGCCGCCTGGGAGGCCGACCGGCCGATCACGGCAGCGACGCCGGCCGCGCGAGTGCAGGACCGGCGCACGTTCTACGCCGGAGCGCAGGAAGCTCTGCTGCTCGTCCAGCAGGGCCGCACGGTCGACGCGCTGCTCGGCGAGGTGCGGCAGTTCGCGGCGACGATCGGAAGGGCGGAGGAGAGGGCCGATGGCTGAGCACACCGCGATCGAGTGGTGCGACGCCACCTTCAATCCCTGGATCGGCTGCACGCGCGTCTCGCCGGCCTGCGACGACTGCTACGCCGCACGCAGCACCCCGGCGCGCACGATGGGCATTGCCTGGGGCGCTGGCCAGCCGCGGCGCCGCACGGCGGCCGAGACCTGGGCCCAGCCGAAGCGCTGGGCGAAGACCATGCCGGCGCGCTCAGGCTCAAGGCCGAGCGGAAGACCATCACACAGCGTGCGGCGTTGCGA
>ERZ650304.871-NODE-871-length-12975-cov-5.426084_pt1 | contig 12975 bp, 10 predicted proteins | sample MGYA00376240_ERZ650304 | MGnify/ENA primary metagenome ERZ650304 (study PRJEB26733, sample SAMN07839271) | wastewater metagenome | biome: small river; feature: stream; material: water | place: USA: North Carolina | collected 2016-03-01 ...
CCCGCTGGTGTGACATACCAGTCAGTGTCTAGTCCGTTCCAATGTGTTGATACTCGTACCATGGTGCCCGATGGTGAGACATATGAAGATTCGTATTACGGCAGGCACTATCCCGGACATACAACAGTGTTATGTAGTGGCGCAACCAGTCAGTATGAAGTCGCATCGCAAGGTGTTTTCGAGGTTGATGTTACTGGTACGGCTACCCAAGCATTTGTGAGTGGTACGTCACTTAACAGGGCACTCATAGTTGAGAATGATAATTACGAACGCCCCATCATTGATTTTCAGAGTGTCTTCCAGCAAGACGGTGATTTCTGGACGGTGAACACCAACAATATTTCTCGGTGGACTTACAGCTATACTCCTGGCACCACACCGCCGGTTGAGCCGCCAACTCCACCCATTCAGCCACCGATGAAGCCAACCGCCACGCCACCTACTACTATCACTACTACTCCACCAACTGTAGCCGAAGCATTTACGCCAGAAGCAATTCAGAAGCTCCAAGCTGGGGGAGTTCTAGATAGGTTACCGGGCAAAACTGCTACTGTCAGTACGAGTCGGGCCTCGGCACGACTATTCTCTGGGTTCTTTATGTCTCTGCTTCTCCTGCTTGCGCTTGCCTATGCAGTGCAGGCATGGCGTGAGTACCGCTTTGCGCGTAATGCACAACGAGCAATCGCGGCTGCCAAGCGGCGCGCCTCCATGACGCAACAATTCCTTGAGATCATTACACACTACCTCAATACGCCACTGGCTATTTTGCAGGGTGCACACGAACTTATGACCAGCAAGCATACCTTTGACGGCACTTTCCTGACGAGCTTTGGATTAAAACTTACTGCCCTCCGCACAACAGTGCAAGGCTTCGAAGGTTCGGTAGAAGCCTCATTAGTACAGGGCGGTCAATCAAGCTTTGCGGATTCTGACCAGAAGCTTCTGCAAATAGCTCGTACTCTCTGGACCAGCCTACTGGGCATTGCTGTTGCTATTGCAAGTATCGATCTTGCGTTACTACTAACTGGTGCTTACGAGAAGCGGGGCGGTCGACTGGTTAATTCGATACTCTTAGCTATATTTAGCGCTCTGCTCATCGGCGTATTGTATGTCTATCACAAGCGATCAAAGGTTTTGCATACCGACATCGACCAAGAACTTGTAAATACCCGCATGCTCGCCAAACAAAAAGAGGAACTATTACTGTCGGTTGCTCCTTCATTGCAACACCATACTGACCAGCTAACACAAGGTACCGAAGGCATGGCGCAGTTTGCTGATGCACATCTGCTCGTTAACGGATTGAACATTCTACAAAAACTAACTCAGGAACTGACCAGCTACCACCGTCTAACGCAGACTGATCCGGCAGGCTCTGTGGATGTGGCTAACTACTACAAACAATCTATAGAGCCCGCCGTGCAAGCACTGGCACAAGAAAAAGGTAGCATCTTGCAATCGGCAGTTTCGGGTGGCCTGCACGTGCCACTTCGATCTGATCAGTTGGACTATATTCTAAGCGCAACTATTGGTAACGCTATAGAATACAGCCCATCCGGGAGTAAGGTGGTTGTGCAAGCGCAAAACCGAGGTAACAAAACGAACATCGAGGTTACTGACAATGGTCCTGGGCTCAACCCCGAAGCACTCAAGGGGATATTTGAACCCTTGCAAAGAGGTACCGACACGCAGACGTTTGACCATCAAGGCCTAGGACTTGGCTTGTTTGTAGTCAAACATATAATCGAACAGTGTGGTGGTACGATCGTCATTGACAGTAAAATCGGTGCAGGGACCGCTATAAAGATTCGCCTCCCACAGTTTCAGGGCGAAGTCGGCAACCATAATGGCTACCTCATTAAGCCCAGCATCCAATCTCTAAACTAGCGATGCTCATGATAATATGTTATTGATGACTAAAATTGAAATTATCGATGCAATAGCGAGTAATCTTTCCAGGATTCGGAAAGAGCGACGCTATACACAGAAGGAAGTTGCCAATAGGGCTGGGCTCAACATGAATTACTATGCAAAAGTAGAGCGTGGTGAATCAATGGTATCTCTTAAGACTTTAGAGAAGCTAGTAAAAGCACTTGATGTGACATCGGCCGAAATCCTACCGTTCTAATTATCACCGTCGCTCTTGTATGACTCCATCTCTTTGTGAAGTAGTTCTTCATCAATAAGACCAAGTTCTCGGTACATAAGCTTCATACGAATTAGCATTTTGCGCGCATATTCTGGGTTAGCATTGTCGGGATCATTCTTTTCAAGGTCACGAACCATTTTCTCAATATCTTCATCGGTTGGCATGTAACCTGTCATGCTCATAGTATACACCTCTGCCTGGTGAGTTTGCTCAGTCGTTTACGGTCTACCAACACACAGTCGTTCGCATATGCTAGTCGTTCAGCCACATTGCTAAAGGTGCTGTTTGTTATCACCATCGACCGATCACATCCGTAATGTCGTAGAGCAGTCACTACCTGTCGAACGGCGCTGGCCATGACTAGCCCAGCATGCCGTTTAACCTGGATGCCCCAGCGTATATCGTCTTTCTCGGCAATAATATCTACGCCAAAATCGTACCGCTCAGTAAGTTTAATCTTGTGAAATCCGTTCTGTTTCAGTAATTCTGCAATGTAGACTTCAAACTCTAAACCGGTCATAAAGTCTATGTCGATTGGGCTGTTTCTGCGGCGCAAGAATCGTCTGATTAGAAAACTTAGTAGAAGTGCAGCGGCAGTCGCAGCCAGTGCAATGCATGCGATCCGTACAAGTTGCGCCTTGTGTTGCCAAGTGGCTGCACCTACAAGGATAATGAATATGAAGGATAGATCACCGTCTAGTGATTTTGGGTAGCGAGCCATTTACTCATCCTCACTCTCTAGTGATTCTTCCATAATTGCATCTATTCGTTCTAGTCCAGTGAGTATTTGGTTCCATGTTTGGTCAACATGGGTCACCAGATAAAAGCGATCATCCAAAGGATGGTCTTTTTTATTGAAACGCTATGCAGCTAATTGTGAGAACCTTACGTAATTCCTGTTAGAATACCCAGATGAAGAAGCGCAATAAAATAAAGCAAGACAAAGTACATAAGGCCACTACGAAACGCGCACTGTACGAAAAGGCACGAAAGCTTAAACGAAAACAAGCTGCCAACAAAACACTCAAAGTAAACCTATCCGAGTAGATACATGTGAGTATGGTCAGGGCTCCTGAGGCTATTTGGTATTGCTTGTTTAATGGACATATCAAGAAACGCGCTAGCCAAAACAAGCATAAGCATTTAAACTATACCTAAGTATGGACGTCACAAGTCGCGCACCGAAAGTGCCTATATCTCAATTTAAGCGGACTAAGATCATTGCCACTATTGGCCCGCCCACCAATAACTACAAGTCAATTCTAGCTATGACCAAAGCGGGGGCTAATGGCTTTCGACTGAACTTTAGCCATGGTACCCACGAGGAACGTATCCCGCAGATTGAATGGATTCGTAAAGCTAGTAAGGAAGCTGGCAAGCCAGTTGCAGTCATTCAAGACTTACAGGGGCCAAAGATTCGTCTAGGCGACTTTGAGGGTATTATTAATGTTCGCACCGGTCAAAGCCTCAGTTTTGCTTACAAAGTTGACTACGAACAAACCGGACTAATTCCAACACAATACGACTTATCTAAAAAAGTTAAGCGCGGCGAGCGACTCTTCCTATTTGATGGACGTATCCGCACTACGGTCACCAGTGTGCAAGACGGTGTCGTCTATGCCAGAGCCGAGAATGACGGAGTGCTCGTAAAACGTAAAGGTATTAATCTACCAGACACTGACTTTGAAGGTGACATTATTACCAAAAAGGACAGGGCAGACATTGCCTTTGGAGCAACACAAGATATTGACTACGTAGCCCTCAGTTTCGTGCAGCACGCTCGTGATATCCAGAAACTGCGCACCATGCTCAAGAATCTCGGCAGTAAAGCCCGCATTATTGCTAAGATCGAGACTAAGGCAGCTACAGAGAATCTTGAAGAGATTGTGGCCGAGGCTGACATGGTTATGGTGGCTCGTGGGGACCTAGCTATTGAGACACTTCCTGAAAGCGTGCCGGTCGTGCAGCGTAAGATTATCGGACTTGGTCTGAAGTACGCCACGCCAACAATTGTGGCTACTCAGATGCTCGCTAGTATGACTGAGATGCCCGAACCAACTCGAGCGGAAGTGTCAGACGTGGCTACGGCAGTAATCTTAGGTGCTGACTGCGTTATGTTGAGTGATGAGACGGCAAGTGGTAAATATCCAATCCAGTCGGTAGAGATCATGAAGCGGGTTATTCTGTATGTACAAGACAATAACCCGCTTAGTGTTACATTCGGTGAAAAAGCAGATAGTGGTAGTATGCAAAAAGCCATTTCTACGGCCGTTATTAGCCTGTCGGACAACATAGCTGCTACGGCTATTGTGGTAGAAACACTCAGCGGCGACACGGCACTGCAGATTGTAGCCCACCGTCCAGCTATTCCGGTAATAGTAGTAACTTCTAGTATGATCATCACCCAGCAATTGGCGTTGGTGTATGGCACCAAGAGCTACAACCGTCCGGTTGATCCACTCGCCGCTACCAAGTTAACCAACTGGCTGCAGACCAATAAGGTACTGAAGAAGGGCGACACTATTGTTACCGTATCTGGCAAATACCCGGGAGTGGTGGGAACGACCGACACTATTAAGGTGCGAGTACTGGCGTGAGTTTTGCTAAAAAGATCATTAAGGATATAAACCTTAAAGGTAAGCGTGTACTGCTTCGTGCCGACTATAACGTACCGGTTAACGACGATGGCACTATTAGTGATGATTACCGCATTACCCAGTCGGTACCAACGGTGCAGTATCTGCAGAAGCAGGGATGTAAAGTTATTATCTGCTCACATCTTGGACGACCAAAGGGTCCTAGCGACCCAGCTGTAACGCTTAAGCCGGTGGCTAAGCGACTCGCTAAGCTCATAGACACACCGGTGGCTTTTGCTACCGACTGTGTTGGTGAAGTGGCCGAGAAGGCTGCAGCTGAACTTAAAGATGGGGAAGTGCTACTACTCGAGAATCTGCGGTACCACGAAGAAGAGGAGGCTAATGACAAAGCCTTTGCTAAACAACTTGCTAGTCTGGCCGATGTTTTTGTACAAGATGGATTCGGTGTGGTGCACCGAGCGCATGCTTCCACGAGCGCGGTAACTGAATTCTTGCCAAGTGTTGCAGGACTGCTGCTGGAACGGGAAGTGAGTGCTCTTACGGACGTTATGGAAAAGCCAACCCGCCCCCTCATGGCCGTTATTGGCGGAGCTAAGATTAGCGACAAGATTGGGGTACTCAACCGCCTGATAGAGATTGCTGACTTCGTGGTGGTTGGTGGCGCTATGGCCAACACCTTCTTGCTAGCCCGCGGTCTGGACGTTGGTAAAAGCTTAGTAGACAAAGACGATCTGTCACTGGCTAAAGAAATCATGGAGCGCGCAGCCAAAGAAGCTAAGAAGCGACACTTCGTGTTCTATCTTCCGCAGGACGGCGTCGTGGCCCACAAAATAGACTCTGCCGCACCGATTCGTATCGTGGATTGGAGCGCTCATGTGGTAGCTGAGATCGAGAGTTACCCACGAGTCCCAACCCGCAAAGCCAGTGAAGTCGCTGGCAACGAAATGATCCTAGATGTCGGTCCCTTTACTGGAGCCTTTATTGCCGGTGGTATACAGCTGAGCAACACGGTTATCTGGAATGGTGCGCTCGGTGTTACTGAGACAAAAGCACTGCATGGCCCGGTTGGTCCGTATGCGCATGGTACGGATCTGCTTGTTGAAGCACTACTTGGCGACTACGGTCATCGGCCATTTACGGTAGTTGGTGGTGGCGATACCGTTGGCTACATTGAATCCCGAAAACTTACCGATGCCTTTAGCCATGTATCTACCGGTGGCGGTGCGAGTCTTGAGCTCATGAGCGGCAAGAAGCTGCCTGGTGTTGAAGCGCTGCAGAACAAATAATAGCTGAATATCTGAACCTGACCCTCTGATTACTTTTATTATCTTCCTTAGTATTCTATACTGAGATTAACATTAGCATTATGAAGAATTACCGAACGCTCATCGTCGCCAACTGGAAAATGCACCTGGATACCAGCCAGGCCAGTTTGCTGGTGCACCGACTGCAAGAACGAACCCGAATTTACCGAGATATTGAGATGGTGCTGGCACCCAGTATGTTGGTATTGCAGCCACTGAGTTTGCAGATAGACCGGCGGAAATTCCGTTTGGCTGCACAAAATGCCTATCACAAAGACGAAGGTGCGTTTACAGGAGAAGTATCCTTTACCATGCTACAAGACCTGGTGCATTACGTTCTTGTCGGACATTCAGAACGACGCATTTACTTTAATGAGACGCTGGAAGAAATTCGGGATAAGGTAGCAGCAGCACTGCGCAATGACATTACGCCAATACTATGCGTAGGTGAGCGAGAAGAAGAACGCAAGGCAGGAGAAACCAAGCAGGTGTTGCACGACCAGATCACGACGGCGCTTAGTAACCTCACTGCGTCCCAAGTAAAGAGCTTAGTTATTGCTTACGAACCAGTGTGGGCTATTAGTACGTTTGGTGGCACATTGGCCAAACCTGACCAAGTAAAGGAAGCGCTGGACTTTATCCGCCTGCAGATTAAGGAATTATATGGACCGACTGCTGCCAAAGAAGTACGAATATTGTACGGTGGAAGCGTAGACGACCAGATCGTCCGAGGGTACCTCGAAATCGAGGGTTGTGACGGGGCGCTGGTTGGTGGCGCTAGTCTTAACTACCAGAAGTTTGCTGGCATTGTTGAATCGGCTCATCGTATGAATATAGATAAGAACGGAGAACAGTAGTGGATGTTAATCCTTCTAATGGTCCAGACCAGTCAGGGCAACCTTTTTCGGATATTAATGGTCCATTGACCGCTAATCCTGCCAGTAAGCCTGTTATTACAAACGCTCCACAGGCGGACCCTATGATCTCAGCAAATCCAGTAGCTCCCGCTGTACCACTTGCCGCAGATACGCCCCTGTCTCCTGCGTTCAATGTTGATGCGCCAGCTGAGACAGCTAGTCCAGAATTTGCGGCAAGCGTCCAAACGCAAAGTGCAGTTGTTGGGGATGTCAGCAAACGTCCTAAGGGCAAGAAGCTTCTGGTTGCGTTACTCGTACTTCTGTTGCTCGGTGGCGGTGGGTACGGTGGCTGGATGTATTACCAGAAGCAGACAGATAAGAAAGAGCCGACTACGCAGACTAACAGCACTACTAGCAGTGATGATTCTCAGAAGGAAACAACTGCAATGACGCTCTTTACCAGTAAAATTGCTGGATTTTCGGTGGACAATGTGGAGGATTGGAAAGTAGAGGACACTGACACTAGTAGCTCCTATGTTGATTCTGGTAATAAAGATGCAAAATACGCAAAAGTTACTTTCACTATTAATGACAAGCAGTTTCTGGTCTTTGATAATAACCCTGGTGGCCGTGGTGGGGACTGTGAGCCAGCAGCAAAGGACAAGCCATTCACTGTAGGAAATATTTGTAGCTCACATAAGACACTCAGTGTCGCGAAACTGCCGGATAGTAATTTTGCCGAGGGCAGTCTTAGCCAATTCGTAACGGGAGTGTATCTTGTAAAAGAACAATTCATGGCTGTCGATGACGCCAGGCCAATCACCTATTTTGGACTTACTAATTCTACTAAGCTTTCTGCTGTGGCAGGTGACACTAGAGAAGCCAAACCAACAGCTGGCGAAGAAGACATGGGTGCATACGTTGGGTTCACTATCCTGAGTGTGAAGAATGGTTACATAGACACCAAGATTGTAGACAAAGACGGCAAACCAACACAACTCAGTGATGCAGACCTCGCTAAAGTCGAGACAATGCTCAAGACTTTCAAGCTTAAGTAGACCAAAGCTTGCTACAATAGACAGATGCAATCAGACCTTTTGGCTAACCTTAATTCAGAACAAAAACGTGCCGTTGAAACCACCGAAGGTCCTCTGTTAATTCAAGCCGGAGCGGGTAGTGGTAAGACAATGGTCCTGACGCACCGTATTGCGCATACCATTGCCTCGCACAAAGCGACGCCGTATAACATCTTAGCGGTAACCTTCACCAACAAGGCTGCTAAGGAAATGCGGGAACGCGTTGCTAAGCTTCTTGGCGAGAATCACGAGAACCGTAGCTTCATGCCCTATATGGGCACCTTTCACAGTATCTGCGTCAGGTTACTCCGACAGGACGGTGAGCACATAGGGCTGCCCCGGAGTTTTGTAATCTTTGACGAATCTGATAGACAAACAGCTATTAAGCGGGCTAGTCGAGAACTACATGTAGACGAGAAGGCATTCCCGGCACGGGTGTTGGCTGGTCTTATTAGCAGTGCCAAGAACGAGATGATTGGACCAACGGCTTATGCTGGTTCGGCAAGCAGCCCAGCTACTCTGGCGGCAGCACAGGTATATCCAGCGTACGAACGAGCCCTCAAGGACGCAGGCGCTCTGGACTTTGACGACCTTATTAGTCGTACGGTGAGTATGCTCAAAAACAACATGGTTCTCCGCGAGAAATGGCAAGCTCAGTTTAAATACGTCATGATCGATGAGTACCAAGACACCAACAGTGCACAGTACCAGCTGGTGAAATTGCTGGTGGGTGAACATAACAATCTGGCTGTAGTTGGTGACGACTGGCAGTCGATTTACTCATGGCGTGGGGCAGACTTCCGCAACATTCTTAGGTTTGAGAAAGACTATCCGAACTGTACGGTCATTAAGCTGGAGCAGAACTACCGAAGTACTAAGCACATTCTGGACGCAGCCCATGCCGTTATTACCAAGAACTCACAGCGTAGCGACAAGCGACTGTGGACAGCAGCCGGAGATGGCCGTCCGGTGCAGATTGCTCAGGTAAATGGGGAACGTGCCGAAGGTGAAGCAGTTGTTGCCCGTATTCGCAGCGGCGTAGACAGCGGACTACGCAACTACAAAGACTTTGCCGTACTGTACCGCACCAATGCGCAGAGTCGTTCGGTAGAAGAAGCTTTTATCCATTACGGTATTCCGTACCGTATTGTGGGTGGCCAGCGTTTCTATGACCGCAAGGAAGTAAAAGACCTCATGGCGTACTTGCGTATTATTTTCCAGCCAGAAGACCGGGTAAGTTTTGAACGTATTGTTAACGTACCGGCTCGCGGCATTGGGACGAAGTCTCTCGAGAATTTTCTGCTGTGGCAACGACGCAGCGGTTTGTCCCTAGGCGCTGCGCTCAGCCAGGCGGCAGATTGTACTGACGTAACACCTAAGGCCCGCAAGGCGTTGAGCGAACTCGGTGACATTCTGCAAAGTCTCCGCGTCGCAATGGAGGACTCTAGTGTCTCGGGTCTTATCGACTCACTTATCCGACGAATAGACTACCTTAATTATCTTGACGACGGTTCTGCACAGGGTGAATCCCGACAGGAAAACGTCAAAGAACTTATTAGTGTAGCCCAAGAGTACCAAGACCTCGGACTGGAAGGTTTCTTAGAAGAAGTGGCACTGGTTAGTGACCTAGATAGTGCGGAGTTTGGTAATAACGCGGTAACGCTCATGACCCTGCACTCTGCTAAGGGCCTGGAGTTTCCTGTGGTCTTTATGGTCGGCATGGAAGAAACCATCTTCCCACACTCTCGTGCCCTGTACGACCAACACGAAATGGAAGAAGAACGACGACTCTGTTATGTCGGCATGACTCGGGCTCGAGAAGAATTGTACCTGCTATATGCCAGTAGTCGAGTCCTGTATGGCGGCGTGCAGCACAACCCACCAAGTCGATTCCTAAGTGAGATAGACGGTGAATTTGCAGATAACAGCTACGGTAGTGACTATGGTTCGTATGGGCCAGCAGCCGCGCCAGATCCTGATGCCTTCCAGCAATCGTATGACGACGAGCCCCGCTACATCGTAGAACTTACTGAAGGTGACATGGTTCGGCACCAAGTGTTTGGCGAAGGGCAGGTTATGGAACTGGACGGTGACAATGCGGTTATCTACTTTAAGGGCAAAGGGAGCAAGAAGCTTAATGTCGCTTTTGCACCACTTGAGAAACTATGAGCGTACAGAAACAAACGACAAAGTTTGACAAGAAAAGCCAACTTGGTCGGTTGCTGTTTTGGGTTACCTGGCCCGGTATTTGGCTGACCCTGAAGTCGAGTCCACCACGTACTCGGGTAGTGTTGCACTACAAAGGACAAGTACTGGTACTGCGTAATTGGCTTGGTACTGGCGAGTGGGGTTTGCCAGGTGGAGGGTTGCACCGTGGTGAGGAGCCAGTAGCTGGAGGTGTGCGAGAGGTTGCAGAAGAAGTAGGTCTAACGCTAAAGCCTTCTGATCTGCATGAGCTAGGGAGATACCATTTGCGTAGTAGCGGGATTAAGATACGATACGTGGCGTTCTGGGTAGAATGCCGAACTAAACCAGCCATTGTGGTGGACGGCAAAGAAGTGGTAGCAGCACAGTGGGTAGATCTGGATAAGCTTGAGGAGTATCCGTTAACTAGTTCTGCTCGACATATACTGCTGGCTTTTAGCAATCGCTCAAATTTGGTAGAATAAAAGGTGATCTGGAGGGGTAACAACAGCGTTCATATCTGGACGTTATGACCCACTAGACATTGACGTATGCGCAAATTTAAGCGGTTAACCCGCAAATACCAGGCTATTAGCCGTAAGAAAATCAAACGTGCCCATCCACTCCGCGGGCACCCCCTTGTTATACCTGTTTTTACGTTCCTTGGGCTTTTCTTTTTAAGCGCAGTGGGTATGGTTTTATTCGGGGCGCAAACCATGGGTGTTAGTGATTCACGGGTTGTGAACATTACGATAGATGGTAAGCAACAAGCCTTGCCTACTCGAGCTAAGACAGTAGCGGACCTGCTAAAGCGCATTGATGTATCCGTGAACGACAAAGATATTGTCGAGCCAGCTCTTGATACGCAGATTCTCGAAAGCAATATGAACGTTACCGTCCAGAAGGCTCGCCCCGTAACCATTATCGACAATGGGCGTAAGGTAACAATCCTCAGTCCATACCAACAGCCACGTACCGTGGTAGAGAAGGCCGGTATTGAACTGTATAAAGAAGATGGCATTACAGCTGGTGCGCCGGTAGATATGGCCAAGGACCGAATCCTCGGTGAGCAAGTAGTGGTAGATCGAGCCTTGCCAGCCAACATTAACCTGTACGGCAATGCTATCGCAGTGCGGACTCGAGCTAAGACGGTACGAGATCTACTGGACCAAAAGAATATCAAGACGCTTGAAGGCGATACCGTAGAGCCTGCGTTGAATACTAAGATTATGGCAAACACCCAGGTGTTTGTTGTCCGTATGGGCAAGAAGGTACTGACCAGCGAAGAAGCGATTGCTGCGCCGGTAGCTAACGAAGACGATCCAACATTGGCTATTGGTGCAACAGTTGTAAAGCAAGAAGGTACTGACGGCAAGAAGTTGGTTACCTACGAAGTAGAACTACGCAATGGCCAGGAGGTTGGGCGTAAAATACTTCAAGAAGTAGTTGCCGCCGAACCGGTACGACGCGTTATTGCAAAAGGCACCAAGGTTATCGTAACCGGTGGTCGGGCTGAGTGGCTGGCTGCAGCTGGAATATCTCCCTCTGAATACTATGCGGTGGACTACATTGTGGGGCGAGAGTCAGGCTGGTGCCCAACCAAGTGGCAGGGTGAATATGGTGGTTGCCCAGCCTATCACGGAGCACCGACATCTGCGGGCGTAGGATATGGACTATGTCAGGCAACACCGGGCTACAAGATGGCCAGTGCTGGTGCCGACTGGGCAGTTAATCCGGTGACGCAGTTACAGTGGTGTACTGGATACGCAAGACAACGATACGGTAGTTGGATTGGTGCGTACAACTTTTGGGTGGTTAATCACTGGTGGTGACCCCTGTTCTTGTGATATAATAACACTGTGAAATATTGCTCAGGGTGTAAGCAAGAGAAAGATTTTTCTGAATTCTGGAAGAATATTGTTATGTCTGACGGCTACCAGTCTTGGTGTAAAGATTGCTGGAGGGTGGTTACCGAGAAGAGGCGTAACGGGCCAAAGCGGCACATAGAGTTACGACAACGGATGAATCGGCATCTTGTTCGCGAATATGGCATAACTATTGACGACTATGATCGAATGATGCAAGAGCAAGAAGGTGTATGCGCAATTTGTCGTCAAACGTCGGCCGTACACAAAAAGTTAGCTGTTGACCATTGTCATGATACAAGTAAGATCAGAGGGTTATTGTGCGAAAACTGTAATCGAGGAATTGGGATGTTTAGAAACAGTACAAACTTGTTAAGCAATGCAATAGATTACCTCGACAGATCCTTGCGTGTTGATGGAAAGAACGTATGCTAGAGTCTTATACTCCTAAGAAAAGCCTTGGCCAACATTGGCTAGAAGATGAAACAAGTCTGCGAGCTATGCTCACGGCCGGTGAAGTTACTGCTGACGATACAATCGTGGAGATTGGGCCGGGCCTAGGTACGCTTACGACCTACCTAACATATGAAGCAAAACACGTCGTGGCTGTTGAGTATGACGAAGCCCTGGCACAGGATCTACCTAATCGAGTTCCTGCTAAGAACCTGACTGTCTACAATGCAGATTGCTTAACCTTCGATTACACGCAGCTGCCTACAGGATACAAAGTTGTAGCTAACATTCCGTATTACCTAACTAGTAACTTGCTTCGAGTGTTGAGCGAGTCGGCCAATCCACCGATTGTTGTGGCGCTGCTGGTACAAAAAGAAGTAGCCGAACGAGTGGCGGCAAAACCAGGCGACATGTCGCTCTTGAGCGTTAGTGTGCAGTTGTACTACGAAACCAGTTTGGACATGGTGGTACGTGCTGAACTATTTACGCC
>ERZ650304.872-NODE-872-length-12974-cov-5.328431_pt1 | contig 12974 bp, 12 predicted proteins | sample MGYA00376240_ERZ650304 | MGnify/ENA primary metagenome ERZ650304 (study PRJEB26733, sample SAMN07839271) | wastewater metagenome | biome: small river; feature: stream; material: water | place: USA: North Carolina | collected 2016-03-01 ...
TTATTAGCTTTACAACTACAAGTTTACGGGATGTTCCGTTTTAGTTTAGTGAACCTTCTGTAGCTAACATCTTTTCATTACCACTGTAAAATGCTAAAATAACTGGTAATGCGCGAGTGGTGGAATGGTAGACACGCTTGTCTGAGGGGCAAGTGCCGCAAGGCGTGGAGGTTCAAGTCCTCTCTCGCGCACCAAATCAAGAACTGGCTTCCTGCCAGTTTTTTATTTCCTTAGTTTACGAAGCCGTCTCTTTATTACCCGCTTCTTGGCTCTTGTGTAGCGTTCTGCGTACGAAGAAAGCCCCCTAAAACACACGAAGACCAAGAATATGTTGATAGGCAGTGTCACATATGCTTTTACATGCAGTTGGTAGACGATAATCAGACTGGCGCCAATAATGGTATCGAGTTCATACCAAGCGGTGCTGTGGTGCCATCGTCCACTGCTGGTACGCCACAATCCCAGCATGATCAGCAGCATGCCAGATAGCCCGCAAATTGTATAAGGCGATGCCCACTCCATCGCGTGTCTAGGACCTTGGTAGATGATCTGCTAAATGCTCCATGGAGTATTCATGTCGCAGAAGCGGTTTAATGTCTTCGAGAGTTACATCGATCTTTACGCCCGGGTTAAGCGTTCCGTGTGGATCAAATATATGCTTCACTTTCTGGAAGACACCATACATGGCGTCACCATATAGTTTGCGTAGGTACGGCGCACGTAGCCGTCCGTCGCTATGCTCACCCGATGTACTACCACCCATTCCAATAACCATGGTGTAGTAATCATCTATAATCCTGAAGACTTTTTGTCGGTCCCCGATCTGACTAAGATCTAGGAACGGTTGCATGTGCAGATTGGCATTGCCGGCATGGCCCCACAGGGCTACCTGTAACTTGTAACGGTCGAACATTTCGTACACTCCATGAATGTACTGCTGGAACTTCTCTGCCGGCACGATGCCATCTTCAATTATTGGCAGTGCTTTGCTGTTGCCTTCTGAGTGCGAAATAACCGCTGCAGCGCTATGACGAATCTTCCAAAGCTGTTCTTTCTCAAGTTCGTCGGTTTCTACCTGGAACGGAATCTGGAACTTAGAAAGAATCTTAGTAACCTTTTTAGCCATGCGCTTCTGGATACGGGCATTGGCATCGTCAAACTCGATTAACACAATTAGTTTGTGGAACGGCTTCTCAACAATGCCCTTTAGCTGGTTCGGATTATGGGCATCCAGAAACTTCAGAAGATTTTCATCAACCACTTCCATGGCGCTCGGTGTGTCTGGCATTTTCCTGATCTCTGCCAAGACCTGCTCGGCTACGGACAAGTCGTCGAAGAATGCTGCGATTAATGTAGTCTCTGGGTTATACGGAGCCGTCTTAATGGTCGCTTCCGTAACAATACCGAGCGTGCCCTGAGAACCAACAAGCAGTGGGGTAAGGTCAAACGAGCCGTCCTTTTGCTTTACACTGGCAAGCGCATAACCGGCAGAATTCTTGCTGACGTTAAGCTTCGAGTTAGCGATAGTGTCCTTATCCTCTTCGATCAACGCATCCAGCGCACGGTAGACTTCACCCTCATAGGTCGTCAGGCCCATCTTCTTGCTCAGTTCACGCTTAGACAGCCTTCTTGTTTCAATAACTTCACCGTTAGCCAGGACAACCCGAAGGCCCTTTACGAAGTCTCGAGTCGCCCCGTACTTAATGGTCTTCTCCCCTGCCGCATTGTTAGCGATAGCCCCGCCAATACTACTGAACTCCATAGAGGATGGGAAAGGTGGCAGGAATCGGCCATGGGTGTGCAAGGTTTGCTGCAACTTACCATAGTTAAGACCTGGTTCCACGACTACGTCACCAGACTTGCCATCTAGTTCTAAGATACGGTTCATATGTGCCGGGAAGACCATCATAATGCCTTCACCAACTGCTGCACTCCCTTGGTCAGTACCAAGTCCACGAGCCGTTATAGGAATAACCCGACCACGTTCTGCAAGTTGCCAGGTAAAGCGAGCCGTCTTGCGGACATCGCTTTCGCCCCGGGGATACACTACAAGTGCTGGTGTAACCGTAAACACGCCACCATCGGTAGAAAAGTATTTTCGGATCGCTGGAGTGGTGAGCACTTCGCCGCTTAAATGTTCTTCTAGGTAATGCGCAACTTTACTCACGGATCGATCGCCCCTCTTTAAATTAGTGAATAAGCGTAACTATTTCTTCCATTAATAATAGCACAATCGTCCCGGCTACCACCTAAACAATTAACAGATGGTACTAGGTAGTGGCTTCAATAACCGCAGCGACAACCAATTCCCGAGGCTGGTCAGCATTTATCATGATAGCCCCGAGCGCTCGGTACTCTTCTTCAATTTCTCGGTTAACTTGCATACTTCGCTCTCGCTGCCATGGCTCCGCACCCCACTCTACTTCGCCAGGGATTTGAGATCGTCGTATTAATCGCTCATTAACAACTGCATCAGGTAGCGTTAAGAACAGAATACGATCTGCAACATCAATGACCGGTCGAGCATCACGAAGACGGCCGGACAAATAGATCGATTCACTCTCTGCTCGATCTACAAAACCCTCAAGTGCAGCATCAGTTAACTTCCAGAGATGTGTTTTAAGCAATCGTTCAGTCACCTCAACTTCGTTGTATCCAGCCACATACTCACCCGTTTCAAGTGAATGCCAACCGGCCATGCCAGTTCTCTCAGGATCATCGGTATCATAAATGGCATAGCCTTTGGCTTCCATGCCAGTAGTAACTGCGCTCTTACCCGCTCCAGGAGCTCCCGTTATAAAATACAAAGACATAAAAAAATAATGCCTCTATTTGGCATTATTCGCAATAGTATATTTTGGTGCCCTTGAAGGACTTTTATTTGAACACCTTTTGGCTTGGTTGGATCACCTAGTTAAGGTATTCGACAGTAGTAATGATACTGAGAAACAGGTCTAAAGTAAATCAATAGATTTGATCTTTAGTGCCTTCATGATTTTTTGAAGCTTTTCGAATGACGGATTCTCAACACCTCGTTCAACTCTGGCGTAAAAATTCTTGTGTACTTCAGAAACCTCGGCTACCTGTTTTTGGGTAAGATTTGCGGCTTTACGAGCATCAAAAAGAATCTTGCCGAGTTTCTTCCTTTGGATTTCACTATTTTCGCTAGCCATATATGGATACTATACCATAAATTGAATACGAATTATGCTGTTGTCGAAAGGTTAATACACTTACTGAACTTACTAAGTTGGATCAGCAAGTCTTTAAAATCATCACTGTTTTTGTACGTGTCTTGGTCTTTCTTATCCTTGCATAGAATACGAACCTTAAATCTATTACGCCTACAAAACTCTAGGCTGAATTGAAATGGTTCAAAGTCTTGATGCGTATCTCGGTACAAGTGTCCAGCACGACTAAGTATGTCCTGTACTACCCCTCGTTGCCAGTATCCACGAGCTGCCTTAACTTCAATGAGAATCGGGTGCTTCTGCATCTCTATAAGGTCTAACATATTTTTAGTATTAACTAGGCGATCTAAGGTGTCAAGAATATTGTTTAGTATGCTATCATACGACCAGATACGACAACAGAGGTAGTAAGGCGTGGGGCTACCAGAGGACACCCATGCATCATTTTTTGGACACACTCATCAATGGCCCCGCTCGCTATACTCAAGAACATCACCTGAGTCCGGCCGTGACCATAGTTGTCATTATTGTTGCTCTCCTGGCTGAATTTGTCTCTGTATATGTCATCTGTATAGCCCTTGTCCGCTTCATCCAGAACATCCCTAATATGGTTGGGTTCATCCTGCATAAATGCGGTGTTGGTGGCAAACCAGCCCCTAAAGTCTTCTTGGAGCTAACCTTTCCAGCCCAAACAGGTAAATCCGCTTTTGCCACTGAGCAGCTCCATATTCTGTTACGTAACCAAACCGCGAGAGGTAACTTCTGGCAGAGATTAGCTGCGCCAAAGACAACCCACTCCATGGAGATTGTTTCGACCCGAGACGGTGGCGTGCGCTATGTCATGGCTGTACCGAGCAGCGAAGTCGATTACATCGAGCGCAGCTTACGCTCGTATCTACCAGGGCTAAAGATCGCCCAGATCGATGACTACCTGTATAAAGTTTCGGGCAGTCCGGCTGCTGTCGCCGAACTAAAGTTATCCGCTGACTTTGTTCTACCACTGCAAGACCATAGCGTCCTTAAGGAACACGATCCCATTGGCTACCTCACCGGACAAATGACTAAGCTTGACCCCAAAGAGCTGGTAGCCTTTCAGCTTGTAGTGACGCCAGTACTTAATGCTGCTCATAGACGATCACTCCGGCATGCCAATAAGATCCGGGGACGAATCAAGATGGGCAAGCAGTTATCTACCGAGCTAAAGGTGCAACGTTCACCTCACGCCCAGATATTGTGGTTCCTATGGTTTCCGCCATTATGGTTCATTGGCATGATGGGCAAGTTTATGGCTGTGTTCGCCGAAATATTTAGCTCGATGTTTTCTAAAGAACATGAACTGCCCAGCTCGTTAATGGGCGGGGGCGATAAAAAGCGAACGGATGACCCATATGAAGTTGAACTCGGTAAGACCATTAAGACGAAGCTCGACCAGCAGTTATTTGAAGCGTCCCTCCGAGTACTCGTTGTTTCACTGGACAGTGATCGCATCTTCCAGCGGCTTCATGCGTTAGTGGATGCCTTTGAACCGTTTTCCTCCAGTCACCAGTCAATCCGGGCACACCGAAGCCTGAGCGTTCCTTTTATCGATGTAGCTGGACGACAATTTGTACGGTTCAGAAGCCGCGCTTTGACGCCGCACTTCGTCAGCCAGCAAGCCATTATCTCCAGTTCAGAGTTATCTGACCTGTATCACTTCCCAAACCCTGAGTCTGCAAATATCGAGAATGTCATCAAGTCACTGAGCAAAACCCTGCCAGCGGTCACTGCGCTAAAAGATGGTACGAAGCTTGATGTAGTCCTTGGCGTAAACAAGCACCACGGCAGCGACACCCCGATTGGCCTCACTACGGCTGAGCGCGAACGACACGTCTACATTATTGGTGGTACGGGAAACGGTAAAACCACTATGATGGAATACTCTATCTTGCAGGATATCCGTAGTGGGAAAGGCGTGGCGATTATCGACCCGCATGGTGACTCAGCTCAGAAGCTCCTGCACCACATCCCCGAAGAACGACTGGAGGACGTCATCTACCTTGATCCTCGTGACCTAGATTACCCAATTGGCTTAAACCTGCTAGAGCTACCGGCCAATGCTAAGGGTAGCGACCTGGCGCACGAAAAAGATCTGGTAACCGAAGCGGTGATATCAGTACTACGCAAGATCTTTGATGACAATACCGACAGTAACGCCTACCGTATTGAGCGAGTACTGCGTAATGCCATTCACACCGCCTTTACAGTCAAGGACGCGACATTGTTTACGGTACTACGACTGCTAACCGACTCTACTTTCCGCAAGAAAGTCACCCGAAACTTGAAAGACGAAAGCCTCGCACGGTTCTGGAAAGAAGAACTTGGCAAAGCTGGCGACATGCAACGGGTCAAGATTAGCGGTGGTCCGATTACTCGCATAGAACGATTTGAACGATCCGAGTCAGCCAAACGAATCCTCGGACAAGCCAAGTCCACGATAGATTTTGACGACATAGTAAACAGCAGCAAGATTCTGATCTGCAACTTCAGTAAAGGACGGCTCGGCGAGGACACCTCAACACTGTTTGGTACAACCGTGCTAGCCAAGCTACAGCTTGCCGCATGGCGCAGAGACAACATACCGGAAGCGGAACGCACACCATTCTACCTGTACGTTGATGAGTTCCAGAACTTCGCCAGCGAGTCGTTCATGAGCTTGTTCTCGGAAGCCCGGAAGTACAAGCTATTCCTGACTATGGCGCAGCAATCTGTATCTCAGCTGCAGGCTCAAACCATGGTTAACACCATCTTGGATAACGTTGGTACGGTTATTGGTTTCCGTTCCAAGAGTATCGCCACCGAGCAGCTATTACTGCACCAATTTAACCCAGATGTAGAACCGGGTGAGAATGGTAACCTACCAAGCTTTAACTTCTACATTAAGATTGCTGCATTACAGGCACATGAGCCAATGTCTGGGGAGACGTTGCTCTTAGGGGACGCTGGGAGTGACAAGATTGCGCACAAGGTCAAAGGCAACTCACGAAAGCAGTATGCGACAAAATATGTGGAGCCAAAGGTAGAGAAAAAGCCAGAGCCTACAAAAAACTCCCCCAACAAAAAAACTGCTGAGACACAACAGACTTCAATTGAAGCTTAGTTTAATCATCGAGTAGGCGTTAAAGCCATATTATTAATTCTCGTCGCGCATATCGTTGATAGGACTGCGTCGTAGGTTTGTAATGAGCGGGATAACAGCGCTTATAATACCGGCTGCTACCGTTACGACGACCAGTCGTAAAACATCTATTGGGTTAACGTTCAGAAGAGAGAACTGTTTCGATAAGTCCTGTGCGTTAAATATTACAATTGAACTGATCGTAAAGTCATTACTCCACTTTGCCTGGACTACGGATGCGATTACAAGACCGACGACGACTGCGAATAGGCACACTAGCAAAGCAAGCAGTATCGTGTACGTAAAATACACCTGGGCAATGTCAGAGCGTTTTGCCCCAATTGCTCTGAATACCGATGTTTCACGGCGGCTATCTGCAATAATACGTCCGACAGTACCGATCATTATGAGCGTCGCAATACCTGCAAAAACTAATATTGCTATTCCAAATATTCTACTAAATATCTTCTTGATACCTTCAAGTGCAAGACTACTGCTGCCGAATGGGCTGATCACGAAATACTTGCCATCTTTTTCGCACGAACCTTGCGGGGGTATCGCACCCGAGGAGACAGTTACGAGTGTGTAATCAGGTAGACAATTCTCTTTTTCCAGTACCTTACGAGCCGACGCAGCATCTGGCAGTTCTATAAAATATGTCGTTGGCGCGCTGTACGCTGAAGTATTACCTCTTAGGATGGTACTTACAACCGTATCTTTGCCGGCAACTTCCAATGGCGTAAACCAACTTAATCCATTGGTGCTAATTGTGGAGGACAAGATGCCACTCAAAAGTTGGGATACACCCGTACTCGACCCATTTGTTTGATCTGCTGAAATCCCAACAATTCGAAACGTAATTATTTTTGATTCAGCAACCGGCTCGCCAAACTGCTGCCTGAACTGTTGCTCCCTATTCGCAATATCTTTGCTGTATGATGACCGAACGTCTCTGGCAGTTACCACCTCACCACAAGGTGTTTCCGGTAGAGAGCGGATGATTTCAGGTTTTACATAGTTTGCTTTCTTACTTTCTTTGGTAATACTTTTCTGTTGCTCAATCGCATCTGCAACTTGCTGCTGACTTGTTGAATTCCTGTAGCAGACGGAGAAATTCAACGACTTCGCACCATCCCGAACTTCTTTGATGCGATCGAGGTGTTGTTGGTTGGTAGCATTTGTAGGTAGCGGTTTTAGCTGTAGAAGTTGTTCTACGGCAAGGTACGGTGCGACTACAGGGTAGCTGCCGTCATCACCAACTGCTAGGGATGCATTTGGTAGCAAGAATGGCTGAAGTAACTCGCCACTCATTAATCCCCACTGCGTAGAAAACGATGCCGTGCCAGTTTGACCGAATGGATTATTCTGAGATGCTGGCTTATCAAATGCTTCCTTACCGTCTTTCAGCACCTGCAAATAAGTATCGCTCTGCGCCGTTAACGGAGACGCCGGACTACTGTAATATGCCTTCGCACCGTACTTTTTGCCTATTTTCTGTAAGTCCGAGAGACCGTGGGCAGGATGGCTTGCGATGTATTCTGCGACTGCTTGTTTGCCGGCAGCAGTATTGGGATCTACGCTTTTAACTTTGCCATCCGGTCCAGGGTACTCACTGAATACCGCCGTTTCGGTTGTACTATCGTAATCTATGCCTAGTTTTGCTGCTGATGCCTTCTTTCGTGCAATTAAATCTTTCTGGATTTCAATCGCTCTATCGGCAACTTTGGAGTCATTAAAATAATCAAATGAAGATAGTGACTGCGCGCTGAGGATGTATCGATTTCCAAATCCTTCCTTGCTGAAAGATTCGATACTTGCAAATGCACCTCTGGCAACAAAGGCTCCAGCAGCAAGACTACTTAGAAGTAGTCCGGATATAGCAATTGTTACGAATAAACGAATTTTGCGTGTCCGAAGCTTCGTATACGCAAGGAGCGTAGAATCTCTGAGGTGCATCATTGGACTAATCCATCGAGTATGTGGATTACGCGGTCGGCGCGCCGTGCCACCTTACTATCGTGAGTCACGACAACCACCGTAGTCCCAAAAGTCTCTCGCACTTGCTCGAACAGATCTATGATCGAGGAGCCGTTAGCACTATCTAGGTTGCCGGTTGGTTCATCGGCAAGAATAATTTTAGGCTGGTTTTGTAGCGCTCTGGCTATTGCCGAGCGTTGCATCTGACCTCCTGAAAGCTCTTTAGGTAAGTGGTTTATACGGTCTAACAGGTCGACTTTTTCAGAGAGCATAGTCGAACGCTCAACCCTTTGTTGTCTCTTTGAGCGAGCAAACATTGCTGGTACTTCGATATTAGTTTGTAGGCGCAGAAATGGTTGAAGATAAAAGAACTGAAAAACAAATCCGACCGTTTTATTCCTAAACTCAGATAGCTTACCATCGCTCAATTTACTTATGTTATTACCATCTACAATGACATCCCCAGTAGTTGGCTTATCCAGTCCGCCCATGAGCTGTAAGAGGGTGCTTTTGCCGCTACCGCTCGTTCCAGTAATCGCCACAAATTCGCCTTGCTTGATGGTCAGTGAAACCTTCTTCAGGGCTTCAACTCTTTGATTACCAATCTTATAGCTTTTTGTTATGTCCTTAAGGTCAATAACTACGGGACCAAGCTCAACTGATATTTCTCTTTTTAGTTTGGGCTTATAGGCAAGCACCGCACTAGAAGCACGTTTTACATCTCCTTCAAATAACTCGACCAACTTCTCAACTTCAAGTAATGCATTTTCTTTTGTTTCATCTGGCATATTGATTATGATTATACCTGAAGATTTTAAGAGGTGTTAGTAATTTGAGCATATTATATTTCATAGTCAAAACACCGGTTTTTTGAATATGAATAAACAACGCTTATACTTACATCAAGATGAAAAAAATAGAATCAATCGCAGTAACAAAACAACAGTCATACGTAATAACGTTGCAAGCAATTGTAATGTTATTCATTGGTGGAGCAATCTTTAGCACATCCACCAGCTCAAATGACCTCACAACCGTAGGGTACGGCGGAATAATTGTATACGTAGCCACTATTATCGTTCATGAACTGCTCCACGGGGTTACATTTAGATTATCTGGGGCACGTCCGCGCTTTGGTGTCGGCACTGTGGGCTTCATCCCCATTGCTTACGCGACTTCAGATACAAAGGTCAAAGTACCCAATATGCTACTAGTTGCGTACACACCATTTGTCGTGCTTTCCGTGTTCTTTGTGTGCATAGCAAGAATTGCTCCCCAGTATCAATCTCTGGCTATGATTTGCTTTCTTGGTAACTTTACAGGTGCTGTGGGCGATCTATGGATTGCCTCAAAGTTATGGAAGTACCTGCCGTTCAAGGACGCAGTCGTGCTTGATAAAAAGAGTGGTATTGAAGTCTATTCTGACAACAAGGCTGCTATGGCAAAAGGCATCAAGGCTACAAAGAAATCGGAAACAAAGAGTAACTTCGGTAAAAACTGGGCTATAAGTTCACTATCGATAATGTTCGGCCAGTTATTGTTACCAGTTTTTATGACAATTCTTGGTTTCAACGGTAACTATCGAGTCGGATTCGGTGAATTGTACTTGCTGGACATGGTCAATAAGCAGGGTACTGAAATAAGCGCCACCTTCAACTTTCTACCAGCTCTAGTTATTGGCTTACTCCTCGCTTTGACTCTATCTTTCACGAGAATGAAGCGAGTGCGCAAATAGCAATAGTTGACAAAGGTACTGTACCTATGGTACAATGCCTGCATTCAATCAAACTTTAGGAGCAGTTCAGTATGAGTAAATCAATCGATCAAGCCCAATTAGCTAAGAAGTCACTACTAAAACATACATTCGTAATGGTAGTATCCTGCATTGTCTTGCAGGTAATCATTACTATCCGCGGAAATCGTATTGACCTTGTGTCTAACCTCCTGCTGGCAGTAGTAGCGCTTTACTACGTTTGGTATCATGCGACAGCAAAAGAACTCCTAAGTAGAGTTCGCTTCGGTAGGTTAGTGGCGCATTTGATTGGCTATCTTGCAGTAAATTTAAGCTACCACCTTCATGCATTTATTCTCTTTATCACAAACAACCCTGCAATACGTGGAAACAGTAACTTTGCTATTGATTCTGGCTGGTTTGGCGTACTGTTTGGTATGACAACCTTTTGGGGTATTGGACTATTGATTCATATGATTGCATCTATTGCCAATCGTGGCTTTGAAGAGCTTCCAAGGGGTTAAGTCATGGCTATAGTCAACCAAGAGCTTGTCGACGAACAAGCCTATTCGTGGACAGAGATGCACAAAAAGAGCGCATTATCCTATCTGATCCTTACCGCACTCCAAAAGAAATCAATGTGGTCAAAGGAATTAGAGCGCTATATTGCCAAAACAACTGCGTGGAATATCAGTGATCGTGCCTTATATCGGGTGCTAAACCGTATGCAGAAGCAAGGTAGTATTGAATATACCTCAGAGGCCGCTGAGAGAACGGGAGCAGAACGTAAAGTCTACGCTATATCACCTGAAGGTGGGGCTTTATTATCAGCGATGCAGGGCGAGTTAGCATACATTGCGAAGCTATAAAAGAGGCTTCTGTCCTCTCGCAAATTGCTTAAGACACAAGCCTCTATAGTTTGAGTATACATTAAGATACCTACCCATAGCATACTCGAAGATGTGCTGGGTAATTGTTGAAAGATAACCACCCATACTGTCTCGAAAACTTGAAACAAAACCTCGTCGCAAGCGACAAGGTGACTTGGCATTTTATAAAATGCCAAGTGTAGTTGATTCATCCTCTCCAACCTGGTGCCATATCCTTTCGTGGATAGATCGTGATTCAAGCAAAGCTTTCTTTGTGGTTGTTTGGAATTTAATTTCTACGCCCGAGTAGCTCAATTTCTTGGCGATATACTTATGGAGTGTTTTTTCAGTGCTGTCCAGCTCAGTCACTAATATTACTTCGGGGTAGTCTTTGCCGGTATCTTCCCACTCGTCCGAGTCACAATGCTTTATATAGCTCGTTATCTTACGCTTGACGAATAGGAGCTGGGCTAGGTCATCTACATAGTCTAGGTAAAAATCTTTTGCCTTTGATGAGTCTAATGGTTTCAGATGAGCATCAGGTAGTAGTTTTGGCAAGTCATCACGCCCTGTAAGCTCTGTTTTAGTGTAGAAGCTAAAAGTATTCGGATACAGTCTACGGAAGGCATTGTAGAGCTCGAAGATACCCAAGGAGTGTGCTATGAACTGTGGCTGGGCAGTTTTATCCTTGTATAGGTTCTTGAGGACGGTAGACTTAAAGATATTTAAGGATTTTAGGGCATTGATGCCGTCAGGGAGGATGAAGTACTCGGCGTATCTTCGATCTATGCGGTAGGTATCGTTATAGTGTCGTCCGATGTAGTTCTGATCGTACAGTACTTTTAATCTATCGTTATGGGTAGCTTGATACTTCTGACCTTGTGCAGACTGTAGTAGTCCTACTGTTAGGAATCTAAATTTGTAAAGTAGTTTAAGTATGAGGATTTGTTTGTTGTTGAGTGGGCGTCGGTATTTAGGTTGTTTGGGAGTTGAGTGTGAGGGTGTAGTGTTAGTCATGGTGTTGTACGTTGGCTATTGTGCTTTGTAATGTATAGTCCATTCGCTCTATAGAATATATAATAGTAAAGAGAATGCAGATGGTCTAATTATAGGTTAAACACTCTTAGATAGGCACTATACGCCGGTAGTGCCTAGTTATCCACAGTAATATATGAAAAATTTGCAGATTAGTCTTTACAAGCACAATATACGGATACTATAATATATCTATATATTGTTACACGAGGGTACAAAGTGGCGCTTTTAGAACAGATACTCCACCAAGCAGAAATCAAGGGATCTAGTCATTTACCCACTCCATTAACTGCAATCGATGAAGCTATACAGCGTGTCTTTAGTTCACCCCTGGAGGAAACAAAACTTCAAAAAGCGCGGAGTATTATGGGGCCTGCGCTTTTAGACATTCCAGATGAAGATCTAGAAATATATCTCACCGAATTCCAGTATTTGATCGATGGCTGGTTTGATGGATTCGAGCAAAACATGTTTAACGGGGCCACACTTAAACAAGTGCTTGGTCAAAGCTAGCATGTCAGGCAGCGTATCAAGAGATAAAACACTAGGCCAACAAATGTCTGTGATTTATCTGCGTGTTTCAACCGAAGAACAAGTTGATAACTACTCACTCGATACACAATTAGATATTTGTCGTAAAGAAGCAGATCGTCGAGGCTTCGGAGTTCTTGAAATCTTTCGGGAAGAAGGCCGTTCTGCCAAGACCATAAAAGCACGACCTACTCTTATTGAATTGCTTGAATTTTGTCGGAAGCATAAGAAAGAGGTAAGCGCGGTCATTGTGTACCGACTTGACCGAATTTCTCGACAAACCGCTGACTACCTAGCTATACGCAAGAAATTAGTTGAATGCGACATAACACTTATTTCCGCATCGGAGCCAACTGGCGATACGCCTACTGAACGCTTCGTAGAAACAATGCTAGCTGGCTTTGCGCAGATGGACAATGATGTTCGAGGTGAGCGTTCTAGGAACGGCATGCGAGCACGCTTTATGAGCGGTCTATATAATGGCT
>ERZ650304.873-NODE-873-length-12964-cov-4.273762_pt1 | contig 12964 bp, 15 predicted proteins | sample MGYA00376240_ERZ650304 | MGnify/ENA primary metagenome ERZ650304 (study PRJEB26733, sample SAMN07839271) | wastewater metagenome | biome: small river; feature: stream; material: water | place: USA: North Carolina | collected 2016-03-01 ...
TCCCCGCCTTCGGGGTTGACGTAGAGATAGGGACGACCTGGTGCTTTGATCTCAACGCACAAGAATCCGTCGCCTGTACCCCCGCCTTTGCCTGCAAGCCAATCGCGTGACCTAAGCGGCGTTCGGCCAAAGTTGTCGAACTCATCAGCAGTCATCTCGCGGGTTTCAGTCACGAGCACCTTGTAGTTGCCGTAACCGCCAACCTCCTCGAGACTGCAGGGCTTGCGCGCAAATGGCAATTCAACGCTGAGTTCCTCAACTTCAATTTGCGTGCCGTTGAAGTTCAAGGTGCGTGGTGTGCGCTCAATCGTGATGGTCATCATGCTCATGCTGCAACTCCTTGCTCTTGAATACGGTAAGTGCGCTCTTGGCCTGTCGCCTTTTCCGAGATGATGGTGAGGCCCAGTTTCTTCTTCAGGGATCCAGCCATCGCGCCCCGCACCGTGTGTGATTGCCAGCCAGTGGCTTCAACCAATTGATTCAAGGTTGCACCGTCGGGGCGCTTGAGCAACTCAATCATTTGCGCTTGCTTGCTTTTTTCTCGAGCGCGCGGTGTTTTGGTGATGGCTGGCGCATCAGTCAAATCTGGCACTGATGCTTTTTGAGCACCTTTGCGTGGGACATCAAGCGCGTCGTAGCCCTCTGCTGCAATGAACCAGTTGCTGGCGCTCTTGGTGATGAGCGCGCGGTTGAACAAACCGTTGAGCACCTTTTGTCGTGCGCCGCCTTTGATGTTCTCGGGGAACCATTCAATCTTTCCGTCGGTGTGTTGATGGGCGTGGGCAAGGATGGCTTGTTGGGTGGCTGTGAGTGTGGTGGTCATGTGTTTCTCCTGTTGAGGTGGTTGGGGTTACTTCTTGACGCTGTGAATCTGGCTGGCGCGATCAAAGCCAACCCAGTGGCCTTCTCTGTCCAAACCGCGTGAGGCCAGCTCTTCTCGGGCTAAGCGGTTTAAGTCCAGCTCACCCTTGGCCGCTGCCGACAAGGCTTTGATGCCAGCGATCTGGATAAAGCCCACCTCATCGAGGGTGAGGCCGTTTGTTGTGTAAGTCATCGTTTCAATCTCCTTGGGGTTGTTTATGGTTTGCATGTCTATTCCAAATATTTCTTTGTGAGGTGCGTGATGAACGCTTCTATTTCCGATCGAGTCAAGCGAGTTGTGAATCTCTTGCTTGAACTCCTTGTGCTCTTTAAGCCTTCTTTGTCTTCTCCTTCAAAGCTGCCTGTTGTCCCGCCTGAACCCCTGCCTCAAACGCAGCCTTCAGAGCCGACTCAATCGCCCAAACCGAAACGTCGTGGAAGTCCAAGCGGTCAGAGTTCTGGGTCTTCAAGGTCTGCACAAAAAAGTGCTTCAAAGCGATCTCCTCCAAAAGCGAAGAGGGCGCGGTGATCGCGTTGGCTGTGGTGTGGTGGTTCATCAATCGCTCCAAAAAAATTAATCAAATGCGTTAGCGCATGTACGTATGAACGCTCTGTTCGTGAACAAGATCAAGTTGTTCTTTAAGTCAGACTGAATCACTTGGACGTGAGTGCGCACTGGCACGCTTTAGTACGCTTATTCGCGCGCACGCACTCACAGGACCTCATTCATGAGCCAAAACATGTCCATGCGCGCTTATGCGCGCTACCGTGGAATTTCTGATGGCGCTGTGCGCAAAGCCATCCAGACCGGGCGCATCACTGCTAATCCCGATGGATCCATTGATGTAGACAAGGCCAACGAGCAGTGGCGTCTGAACACAGATGCCTCACAACAACGTGGCGAACACCGTCCCGTGCCCAATGAGGCGATTGCCAGCGTTCGAGAAACCCTAGGTGACTCGTCTGGGACGCAAGCCCCTGCGGTGGGCGGCACCACCTTGCTGCAAGCGAGAACAGCCAATGAGGTGCTCAAAGCGCAAACCAACAAGGTGCGCTTAGCGCGCCTCAAAGGCGACTTGGTGGACCGAGCGCAAGCGGTGGCCCATGTCTACAAATTAGCGCGCACACAGCGCGATGCGTGGCTGAACTGGCCCGCTCGTGTCTCTGCACAGCTAGCGTCTGACTTGAACGTCGATGCTCACCAAATGCACCAGATCTTGGAAAAGGCGGTGCGTGAGCATTTGCAGGATCTGGGAGAGATGGCGGTGCGAATCGATTGAGGAACACCAATGTGTTTGAACACTACGACGGAATTGATGCCATCGCTGAGGCGTGGCGCGAGGGACTCACCCCCGACCCATTACTGAGCGTTTCTGAATGGGCTGACCAATACCGCTTCTTGTCGGGTAAGTCAGCCTCTGAGCCTGGCCGCTGGCGCACGAGCCGCACGCCTTATCTCAAAGAGATCATGGATTGCCTCTCGCCCACCTCACCCGTGGAGCGCGTGGTGTTCATGAAGGGCGCCCAAGTGGGCGGTACCGAGTGCGGTAACAACTGGATTGGCTATGTGATTCACATGGCACCAGGCCCCATGATGGCCGTAGCCCCCACGGTGGAGATGGCCAAACGAAACTCCAAGCAGCGGATTGACCCGCTGATTGAAGAGAGCGAAACACTCTCAGCCCTCATCGCACCTGCGCGCGCCCGTGACTCGGGCAACACCATCCTTGCCAAGGAGTTCCGAGGCGGGGTGTTGGTCCTCACAGGGGCCAACAGTGCGGTAGGTCTGCGCTCCATGCCTGTGCGTTACCTCTTCTTGGATGAGGTGGATGGCTATCCGGGTGACGTGGAAGGTGAGGGTGACGCCATCTCGCTGGCCGAAGCTCGTACCCGTACGTTTGCCCGACGCAAGATTTTGATTGTGTCGACCCCGACCATCTCTGGTGCTTCGCGCATCGAGCGGGAGTTTGAGCAATCCGACCAGCGTCACTTCATGGTGCCGTGCCCCCACTGTGGGCATGAGCAACGTTTGCAATTTGAGCGTTTGATTTGGGAAAAGGGCCAACCAGAGTCTGTACGTTACCTCTGCACTGGATGCGAGGAGCCGATCTACGAACACGCCAAGACCCAAATGCTCGAGCAGGGGCGCTGGGTGGCAACCATTCCCGCCAATGGCCGAACTGCTGGTTTTCATCTGTCTAGTCTGTACAGCCCTGTGGGCTGGCGCAGTTGGGTAGAGATTGCACAGGCGTGGGAGCTGGCGCAAGGGTCAGCCACGGCGCTAAAGGCTTTTAAGAACACCGAGCTGGGTGAGACTTGGGTCGAGCAAGGCGAAACCCCTGAGTGGGAGCGTTTGCTTGAACGGCGTGAGTCTTACCGCATAGGCACTGTGCCGCATGGCGGTTTGCTGCTTGCCGGTGGCGTGGACATTCAAAAAGACCGTATCGAAATCTCCATCTGGGCGTTTGGACGCGAGAAGCGTTCGTGGCTGGTTGAGCACCGGGTGTTGGAGGGCGATACATCACGAGACGATGTGTGGCTGCGCTTGGGGCTCATGCTGCAAGAGAGCTGGACCCATATCAGTGGTGTGCCGATGCGCTTGGTGCGCATGGGACTTGATACCGGCTACGCAACCCAAGAGGCTTATGCCTTTGTGCGCCGCCAGCACGACCCACGGCTCTTGCCGATGAAGGGTGTGGCCCGTGGGGCTGCGCTGGTTGGATTGCCCACAGCCGTGGACATGACCACCAACGGCAAACGTCTGCGACGTGGACTTCGGGTCTATGCGGTGGTGGGCGGGATTGCCAAGTTGGAGTTCTTCAACAACCTGCGCAAAACGATTGAGGTTACCGAAGACGGCGAGATTGTGTTTCCCAACGGGTACGTCCATCTGCCGCAAGTCGATGCCGAGTACGTCCAGCAGCTGTGTTCAGAACAACTGGTCACGCGGCGTGACCGCAATGGCTTCTCGTTTCGCGAGTGGCAAAAAGTGCGTGAGCGCAACGAGGCCTTGGACTGTTACGTGTACGCGCGTGCCGCTGCAAGTCTGGCGGGCTTAGACCGTTTTGAGGAACGTCACTGGTTGGAGCTTGAGCGCCAACTGGGCATTCCGCTGAGTGCTGAGCCACCGGAGTTGCGCATGGATGGGCTGTTCCCGGTGCGCCCGGGTTTTGAGACGCCTGAGTTCTTGCAAGGAATTCAGGGTGTACGGCCACCCAACGATGACGTGGACTTTGTGGAAGCAGAGCCCAAGGTCGAGGTCCATGCCGATCAGGATGAAGAGGTGGACGAGCCTGTAGAGGATGTGCCATGGCGAAACCCGTCGCCATTGCCCAGTGCCCCAAGTCCTACAACTCTCCCAGCCACCCCCGTCGGTGGCTTTTTTATGAACAAAGTCCCCCAGCGCGGCAGGAGGGTCATTCGCAGTAACTGGATGAAGTGATGACGAGCTATACCGAACAACACCTTCAGGCTTTGCGAGAGGCCTTGGCCAGCGGCGAGCATCGCGTGACGTATGACGGCAAGAGTGTCGAGTACCGAAGCGTGGTGGATCTCAAAGCTGCCATTGCCGAAGTGGAGTCCCAGATCGCCCGTGCGGCTGGTAAACGCAAGTCTCGCCAGATTCGCATCTCAACGTCCAAGGGGTTGTGATGGGTTGGATCAACACAATCAAACGCCGGATGTTTGGCAACACGCCGGTTTATGACGGAGCGGGGATGGGGCGGCGCGCGCTGAAATGGAATCCGGGCAATCCGGGTGCCGTCTCAGCGCTGGCGCTTACCCAAGACCAGTTGCGCACCAAGAGCCGTGACCTTGTGCGTCGCAACGCTTGGGCCGCTGCAGGCATTGATGCCTTTGTGGCCAACGCGATTGGCACGGGCATCAAGCCGCAAAGCATGATTCAAGACCAACCCCAGCGCGAGGCAGTTCATGCCCTGTGGTGGAGTTGGTGTGAGGATGCCGATGCGGCGGGACTCACCGATTTCTATGGTCTTCAAGGCTTGGCCACACGCGCCATGCTCGAAGGTGGTGAGGCGTTTGTGCGCATGCGCTACCGAAGAGCGGAAGACAACCTGTCTGTGGCGTTTCAGCTCCAAGTGCTCGAAGCAGAGCACTTGCCCATCAGCTTGAATCAAGACTTGCCCAACGGCAATGTGATTCGAGCGGGCATTGAGTTTGACCTCTTGGGTCGACGGGTGGCGTATCACCTGTACCGCGCGCATCCCAACGACGGGATGCTGGCGCCTATGTCAGGTGCATCTGGTGCCGGAAGTCTTGATTTGGTCCGTGTGGACGCGACAGAAATCGTGCATCTGTACCGACCACTTCGACCGGGACAGATTCGGGGTGAGCCTTGGCTTGCCAGAGCGTTGGTCAAGCTCAATGAGCTGGACCAGTACGACGACGCTGAGCTGGTGCGCAAGAAGACGGCTGCCATGTTTGCGGGTTTCATCACCCGCATGGCCCCTGAGGACAACCTCATGGGCGAGGGTGATGCCGATGAGAGCGGTGTGGCCTTGGCAGGCATGGAGCCCGGAACACTGCAGATCTTGGAGCCTGGTGAGGACATCAAGTTCTCTGCACCTGCGGATGTGGGTTCGAGCTATGCCGAGTTCATGCGTCAGCAGTTCAGAGCGGTGGCCGCAGCCATGGGCATCACGTTTGAGATGCTCACGGGTGACTTGACCCAAGTGAACTACTCATCCATCCGTGCAGGTTTGCTGGAGTTTCGACGTCGGTGTGAGACCTTGCAGCACGGCGTGATCGTGCATCAGTTGTGTCGCCCGATCTGGCGCGCATGGATGCAGCAAGCCGTGCTCGAGGGCAAGCTTGATTTGCCCAACTACCGAACCAAAGCGCGCGAGTACCAAGCGGCCAAGTGGATCCCACAGGGCTGGCAATGGGTGGATCCCGAGAAAGAGTTCAAGGCCATGCAGTTGGCCATTCGCTCTGGCTTGATGAGTCGCTCAGAAGCTATTTCGTCCTACGGCTACGACGCGGAATCCATCGACCGGGAGATCGCCGCAGACAACGCACGCGCCGATTCGCTGGGCTTGGTGCTTGACACCGACCCTCGCTTGGTCGCGCGCAACGGAGCTACCAACCAAGTGGCTCCCACCCATCCACCAGATGTGCCTGATGCGCCGCTGGTGGACCAAGAAACCTAGACACGGTTTTTTTCATCTCTTAACTCAGAGGTCCTATGACAAATCTTCCGACGATGCCGTATCTGGCTTCGCGGGTTTTTGGCACGCCTTTGCTCATTCATCCCCGCAAGCTTGAGGTCATCCTCTCGGTGGTGGGGCCACGCATGGGCATGGTCGTTCCAGAAGCCTCAGCGCACCAGCTGGCGCAAATCACTCCACCTGAGCGCGTGATGCGCTCAGATCTGCAAACCCCCAATATTGCAGTCATCAGCATCCTTGGGACGCTGGTGCGGCGCACGGGTGCCATGGACGCTGCATCGGGGTTGACCAGCTACGCCTCCATCAGCGCACAAATTCAAGCAGCCATCAATGACGCAAGTGTGGATGCTATGTTGCTCGATATTGATTCTCCTGGTGGAGAAGCGGGCGGTGCTTTTGATCTGGCAGACGAGATCGTGAGTGCGCGAAGCACCAAGCCCATCTGGGCAGTCGCCAACGACGATGCGTTCTCTGCCGCGTACGCGATTGCTTGTAGTGCTGAGCGCATCTATCTGACGCGCACAGGTGGTGTCGGTTCCATCGGCGTGATTGCTCTTCACGTGGACCAGACGCAGCGCGATGCGCTCGATGGCTACCGATACACGGCCATCTACGCAGGTGACCGCAAAAACGACCTATCGCCGCACTTGCCACTCTCCAACGAAGCGTCCACGGCGCTGCAAACGGAAGTGGATCGGCTCTACGAAATGTTTGTCTCAACGGTCGCAAACAACCGAGGGTTGGATGCGCAGACCGTGCGAGACACACAAGCAGGACTCTTCTACGCGGGTGACGCCATTGAGGCTGGGTTTGCTGATGCCATTGGCACGGCAGACGACGCCTTGCGCGCGCTGGCTATGGAAGTTCAACAACGCAAATCTGCCATCGCGCGATCGTTTGGATCGGGGCGCGAGATGGAAGTCTCACTTCCCGATCCAGTTCTTTCTAAGGAGAAATTGATGTCGCAAACATCGCCGCCTGCATCTGCCGCCTCGACAGAAGCTGTTCCCGTCACATCAACCGTCGTGACTCCTGAGGATGCAAATCCCCAAGAGCCTCATCAGGCTCCTCATCAAGAGGTTGAGTTACCTGCTGGCGCTGGTGAACCAACGCAAGAGACCCCTGAAGTGATTCAGTCCGCAGTTGCCGCTGCATCTGCAGCGGCTGCCAGTCATGACATCCGTAAAGCCAGTGCCAACGTGCTGGCTGTAGCTGAGATGTGTTTGCTGGCTGGCAAATCAGACATGACGTTTTCTGCACTCGAGCGCGGTTTGAGTGTGGAGCAAGTGCGAAATGAATTGCTGGCCGCCAAAGCTGATGCGAGTCCTGAGATCCGCTCACACATCATGCCGCAAGCCGGTACCCAAGCGACGGCCAAGCCAGAAGTGAGTCCTGTGGTGCTTGCGGCACAACAGCGCGCTCAAAAGATCGCAGCCAATCGTCCTTCTTACAAATCCAACTAGGAGTTTTAAATGTCAGTTCTCGTCAATGAGTTGACCTTGGGCGATTTGCTCAAGTATGAGGAAGAGTCCCTCTATTCCCGCGACCAAGTCACAGTCGCTGCAGGCCAGAACTTGCGCATCGGCACGGTCCTCGGACGCGTTGATGCCAACGGCAAGGTCAAAGCACTCGACCCCGCTGCCACCGATGGCACACAAATCGCCACGGCTGTTTTGTTGCAGTCCGTGGATGCCACCACAGGCGACAAGTCCAGCGGCATCGCTGTGACCCGTCAGGCCATCGTCGCGCACCACGCCCTCGTGTGGCCCGCAGCCATCACCGCCGAAGAAAAAGCGACTGCCACTGCGCAGCTCGAAGCCGTCGGCATTCTCGTTCGTCAAGGAGTCTAAGCAATGAACAATCCTTTCCAGTCCCCCGCGTTCTCGATGACCGCATTGACCGCCGCGATCAACATCTTGCCCAATCAGTTCGGCAAGATTGAACAGATCAACCTCATGCCTGCCAAGCCTGTGCGTTTTCGCCAGATTGCCATTGAAGAGCGTGATGGCGTGTTGAACCTCTTGCCCACATTGCCTGTGGGTGCCCCCGGTACGGTGGGCCAGCGCAGCCGTCGCAAGTTGCGTTCGTTCATGATTCCTCACATCCCACACGACGATGTGGTGTTGCCCGAGGAAATCCAAGGTCTTCGCGCTTTTGGTTCTGAGACAGACACCGAGACCGTGGCCAACGTGATGACTGATCACTTGCAGTCCATGCGCAACAAACATGCGATCACTTTGGAGCACTTGCGTATGGGTGCTCTGAAAGGGGTGATCTTGGATGCAGATGGCTCTGTGCTGTATGACCTTTTTGAAGAGTTCCAGATCACGCCTGCCGTGTTTAACTTTGAGCTCAACAAGAAGGACACGGACGTTAAGAAGAAGTGCTTGGACTTGAAGCGCTACTTTGAGCTCAACCTCAAAGGCGAGTACATGACCAATGTGCGTGTGCTGGTGTCTTCGGACTTCTTCGATGCGCTCACCAGTCACCCCAATGTGATTCGTGCTTATCAGCTCACACAAGAGAGCGCCATGTTGCGCACGGACCAACGCTCTGGTTTCACCTTTGCAGGTGTGACCTTTGAAGAGTACTTGGGCCAAGCCACTGACATGTCGGGCAATCTGCGCCGCTTCATTGAACCCGGCCAAGGTCAGGCGTTCCCTGAAGGCACGCTCGATACGTTTGCCACGTACTTTGCGCCTGCTGACTTCAACGAGACGGTTAACACTTTGGGCCAACCGCTCTACGCCAAGCAAGAGCCTCGTGACTTTGGTCGCGGTACGGACTTGCACACGCAGAGCAACCCGTTGCCCATGTGCCATCGCCCGAGCTTGTTGGTCAAAGTCGTCGCTAGCTGAGGGGCTAGTTGATGAGTCGAGATCCTTTCGTTCAGCTCATCTCTCGGTTGTTTCTTCGCTTGGGGACTCCCGCTGTGTACATCACACAAGCGGGGGTCTCCCTCGATGTGCGGGTGATCGCCAAAGCGCCCGATGCGGTTCAAGACTTCGGTCAAACCCATCTGGTGGTCGATACCCAGCGCTTTGAGTTGATGGCGTCCGAGGTCAAACAGCCAAGAGATGGCGATCGATTGGTGTTGGGTGGGACGCGCTATGTCCTCCATGGGGAGCCGCTCATTGACCGTGAGCGGCTCGTCTGGACGGTGAGTGCATCTATCTGGCCGGAGGATTGAGCGTGTCTTCAAGACTTATTGCTGCGCTGAGTGGCAATCTGCAAGAACTCATGGCCGCTGAACTCAAGGCTGCCAGACATGCGGTGACCACAGGTGTGCGTGATGCCACCGATGGCCTCAAAGGTGAGCTGCGCAGTCAGATCACTGGGGCTGGACTTGGGGCACGTCTTGCCAATACCTGGCGCGGAGAGGTTTATCCCAAGGGGCGTGAGAGTCTGGGCGCTGCAGGTTTGGTTTACAGCCGAGCGCCTGTGGTTGTGGCTGCCCATGACGAGGGTGCATTGATTCGTTCGAAGAACGGGTTTTGGCTCTCCATTCCATTGCCAGCCGCAGGAACAGGCCCACGCGGCAAGCGCATCACACCGGGGCTTTGGGAGCGCATGCGCGGCCAGAGACTTCGATTCGTCTACCGAGCAGGTAAGCCGTCACTCTTGGTGGCGGACAACCAACGTGCAAGAGCAGGCAAGCGGGGTGGTTTCACAACCGCTTCTGCTTCTGCGCAGCAGTCCGGTAAGGGGCTGGTGAGTGTGCCGATTTTCTTGCTGGTGCCGCAGGCTCAGCTCAAGAAGAAGTTCGACATCAATTCAGCCGTTCAACGCTGGGAATCCCAGCTCATACAAAACGTCATCTCCAACTGGCCCGATGAATGAGGGCGTGAGTTGATTTACCGGAGCAGGCCATGAGCCTGTTTTTTTTATGTCCAAACGTGAAGAAGCCGTCGGGGCTTTGTTTCAGTTGTTGGGGCAGTTGCCCCTTGGTGGCAATGTCCCTAAGCGAAACAGTGCGCTGCCCGAGCGCATGACAGAGCACGCCATGGTGGTGCTGCGCGATGGCGACATGAATGAAGTCGAAGTGATGCTCTCGCCACTGACCTATCAGTGGGAGCACTCGGCCAATCTGGAGGTGTACGTGAGTCACCCCGATGGCGCGGAGCGAGATGCGCGCATGGATGCGTTGCTTAAGCAGTTTTCGTTGTTTGTCAGGGCAGACCGAACTTTGGGTGGCGTTGTGGAGTTCATTGAAATTCATCCCCCGAAGTTCGAAGAAGTCGCACCCGATGGTGCTGTGGGCATCAAGGCCTGCACCTTGGATGTGGTGATGCATTACGCAAGCAGCGATCCGCTGGCTTGAATCTTTTTGAAACTGGAGAAAAACTATGGCCCGTGCCTATGGCGCAAATGCCAGCTTGCTGGCTGCATTCGAACCTTCCTACGGAACGCACCCCAGCGGCACGACCGAGTACTGGAAGCTCCCCTTTGTGTCCACCTCATTGGGGTCTGAACAAGGCCTCATTGCCAATGACCTGATTGGACTGGGGCGAGACCCAAGTGCACCCATTCGCGATGTGATCAAGGTCGAGGGCGACATGGTGGTCCCCATCGACTTGCGCAACTTTGGCTTGTGGCTCAAGGCATTGCTGGGGGCTCCTGTTTCAACAGGCGATGTGGATCATCAGCACACCTTTGGCTCTGGCCAGCCTGTCTTGCCAAGTCTCGCGCTTGAGACTGGCTTGCCTGATATCCCCGCGTACTTTGAGTCGTCGGGCGTTATGGTCAACTCCGTTCAGGTCAAGTTCGCGCGCTCAGGCGCAGCGGATGCGACTCTGGGTTTGATCGCGCAAGGTGAGGTCAAGCAACTGGTGTCAGTGGATGCAACGCCACAGGCGCTGGGCATCACTCGGTTTAACCAGTTTCAAGGTTCGATCAAAAAGAATGGACAGGCGCTTGGCAACGTGGTCGCGGCGCAGCTCACCTATTCAAACAACCTAGCCCGCATAGAAACCATCCGTTCTGACGGAAAAATCGAAGGGGCTGATCCAACGGTTGCCAGTCTGACCGGAAACCTTGAGGTTCGGTTTGCGGACACCGACCTCATCGATGCGGCGACCAACAACGCACCGCTTGAGTTGACGTTCAGCTACGTCATTGATGCCACGAAGAGTTTGACCTTCATCGCGCATGAGGTGTACCTGCCAAAGCCCAAGCTCTCCATCTCTGGGCCTGGTGGCATTCAGGCCACCTTCAACTGGCAAGCCGCCAAGAACACCGCCGCAGGTCGGATGTTCACGGTCATTCTTCACAACGATGTGGCCAGCTATTGAGCCACTCAAAGAGACTCATCCCCATGCTCAAACTGAACTTAAAACGTGAGCCGTATTGGCTCGACTTGAACCATGGCGTGCGCGTCAAGGTCAAACCCGCCACCACGGCGCTGGTGATGGCTGCGCGCCATGCGGCATCTGTCATCGATGGCAAAGACCATGCAGCAGCGGGGCAACGCACCGCGACGTTGATCACCGAACTTGCCAAGCTGGCTGTGCTGGCTTGGGAAGGTGTGGGTGACGAAAAGGGCAAGGCCACACCTGTGACCCCAGAGGGCATTGAAGCCTTGATGGAGCTGTGGCCTGTGGCCGACGCTTTCGAGCGTGAGTATCTGGCGGCGCTTTATTTGCTGGATGCAGAAAAAAACGTCTGAAGGCTCGCACCGAATGGCACTTCGGTGGCGGGCCCACGTACTGCGAAGCGTGTGGAACAACGTGCCCTGAGTGCCCGTACCGATTGAACGCGCCCCAAACCGAAGAAGGTTGGCAGGCGCTGTCGGTGCTAGAGGTCTGCGCGGCTCAGCTTCGCATGGCTCAAAACACAGTCATTGGCTTGGACTTCAACGCATGGATGCATGCCAGTGAGGTTTTGGATGCGGATGTCTGTGCGATGTCGCACATATTTCCTGCGATTGAGGCAGGAGTGACGGCAGCCATGAATTCTTCAAGCAACGTATCAACAACAGGTAACGGACATGGCTGAACGCAATCTCGCAATTCGACTCTCGGTGGTGGATGGCGGCAAGGTCAAGGCGGAGCTCTCCGATGTTGGAGAGGCGGGGGAGAAGTCTCTCAAGCGCATTGAGGCAGCATCGCAACCTGCATCTGCTGGTTTACAGATCGTCTCCAAGGCTGCCAACGATGCGTTCGCGCAAATGGAAGATGCAACATCCCGTCTTGGACTCCTTGGGACGGTGCTCGGAAAACTTGGCCCCGCAGGTTTGATTGCTGGAGCCTCCATCGCTGCAGCTGGCTACGGCATGCACCAGCTGATCGTGCCAGTGGCCGAAGTTGGTGAAGAACTCAACAAGCTCTCCCAAAAAACGGCTGTGTCCGTGGAGGCCTTGTCTGCGCTGCTTTATGTCTCCGAGCTGTCTGATGTCAGCACGGAGAGTTTGACCAAGGCTTTGAAGTTCTTGTCGACCGCCATGTTTGACGCAAAAGTCAAAGGCGGCGAGGGCAGTGCAGCGCTGCGTGCGTTTGGCATCTCTGCTGTGGATGCGCATAACCAGATTCGCCCAACTGAAGAAGTCTTGCTAGATCTGGCGGACAAGTTCTCTGCCATGCCTGACAGCGCCGAGAAGGCAGCATTAGCTGTGAAGCTTTTTGGCAAGAACGGTCTGGACATGATCCCGATGCTCAACCAAGGGCGTGAGGGCATCACGGCCATGATGGAAGAAGCTAAGCGCTTAGGTTTGGTGATGTCGGCAGATGCAGCCCGTGCATCAGAAGAGTTCAACGACAACCTCAAGCGACTGCATGCGGTCAACGAAGGTGTGCAGCGCCAAATTGGTTCGGCCTTCATTCCAATCTTGGCTGACCTGACTGAGCATCTCTTCATTGCCAAGACGGAGACGGGCGGTTTTAGCAGTGAGCTCATTGCTATCAGCAACAACCGCCAGCAAG
>ERZ650304.875-NODE-875-length-12953-cov-14.862459_pt1 | contig 12953 bp, 8 predicted proteins | sample MGYA00376240_ERZ650304 | MGnify/ENA primary metagenome ERZ650304 (study PRJEB26733, sample SAMN07839271) | wastewater metagenome | biome: small river; feature: stream; material: water | place: USA: North Carolina | collected 2016-03-01 ...
CGGCGTTGTACCAGCGCACGAAGCCACCGAGCATGGCAATGGCCAGGATCAAGCCGTACTCTCGCAGCGAGTAGGACAGTGGGCTTCTTGGTGGGATGACCTCTTGCGCCAGGGCGGGCGCTGCCATGTAGAGCGACAGGATGACGGCGTAGAGATTTGTCATGCCCGGTATGGTCAACCCACCCGGGCATTGGCAAGCCAGAAAGTTATTCCTGGCGGGCAGTCTTACGCCGAAGATCGCGCGTGTTGGCAAGGTACACCGCAAGCGTGCGGTTGACCCGATCGTTCATGTCCTCCAGCTTCTGCACCTGGGCATCCGGGTCGCCATGCTCGGCAATGGTGCGCTTCTGCTTCCTGATGCTGGCCAGCAGCCGGTCGGTCACGGTGTACTGACTCAGCAACTTGCGCCCGTTGGCCTCAGATCCGCCGCCCCAGTCGGACAGAACCTCCCTGGCCTTCTCGCGCTCGCCGGCAGAAATGTAATTCTTGTACTCGCCAAGCCGCTGTTCGTCCTCGCGCAACTTCTCGTATGCTGCCCGGGTGCGGGCCCGGTCATCGATCTTGCCGAAGAACTTGGACACCCCGATCATCTGTTCTGCTGGCGTGTCCTTGGGTGCCATTGCCTGCTTGGCTACCGTGTCGACGGTCTGTGCCACACCTGGCACCACGTAGCCCTTGACCAGATATGCCAGTTGCTCCGGGGACAGGTTGATCTTGCCCGGCTTCACGTTGTCGCCGCCGGTCCAGTCGTTCAATGCCTTGGCTGCCGATGACCAGTATTGCGCCGTGCTTTCCCGGCCTGCCAGGTAGTTCGGCTTCTTGTAGCCGGGGAAGCTGTTCTCGCGCGTGATCGGCGTACCGGCGAAGTTCTGGTTCACCACCAGATCCACCACCGGCCGGGCAATGGTCGGCGTCACCATCTGCGCGGCGCCCTTGGCGTCTGCAGTCGGGAACCCACCGCCGACCGGGTTGAAGGCGCTGAACATGCTCGACACGAAACTGGCGGCTTTCTCCACCGGGTCCGCGCCATCCTCGAAACCGATCTCGGCCAGGATCCGGCCAGCGTTGAACAGGATGTGAGGCCCCAGGGGCAGCGGCACCTTGACGTAGCCGTCAGTGCCCGGGATGAACACGATCCAATTGCGCTCGCGCTCCCACTCGGGCACCAGCTCGTAACGCTTTTTCTTGGTCGCCTCGTCATCACCACCGCCGGCCAGGTTCAGCAGCGCCACCGCGGCGCCGGCCATCGTCAGGGCTGCGGCATACCCTTGCGCCCGGCGGCTTTGCATCACGCCTTGGATCATGCGGACGTTGCCCTGCACGTTGGCATTGAAGAACATATACAGCGCGTTGTAGACCCCGGACGCATTGCCCTTGCGGTTGAAGTTGACGCTGATGTTCTTGGCGATGCTTGCCGCCTGCGCCTGCGAGATACCTTCTTCCCGGGCCTGCGCGTACACCGCCAGCCGAACCCCGTTCTCGATCGTGTCGTTCGCGCCTTCGAGCACAGCCAGCGTTGCCCGGGCGATTCGCCGCGGGTCTGCCTTGCTCTGGCCCATGCGCTCGACCTCCTTGACGATCTCGTCCATGCGCTCGACCGAATCGCGGTACTGATCCATGTAGCCAGTCTGCCCGCCGGCATCCTTGAACTCCTGCGCGAGAGTTGTCCACTTGCCTGACGTCTTGCCGGCGTTCAGGCGGGCGAAGCCACCCAGGGCCTGCGGGATATTCGCCATTACCTGCGGCGCCTGGCCTTTCAATGGCGTGCTCTGCAGGTTGAATGCGACCCCTTGCACGTCGCGCGCGAAGTTTGTCATCCAGAACAGCGGATTGCGACTCGTCACCCACTGAGCGAGATACCGGGTTGCCTTGCCGATCGCATCCAGCACCGGCCCCATGTTGGCCGCGTCCATGTTCTTCAAGGTCCGCGCGAACTGCACCGCCCGCGCGTTGCCATCGTTGAAGGTGACGAAGTGCTCGACGCCCGCCTCCTTCACCGTGAACACGTTGTCCAGCGCCTTGTAATTCGGCTTGACCCGGTTCGTCACCAGGCCGGTGCGCGGATCAATCACCCGCTCGGTCGGCGGCGTATCGACGGTCCAGAAGTCAGGGTTCGGATGCTGGCGAGCCATGTCCAGCACGGAGCGCCCGACCGCGGCCTTCTCCGACCGGATGATGGTCGCCTCGGCCTGCGCGATGACGTTGGCCAGGATGTTGATCGCCTCCTTCTTGGAGCCCACCGCCCGACGCGATTCGCTGCCCTTGACGTTGTAGCCCGACGCCTTGCCGCCGGCTTCCTCCATGTCGCGCTGCAGGGGAACGTAGTGCTTGTACGCACCCTCCCAGGCTTGGATCACGCCCGGTTCTTCCAGGCCATCGGTGACGATCTTGGTCCGCGCGTCCTCGGTGATCTGGTCGACCATCTTCGCAATCGCCTGCAGCTTGCGGAAGTCAGGCATTGCCCGGTAGGCCGCCAGTTTGGTGTTGGCGTCTGCCGTCGACATGCCGGCCAGGTCCAGCGCCTGCGTGAACGGCACCGCGTTTACCTTGGCCATCTGCCGGTTGCGTTCCTCGGCGTGCCGCGCCCACAGGTATTCATTGACCTGATCAGTCTTGAAACCTGAGTTCGCAATGGCGGAAAGCAGCGGCTTGATCGAATCGTCGGCCAGGTGATCCAGTTGCGCGCGGACCTTGCCGATGTAGAGCTCGTCCATCAGGTACGGGTTGGCGTCGTCGGCGATGTTCTGTCCGGTGGCCTTGACCGATTCGACGGTGCGCTTGATGTCGATGCGGCTGTCCTGCAGTCGGCGGATCAGGTCGTCCAGGCGGCCGGGCTCGGCCACGCTCCAGGGCGCGGCAGCGGCGGCGGATGGGCCTGCGGGGTTGCCGGTGACGGGCGGACCAAAACCTCGCACAAAACCAGCCTCGGCGAGGCGCCGCTCGGCGGGCGTCAATCCGGCAAGCGCGGCCTGCTGGGCGGCGGTGGACTGGGCGGGGCGGGCCGGTCGGCTGAAGCGAATATCCGCATTGCCCGGGTCGAAGGTGCCGCGGTTGCCGGTGGCTGACTTGATCTGGGTGGGGTCGAAGACGATGTAAACATCGGTTTCGTCCGTGAACCTGCGGCCAGCGTCATTTGCCACGTCCTCGACGTTCCTGATGATGACGCCATCGTGCCCATCGGCGCGGGCTTCGCGGATGGCCTGTTTGTAATACTGCTCTTTGTTGCGGTCCAGTCCACGATTGAAGGTGTTCATGCGGCCAAGCCAAGCAGCGATGGCCGCGTCACCTTCTGGCATCGGCTCGGTGAAGCCGGTTACAAGCGGGTTCACCATGCGCAGGTAGACGGGGACTACGTTCGGGGCATCTCCGGATCGGTTGCGTGCGTAGTCGTTGGCATTGGTCGCCGGGTTCTTCATCAGCGGCGAGTGTGAGAAGTAGAAAGCGCCGCCCTCTGACTTTGCCATGTCGCGGTTGAATGCGCCGCCAAGCATTTCCTGAGCCGTCCCGTGATACACCACCATCGGCTTGCCCTGGTCGTCCACCACCTTGGAGTCACCGAACCATGCCTTGAATGCGGGGGTGCTGGTTTGGTCTTGCGCCCTGCTTGCCTGCCCGCCTGCCATCCGCCCGCCACCCTGCTCTGCCTGCCACCGAACCGCCCGCACCGCCAGCGCAGCAATGTCTGCCGGCGTCAGTTCAATCCCCTTGCCGTAGCGGTCAAGAACCTTGTTCAGGCCCGTCTGCGAGAACCATGCGCGGATGGCCGCCACAATGTCAGCGAGCCACTTGCGCGCCGATGGTGATGCCTTCGCCCCATCTGCCGCAACAGTCTCGATCATGTACGCCAGAAACTCGGAGTCCCTGTACTGGTCCGGGGTGTCGTCCGGGATCCGGTCAATCGCCCGCATGGCGGTTGGATCTTCTGCGTCCACCAGGTCATAGGCGCGTTCGACCAGCTTCGCATATGCCTGCGGGCCCAGCATCTTCTTCATGCTGGCGTGCTCGCCTACTTCGTGCAGGAGAACCGCGACTTCATTGCCGGGCTCGATTCCGTCCGCGAACAGGTGGGCCACCTTGCCATCCCAGTAGCCTTGCGCCGGGCCGTCGATCTTCTCGGACGTCTGACCCTCGTTGAATGCCTGCGTGCTGGGCCACAGTTTCAGGAAGCCGCGCGCCTCCATCTTGTCGATCAGGTTGCCGAAACGGTCGGTCAGTGCCGTGCGTAGGGTGTCGATCGTTGCGCCGGCTGCGCGCGGGTTGGGGCGGCTGAAACGGATGTCGGGATTTGTCGCGTCGAACGTGCCACGGTTGCCGGTTGCCGACTTAATCTGCTCTGGAAACCATGCGACGTAATGCGTTTCGCCATCGGCGGTTTTTGAGTACGCAGAGTCGAATCCGGTGGCCTTACTGAATGCCCGCAACCATGCAGCATGATTGTTTCGGAAGAAGTCGTTGCGCAGGGCGGCAATGTTATTGCCACCTGCATATTGGGAAACTGCCTGCCCAAGAATTTTGCTGAACCCTTCGTATCCGATGTCGCCAAAGTCGTTAAGCGGACTATCGTCTGTGCTTCGGATATCCGGGGCCGCCAGTATGATTTTGCGAACGACGGATGGCGTCATGATCACGCTCGCGCCACTTACTTCGCCTTTTCGGAAGTCAATTTCCATGGGGTTTTGCAGCGCCAGATAGACCGGCAGTATGTTGCCGCCAACATCCTTCATAGAGGCGTATCGTGATGCTGATTCTGCGCTCGTAGAGAAATAGAAGCCTGACCCACTTTGCGACGCCCCTTCTCCTGAGTACATAGCAGAGTGACTGAATTCTGAAAAATCCGCCCCGGTTCCGTGATACACAACCAGCGGATCTCCATTGGCATCAACGACCTTGGAGTCGCCGAACCACGCCTTGAACTCTGGCGTCTGCGTCTGGTCACCAACTTTCGGTGCAGGCTTGGAGAACATGCCCTTCTGCCCCGACAGTGCATCATTGGCATTCTGCCCAAGCTGGAAATTCTCCGCGCTGGAATCCTGGCGAGACTGGATTTCCTTCTGGTCGCGCGCCGCCTTGTCGGATGCTTCCCGCTCGGCCTGCCGCTTGGCCTGCGCCCGGGCCTCGTCCGCAATGCGCTGATCGCGCGCGCGCAGTTCGTCCGGGGTGTAGCTGGTCAGCCCTTCGGCTTGGCCTTGCTGTCCTGGCGCACTTCCTTGATCCGCTGCAGGTGTTCCTTGCGCTGGTCCGGAGGCATCTTGCCCAGGCGCACCACTGCCGCCGCGATCTTCTTGCGCTGCTGCGGGTCGTTCGGTAGTGGCATCACTGATCTCCTGTTCGGTGAACCCAAGGGCGCGCATGGCGTCCTCGGTGCTCACGTTGCTGTCATTGTCCCATGGGATATCGGCATCATCAATGCCGGCGAAGTCCTGCGCGTCCGTCATGGCCTGGCGCTCGGCCTTGACTTCCTGCTTCACATCCATGCGGCCATTGGCGCGAACCCGGCGCCGCTCGATCCGCTTCAAGGCCAGATTGATCTGGTCCCCGTCAAGCCCGGTCGTATCGAACCCGATGGCGTCGGCCTGCCGGTGCAAGCCCTCCAGCGCCTGGCTGTCCATTTGCTGCTGCGCCTGCTCGCCTGCGACCTCGTTCGATACCTGGCGTTCGCCACGAAGCTCCGCGCGGATCATGTCGACCAGCGCATTCGTGCCGCCATTGTCCAGCGTCGACTGCACTTGTGCATCCGTCAGAAATCCGCGTTCGACCGCTCGAGTGACAATCTCGTCCAGTTGGAGCCCGCCCTTGCGGAACGTGCCGGGAAGCCGGTTGTTCGCCTTGAATCCACGCTCACCGGTCAGGTCGCCGGCCAGTTCAGGCGCGATGCCCAGGCCACGCAGGAACGATCGGAATGCCGACGATTGCGGCTTGTCCTCACCCTTTGCCGGCGGCCGGTCCATTCCCAGCCGCTGCTTGATGCCGTCCTTCACATCCTGCTGGTAAAGCTGCTCCAGGTCCTGGCCGATGCCTTCGACCGTCGCTGGATCCGGATTCGGGTTGTTGCCGTCGGACGCCTTGGGGCCCTTGTCGGGCGGCACCCATCCGGAATCGATCAGGCGCTTCACCAGATCGGATGGCACGTTGGGCGCGGTCTCGGGTGCCGGCGCCACGTTGCGCGCCGCGATCGCGCGCTGCACATCGGGAGTGAGACCGGTGTCCACACCCGCCTGGCGTGCGGTGTCCGCATCGAGCTGCTCGTCGGCACCCATGGGCCGCACGGTCCCAGCAGGATCCACCGCCATCACTGGTTGCGGGTTTTGCACGGTCGGGTCGAATGGCAGTTGCGGCACTGCCGGCGCCGGCTGCTGAATGGCCTGCGCTGCAGCCACCGGATCGAAGCGCGGACCGGGCTGGCGCACTGCGGTGTCCACGGGATTGGGGAACAGCACGCTGGGATCGAACCTGTCGATCGCATCCGCCAGGGCCTGGGCCTGCGGAGTGATGGCGGTACCGGCCGCGCGCCGTGCCACAGCGGCCTCGGGCAGATCCATGACGGATCCCAGCACGCCGGAGAGAAGCAGATCGCCCTTGGTCGTGTCCTCGCCCACCGCCATGTTGCCGGCCGGCGTCTCGGCCATCTCCGACACGCCACCGCGCGCGCCCTGGGCCAGCGTGTTGGCAACCCGCCCGCCGTACGTCTTGGCTGCCAGCGGGCCGAACAGCGCAGCGATGGCCGCCTCGGCTGCGGCCTGCTTTGCCGCATAGGCCTCGGCCGCCGCAATGTCACCTTTGTTCTTTTCCAGCCCGGCAGACAGTGCCGACGGGAAGCTCTGGGCGGCGGTGTTGGAGCTCACCACGCCGGCGCCAGTCAGGCCAGCGCGCACACCAGCATTGGCGCCCAGCTTGCCAGCCACGTTGCCCACGACCGGGCCAAGCACGCCGCCCACCGGCAGCGACAGGACCATGGTTGGCAACTGCTCCACGGCCAGGCCTGCCACTGCGCCAGGGTCGTTGGTGAGCGCGTCCCACAGCGCGGCTGCAGTGTTCCCGAACCCGCTGGCGTCATTGATGGTGTTGACGACGCGCTCGACGCGCGGATCGGCGCCGACGTTGAAGTCCTCGGCCGCGGTGCGCAGGCTGTCGTCAGACACCAGCCCGACCTTGTTGCCCAGGTAGCGGCCCAGGACGTCGACGGCCTTGAAGCCCTTGCCCAGGCGCACCAGCGGGGAGTTGCCGCCCTGCTCCTCGAATAGCTTTCCGGCGGCGTCCACGCGCGCATTACGCTCGCTGTCCAGCTCGCCCGCGAAGGCCTTCACGCCAGCGCTGGGCTGGTCCAGCTCCCCAGTAAATTCACGCACTGGCATGGATCACTCCACAACGTAGCGTTTGCCGTCGGGCGCCTGGAACACCGGCTTGCCCTTGGCAGTGCCGATCTGCTTGGAGCCGGCAGGCACGCCCTTGGGGAGCGCCGCGGCAGCAGTGCTTCCCGCCGCCTTGGCATCGATCGGGCCGGGCCCTTTGGCTTGCGCCTGCGGGTTGCCCTGCACCGGCAGACCCGCCAGTTCACCCGGCACGATCGGGTCCATGCCGGCCACCATCAGTTCGGTGTTGATGTAGTCCGACTTCTCGGCCTGGTTCATCACCGAGAATTCCGGCTTGCGCATGGCCGCCAGGATGATCTGGTTTCGGAACTTCGAATTCGTCGCGCTCGAGCCGCTGGTGCCCTTGTTGGAGCTTGGCAGTGGCTTGCCCTCCTGCGCCGCCTGAAAGTCAAGCGCAGACAATCCGCCCTTGATCTTCTCGTTCGTCGTCTGCGTGCCTCGAAGGCTGGTCAGCGCACGCGATGCGCCAGCCGCCGCACCCGATGCCCCGGCCGCCGCCTGACGCTGACTGACTAGCGCGCGCCCCTCTTTGTCGAAAAGGAAGTTCAATGCGGGGTTCACGACCGGCTGCGCACCGGTGACTTTGTTGATGGCTGTCCCGGTGTTTCCGACAGCGGCAAAGGGCTCGTACGCCTTGTTCCCGAGGACTGAGGCAAGCGCTCCAGCAAGTTCATGGTTGCCGCTTGTTGCAGCCTCCACGGCCCGACCTCGGATGCCCTGGTCCTGATACTCTCCGCGCGCCTTGGCAAGCTGGTCCCAGTTCGTTTTATCCGCAGGCGTGGCCATGGCCGGGCCGTACAGCGAGAGGATCGCATCATCAAATGCCGCGGTTCGCCCGCTCGGACCCACACCCGCGATGGGCTGCGGAAGAATTGGCGGCCCCATTTCTGGTGCGCCGTATGTGCGCTCGCTCAATCCGGCCTGAAACTCAGGGACCGACATCCCCGCTCGCGTGGCGCCCATCAGGCTCAGGATGTCAGGACGCCCGGCCAGCGTCTTGCGCTCCTGTTCCTTGATTGCTGCGTCTGCCAGGTGGACGCCGATCTGGGATTGCGTCAGGTCGCGCTTGAGCCCGGCATCCTGCGCCTGCTGCGCTGCCTGCGCCTCGTACATTGGCGCCATGGCCAGCGATCGGAAGAAATTCCCGACGCCATCTGCCGCCTGCTGGCCTCCGTTGTTGGGTACGCGAAATCGCATGGTGTCGTCCTACGTGTTGCGCAGCCAGCGCCCTTGCGTGATGCCGCCGGGGATCAGTGCATTCGTGCCAGTTGCAGCCTTCGGAAGCGATGCCTTTCCCATGCCATACGCACCCAGCGCCGAACTCACCAGCATCCCGCCCAGGCTTGGCTGGCCTGCAGCGTCGATGCCGATCTGGTCGATGTTGGCGACATTGTTCGCGCCGGTCTGGATGCGGCCAATCTCGCCGGCTGCGTCACCGATTCCGACTGCCTCACCCTGGCGCAGTTGACCCGCTGAACCGATGCGACCGAACAGCGCCGCCAGACTGCGATTGCTCGCCGCCGCCTTGGCCGTCTCCCTGGCTTTCGCCGCCAGGTAGTCCGTGCTGCCTGCAGCGTCCGGGATGGTTGCGCCTACCTGCACGCCCTGCGCCGTGATGGGACTCGATGCCGCCTTCTCGTATTGCGCCGTCAGGTCTTGCTGGATCTGGTCCTGCTTTTCTTTGCGCGTGCCCGGGTCGAACTCCTGAACCTGTTTCAGGGCAACGTCGGTGGCCTGGTTCTGGCTGGCAAGTGCGCGCTGCTGCGACTGCACGGCTGCCTTGCGCTGCCGATCCGCCGCCGCTGCCTGGGTCTTTTGCTGGATCGCCGCGCTGGCGATCATCGCCGCAATGGCAAGGTCATCAATTCCGAACATGGCTCACTCCTTACGCCGTCACCTTGCCGCTGTAGCCCTTGCCGGTGAACAGGTTCCCAAAGAAGCTGCTGCCGGTGGACGTTGGCAGTCCGTTGGGATATGCGGCAGTGTTGATCCGCTTTTGCAGATATGCCTGACCCAGGTCATCGAACAGCCGCCCCACCGATGCGCCCGCGGTGCCCGCCTTGGCTGACTCGGCCGCCGCCGCGCTCTGACCCGCTGCAAGGCTCGCCGCGGTTCCGGTGTCGATTCCAGACTCTGCCAGGCCCAGCAGGTTCTGGCGGGTTTTCTCGTCCACAGATTTCAGGTCGGCCGCCGCAGACACCCCTGCCTGCTCCGCTCGGATCTTGCCTTCGCCGTACCGGGACTGCAGATCGCCGCCGGATTCCGCATCCACCGACCCACCCGTCAGCCCCGCCCGGGCAAGGCCGAACAGGTTCTGATTGCTGGCCAGCGTGAACTGCTTGTCCAGATCCCGCGTTGCGGTCTGGGTCGTTGCATCCCCGATGTCAGCATACAGTGCCTCGCGGGCCGTCTTGGCGCCGCTCACGTCGGTTTGCTGACCCTGAAAAGCCTTCATGGCCGCATCGAATGCCGCCTGATCGAACCCACCGGGGGAGCCCGCTACAGGGGCGACGTAGCGCTGCTCTTCCCGTCCGACGTCGACATACCCGCCGGGCGTCCCAGCGACGGGCGCCGTCGTGAACTGCTCGCGCGTGGGCGCTGCAACAGTGCTCGCAGGCGTGATGCCGAACTTGGCGTTGATCGCATCGCGGGCCGCCTGGATCTTGGCCTGGCGTGCCAATTCGTCTGCCCTGAGTTGGCCGGCACCGCCATCGCCTCCACCGCCCATGTCACACCTCCGCCTAAATTTCGAACCTGAGAAAGTTATACCGATGCTCGAATCCCAAGGCGCGAAGTACCCGGGTCATTGCCGGCGCCGCGCACGCCTCGATCCGCGTTGCCCCTGATTCTTTCGCCCAGTCGCACCATTGCCGCCAGAAAGTGATTGCAACCGGTGCAAGATCACGCCCACCGAGGGCCATGATGTGAACTGCCTGCGTGCGCGGGTACTGCGTGAAGCGAAACACCATCGCCAGCAAGGGGCGTCCGTCGTCATCCGTGAACAATCCGGCGAAGGCGTCACCGTTGACCACCATCTGCGCCAGATCCTCAAGCGTGTATTCGTCGGCCACTTGCTCGACGCCATCAGCGATCAGGCCGGCAACCGACCACCAATGCAAGTCGATCAGTTCGGGCGACGTCAGGAATATCGCGCGCATCAGACCTGGCCGAGGTCGTCAAAATAAAGGCTGAGTCGGTTCACCTGTACCTCAAGGTTCGGATCGCCCACGAATCGCAGCCGGAATTCCGTTGACGCAGCATTGACCGGCAGGATCCCGCCGCTGTATGTCCAGCCGCCTTGCGAGTCTCCGACCAGAATCGTGTCTGCCAGCGTGCCCGATCGGTCTCCGTCGACCGACACATAGACCTCGACGCGCACCACGTTCAGGCCGTCGAAGTCAATCCCGGTCAGCGCCTTCAAGTCGCCCGGCTTGCCGAAGTCCAGCCACTGCGTTTCCGCGTACACCGCCTGGCTCTCGGAATTCGTCTCGCTGGCCAGGAAATAGACATCGGGCTGCATCAGGTACAGCGATTGGTCCCCGTCTCGGCGCAGGTACACACTGTTCCCAAGCTGCGACCATGCGTTGATGTTGGCTGTACCCGTCACCCCAAGGCCATGCCATGCCCAGGCGTTGAGCTTCGCGGTTTTGGAGTAGGTCCATGCCGACCACCCGTATTCCCCATTCGTCGCTGCCAGCAGGGTTTGCCGGGCCGGGATCTGACCGGATGAAAACGGTCGGCTTGAAAAGGCTGCGGATGCGAACATGGATCAACCCGATGCCCAGCGCGAAGGCGCAGACACCCAATATTGCGAAACCGGGCCGGCGGCCAGGGCGATGACGGACGGCTCCACCCCGCCATTTGCAAGGCGCGTCAGGGACGAAGGGCTTTTCGTGAATGCCTTGATCGGCAACCCCACATCGACGTCTGACGGGAATAGCGCGTTTGACAGCGTTGTCAGGGACCGAACCCCGGATTCAGACAAGAACAGAAGGTCGCCGTATAGGGAAACAATCGACTTGTGATGCCGCGTGCCGACGCCATCGACAACCCGGTCCAGCGCCATTCCGGTCGGGTCGGGGTCAATCGTCCAGAGTTGAATCGACTGGTCGGTGAACACCGCCAGTTTCCCCTGATACAGACCCAGGCCATAAGCCTTCTGTCCGCTGCCGAAGTGCTGCGATATCGGCAGGAATCCAGCATTCCCCGGAGTGGTCCAGTCGGTCGGGTCTGCCACCTTGCAGAACCGTATCGATTGCCCATCATCGGAGATCGCGTACACCCGCCCGGTCGCCGTGACCATGATCCCGGATCCCGGCATGTTGACATCGGTGACGTCCACCCCGGTGACCGTGTGTGTACTGGTATTGACCGAAAACAGGCTCTTGTAGAGGGTAGTTCCGTTGTCCGGTGACAGCACCGCCAGGAATCCGTTGTTCCAGCGCGTGACGCCCAGCAGCCGGGCCGTGGTGGCATCAGCGAAGTTTCCACCAGTGCCCGTCGACCGGAAGGCGTACACGATGCGCTCGGTCGTCTCCGCATTGACCACGGCACTTGTCAGGCCAGTGCTGGCCACGTTCCAGCAGGAGAAGGTCCACAGATACCCGGCGTTTGACTCCAGACCCTTCCACTGCGGCCCCAGCGTGAAACCTCCCGGCGCCTGCTTCCACTTCGGACGCGAGCGCAGCCACCCGCCCGGCTGCACATCCATGTTGATCAGCTTGGACAGGGAGTTTGCCGGCGCCACACTCGAAGGCCGCGCCAGCAGCAGGCCGCCGTCGAACTTGTCGAAAGTCGCCTTCATGCGATCAATCCCACACCTGGCGGAAGCCGCCTGCCGTGGACACCACGCGCGGGCGCAGGGGATCGCTCCGCGGCGCCAGGAATCGCTTGTTCTCCTTCTGGGCTACGTGCTCCTTGTAGAGCATGGTCTTGAACGCCTGTCCCGCCGTCTCGGCATCTGGTTGCTTGTAGTGCGCTTTGCCCATGGCAATCGCGTATTGAAGCACCAGCCGATAGGGTGCGCTCGGCACATCGGTGGGCTCGCTGAACCGCGTCAAAACCCGGTTGTGGTCGACATAGACCGTGTACGCCTGGTCCGGTGTTGGCCAGACCTCGAGCGTGAACACCGCGGGATCGCCTTCAAACCTGCTGTCGTAGTAGACCGGGATGTCCCGCATGTCCGCATACGCTCGCATGGCGTGATTGATGCCCTGGAGCAGCTCCCGGCGCTCTGTACTGCCCTGCGCAATCCAGACCGACGAAACGCTGCCCCGGGCAATCGGCACGCTCGCAACGTCTGCCGACCATGGATAGGTCGCCACGTTGGGTGAGAGCGTGATTGTGTCGGTGATCGGCAACCCGTCATCAAGTTGTTCGTACACGTATTCGTGCGCCTCGGTCAGGATGTCCGCAAGTGCAGGGGCATTACCAATCGTGCCGTGCAGGCCGCACCGCTCGCGCAGCGTGGCGAGCATCTGCGCGTAGGTCTTGACGGGGGTGACGGTGATGGTCATGTTTCAAGCCTTACCGGCAGGGGATGGGATTGGTCACAGCTTGGTCAGGCGTGCCGGCTGGGCGATT
>ERZ650304.876-NODE-876-length-12920-cov-4.599845_pt1 | contig 12920 bp, 25 predicted proteins | sample MGYA00376240_ERZ650304 | MGnify/ENA primary metagenome ERZ650304 (study PRJEB26733, sample SAMN07839271) | wastewater metagenome | biome: small river; feature: stream; material: water | place: USA: North Carolina | collected 2016-03-01 ...
GGTGCAACTTGAACGGCACCAACTATTGTGAGATAGGGAAGGGTTGGATAAGGGAGGAATCAAGGGGAAGCGAGAGTGAACGATAGAAGGGAAGTGTGTTTGTGTATAGAGTGTGAAGAGCTGAGAGAGAGATCGAGAAAGAAAGAATGAATGAGATGAAGGATCGATCCGACTTGTCTCTTGTCTCTCATCTCCACCCCCACCTCCACCCCCAACTGCTCCAGATGAGCCTAGAATGCCATTTGGAAAGCATAAAGGAAAGCTAATCTCAGAGTTACCACTGCAATACTTGAAGTGGATTAATGACTGGTTAGGTCAAATTGATGACAATTTCGTTGAGTTAAAAGCTCAAATTAAGGAAGAGTTAAGAAATCGCCAGGAATAGTGCAATAGTACCTGTTTATGTGGTATGTAGCTTTGATGTGGGTGACTAATCTTACCTACAGCAATACCAACTCTCACCATCATGAAACATAAAAAGTTATACATCACGGCTACGATCCTCGCACTCTTGATCTTCATCGGCTTCACCGCTTTGATGGAGCATCTGGGTATGAGCAAGTCATACATCACCGAATTCTGGTTCACGGTCACATTCTGCATCTTCGGATGCTGTGCCTTCGTGTGGTCGCTCTTCACTACCTGGAAAATCGGCAAATGGATCTGGAATGGCATCACTGGGAAATGCAAAAAGTTCTTCAGTAGCAAAGGTTCCTACAGCATCGATCATCTTCATCCAAAGCGCCCGCTGTATGAAGAAGATGATCGTAGGCACCCAAGCACAGTGATCACCTACCCTCCACGTTGAAAAAAAAGGCTGTATCCCGAAAGGGGTACGTAAGCCCTTTTTTAGCTGTGGTGCAATAACTGATCTGATGGTGCTATGTATAATTGCTGAAGGGTATATTGTGTATCTGGAAGTAACCCTGGGGAGTGGGGGTTCTCGCGCTTGGGCAATCGCTTGCTCCCCAGGGAAACACTTTGTGTTTTCTTTTATGTATGAATGTATGTTATGAGCAGAAGAATACTGCACAATGATTGGAGCAGGGAACATGCAACAATATTGTTCCGTCGGTCCGCGCGTCTAGTAGCTAAATACTTACGCAAAGTTGCTGACACATTAGACACGTTAGCAAATCTGAAATCCGCGTCATTGGAGGATCTGCGGCAAAGAGCTAGATACTGCACATACAGGATGGAATGGTTCTGTAGAGCTATGAAGCGTTCCGGTATGATGGACTCCTATGAAATAGATAAGGGAGACTGGCGAAGAGCAGATTACCTTCCGCGTGAAGAGATGTTCTACCAGAATAATTTCTACTTGGGGGCAAAGGTAGTGGTACGCAATCAGATACCGGCAGAAGTTGCGGTGATCACTTGCCCGGATAGAGACAAGCTCAGTACCTGGGATGGATATGGTACTGTCGCAGGTGTCCAGGATGAGCAGGATTATGATGTATCAATTGATATGTATCCTGAGCAATGGCCTCAAGAAGTGTGGCACGTAAAAGGATACGCAATGATGTGGTTAGACGAAACCAAAGTCGTCACCGCCCATGAGAAAGCGTTAAGAATGATGAAAAGAAGAAAACTGATATGAAACCCTTTCACGAAATGACTGCCACTGATTACTATTTAGAAGAATTAAGAATGCTTGCAGCCAAGACATCTCACGATGCGTATGTTCTTGCTGACTATGTGCTGAAAAATGACAAGTTTAAAATATGGACTGCATCAGCTCACCCCAATGTCCACCACTATGGGCACGGTGGACTTCTGAAACACACCTATGAAGTTGTGCAACTTTGCATGCTTAACGCGGAGTTCTTTGCCAGATCTGGTAAAGTCATTGATACACGCCTGTTAATGCTTGCCGCAGTGTTCCATGACTTCGGTAAGCTGTGGGATTATGCCCCCGCGAATGAAGAAATGACCGAGTGGAAATCCACAGATGATAAATACAAAATTTATCATATCACACGTTCAGTAATGGCTTGGGTCAAAGCTACTGAAACGATTAAACACAACCTTTCACCCGCAGAAATTGACCAAGTCACGCACTGTATCTTGGCACACCATGGTAGACATGAGTACAAGAGTCCTGCAGAGCCTAAAGATGAGATGGCCTGGATTCTTCACCTTTGCGACAACATGAGTGCCCGGGTATCTGATTGCCGACTTCGCCCCCTCAACCCTCACACCAAACCTTCCGAACCAACACCAGTATGAGTAAAGACAAAAAAAATGTAGTGTTATGCATGCGTACATCGCCCGGCAGAGTTCCAGTACATCAAACGTTCATCAAGCCGTGCGCGAGATGCAATCATGATGTGCATGTAAGTCAGTCCAGTTTGGACATGGTTGCTCAACATGCCGAACCTTTCGATTTTGTGTGCAATGTGTGCATCATGAAAATCACGGAAGAAGCCAACAAAAAGGGCGACAAGTTTGAGTACGCCGGACTGCAGCCAGGGCAGAAAGAAGAACTGGAAAAAGCAGGCCTGCATGTAGATGACGTGGGTTTCGTTGAGCACGTCTTCAAACAGATCATGACCAGACGTGGTGAGAAAATGATGAAAGAGAACAGTTAGCACTTTACGAGAAGTAAACCTTATCGTAAGTGAGCAGTCCAATGACACCTGAAACACCTACTACAACTGAGTCAGAAGAAGTGAAACCAGCTATTGATCCAGTGGATGACTTTGCTGATGTTGAACTTGGACCTCCAGCCCAATCCTGTGAAATCGGATGTGAATCATGTCAGTGAAAATAAACAACGCAGACTGTAAGAAGTACAAACAGTGTCATTCCCACTCGTACGATGCGTATGGGAATGAAGTATGTGATTGGGATGGTCATGTGGAAAAAACACATCCCCATCTAGTAACAGCAAGAAAATGTTCGTACTGCGGCACGGCCAATGTTCCAATCTTGAGGAACTGTCCGAACTGCGGTGCAAGTAAGTGACAAAGCCCTGCGGGACCTTGGTGGTCAAGCGGTCCTGAAAACCGTCCTCACCGTAACCACTCGGTGAACTGTTCGATTCAGTGCGGGGCTGCCATTTTATGGTTGACTAATCGTATATAAAATTTCATATTACTGGATGCCTGAAAAATATAAAAGGTCTCCAAATTGTGGATGTGCTATATGTGCTAAGCCGATGTATCGAAGGCCTAGCATCATAGCAAAAGGTAACGTGTTTTGCAGTATGCCATGTTACCGAGTAAGCGCCAGAAAAGAGTCTCCATGTATTGTATGTGGTGAAATGATACTGGCTTCTAAAAAAGCTAAAACATGTAGCAGGGCCTGTGCTAATAAACGAAGAACTGGTATCAAATACAAATCTGGAAACTTAGGCAATAAAGCCAGCGCTAACAGCAAAATGCGTGATATGCTTGTGCAATTGAGAGGATGCGCATGTGAACGATGTGGATATGACAATAAGAATGTACTGCAATGTCACCATATAATTGAAAGGGCAAAAGGAGGATCGAATGATCCTGGCAATTTGGAGTTACTGTGCCCAAACTGCCATTATACACATCATTTAGGAGACAGTAGAACAGTGACGGGGGATTAGCATAGAGGCAATGCGGCGGGCCTACATCCCGTATACGGCGGTTCGATACCGTCATCCCCTACCATTTATATGGATAATATATTCAATCCAAACGTTTGGTCTAAATTTTATGTAAGCTATCATCAAGGGATGATCTGGATTTACAAACTCGTAAATGGAAAATACGAAGTAGGTGCCAATGTAGGAATAAGCGCTTCAATGGGTAAAACCTGGGTAGGAGATAAACACAATCTACGTCGACTATGCGATGTTAAAGATTTGCGGGTAGAAAACTTACTTTACTCAAATAGAGAGCAGTTTGGTTTGTTCTACGATGAATCGAAAGATCCTTGGATCCGGCGATAAATAATATGAGTGATACCCCAAGAGAAGCAAAACAAGTGATTGTAGTGATCAAGTCACTCAATATGCGCAAAGGTAAGATAGCAGCGCAGGTAGCGCATGCGGCCATCGGTGCACTTCTAAAACTGTGCGCTAGAGGCAAGACGCGTGATAATCGGTATTTTGAGATATACGGAATGCTGAGAGATGACACACCAGAATATGCCTGGCTCGATGGTCCGTTCACCAAAGTATGTGTATCGGTGGATACGGAAGAAGAATTACAGGCCTTGATAGATAAGGCAATTGCAGAAGGAATATTATACTGCAAGATCACTGATGCAGGTAAGACAGAGTTCAACGGTGTACCCACTGTTACTTGCGCTGCATTCGGACCTGAGTGGTCAGATGAGTTAGATAAACTGACAGGACATTTAAAACTACTGTAAGTATGATACCAGTATCCAGGAAGAAACCAAAATGGAGAATTGAGGTTCCAGATGCTGAAGGTCTTTGGTGGCTTTCAGTAGCAGATGATCCGACTCCTGAATTATACATTGTCACATATTCCAAGCGACGTGGCATGTTAAGATTACGGGAGTATGCCGAAGAAGACAGGAACTTCGGATGGGTAAAGCATTGGCCGAAGGAAGTAGACCGGCTGTGGTTAGGACCATTCACCATTCCAGATCAACCCGATCACACACCACCTAAAAAGAAAAAGTAATCACACTTTAAGGATTGGGCGGTGCATTACTGGGATCAAGATCCAGTCATCAATGATTGCTACGGTAATCGTAAGATGCACGTTATCCGCGCCAGGAATCAACTTGAGGCTATTACCAAGGCTACCGCTAAAGTAAGGCAAGACTCACGGTGGTTCAGACTGTTTTTAGCTCAAACTGTAGATGACATGTTAGGATGAAGTTATTTCCAACACGTATTTTGTTTTTGGATTTCGATGGGGTGCTTCGACTTATACCGAGCTTGCTTGATGATCCTCGGTTAATCATCCCAGCCCCGGAGTTTGATAAGGGGCGTATGGCACTACTGTCTATGTGGTGCGTCATGAATGATGTCTATATCGTGGTTACCTCTGATCTCAGAATGATTAATGAGACTGAAGGTACCGATAACCAGGAAGAGGTATGGGGATGGTTGAGTCCTACCATTCACCCCAATCGTATCCATGTGGACTGGTGCATACCGATCCGGGGACATAGATGGCAGGAAGTACAGCGCTGGCTGGAAGATCATCCAGAAGTGACTGATTACGCAATCCTGGAAGATAGCCAGGTACACTTCGAGGACGCACCAGAAGAGATGAAGAAAAGAATCTCCTGGTGTAATAACCGTCACGGGCTGTCGCCTAATAACATCATTGAGATGGACAAGATCTTTGGATTCAAGAGTGTACTTGATCCAAATATGTACAAGGCACGAGATAACCCTGCTTTAGGAGACGCAGGCTACTGATCAATCAGAATAAGGAACTGCCGGTAACGTAATGGTTATCGGATTCAGTTCCTTATTTTTAGCTATCTGCTGTTGGCAGCATGGAAAGGACAAGCATACAAAAGCTATTAGTAAGTATCTCATAGGAGTAGCATATCGGCGCTGGCTTTTTCTGTAGTACTAAGGAAAAGCTCACTACCTGTCTGAGGTTCGAAAAACCTGAATAGAGGCTGTGGTTTACCTTTTACTTTAGTGAGTAGTGTATTGATGGAATGGCGTTCAGCATCATTGTCAGGCTTGTAGTTAAGTACACCTATACCCAAACCCCCATTCTTACCGAACAGTTGCTCCTTCCATTGGAGCGCGTGCGTTACTGCTCCCAGGCTTTGCACGAACCGGGAAAACTTGTCACAATCCCGGAAGTTATTCCCCCAGCTCTTAAGTACCATGCATGCTTGTTTGGATACTTCCCAGAACCAGTTAGCAGCTGCAGCATCATCAAGTGCTACATACATATCATCAAACAAGTAAGGCCTGCCTTTATCCAACCCTGTAAGACCGGAAAGTCTAGCAGCGGTAATAACAGCATCCGTTGTAAATAGGGTAGGAGTGCTCATGAGGTATTATCTGCGATGCCACTTTAGAAACAAGCAATCGTTACATTTTTTGTGCTATACATATTTGATACTCCGAAGCTTGATTATTAACTACAAGCCTAGGTGTACTCACAACAAACCAAAACGACAAATAACGCATCCTACTATGAAGAAACTCATCTCACAAATGACTGGCGGCTCGACCAACACGACACTGGTCGCTCGTGCCACCGCCGCTGCTGACCGTATCAAGCTCGAACAGGACACCCTGATCACCAATCTGACGCGTGACATCATGGAATGCAAAGGCAAGCTGGACAACGTTCTCGACATCGGTCCTGACGAATCCACCAGCATGCGCCCAACTGCCAAGGACTTCAACGCCGCCAGCTTCGTGGGTGAAGTGCAGGGTCTGCGTGTCAAAATCGTCGAGCTGGAAGTTCAGCTCGAAATCGCCAAGCAGACCATGTCCGATTGGTCCTCCGAAGATGAAGCAGCGGCTCCTGCAGCTCCTGCGCGTCGTGGTCGCCGTGCCGCCGCCTAATTCTTTGGGCATCAGCAACAACATCATAAAACATCATGGATCCACCCACACGTTTTTTTGTTGGTGCCCTCCTTACTGTCCAAGCTCAACCAGGGTCACCTGGCTGCAGCATTGGCCAGATATGGTGAGGTTTACCATGCGAATGGCCCAGCGAAAGAAACACTGGCTCAACTACGTCAGCAAGGCGTCATTCCGAAAGAAGGATCGGATGACGGACAAGCTGACTTCATCATCGTCGCGTCGCTTCCTAGCTCCTGGGATATCAACAAGAGCTGCGACGACGAAAGCCATGTCCCAGTTGGACGTGGTATTTACGAGACCATTGAACTCTTCTGCAACAACTGCGATGAGGTCAATGTCACGCAAGTGCTCTTCGCCAGCGCTCAAGACGTTCCCAAGGGATGCAATCCCGACGAGAACAACGTTTACGTGCGTACGGCGGAGTATCACGATGCGGACCTCGTGTCGAACGGTGACTGGAAGGACAACTACGCCACCTACGACGCCGAAGCAGGGCAGAACACTCTCCGTGACTGCCTCGTTGATGACCTCGACCTGGAGCGGAAGGACAAGGCATTCCGGCGCGGGCCAACCCCTAACAGCACAGGAGTTCCTGACACTGAGCCGTCGGCTTCGGCTGTGGCTTATGTTAGCGGATCATCGAGCGGTTCATTGCTGGGCGCGGCTGTGCGCCTTGGTATCGTGAAAATGGCGGGCTAATACCCTGCCCAACCCCCAAGAAGCGCGCAGAGGAAACTCTGCGCGCTTCTTTTTTATATATGCCGACAGTTGATGTACATGTAAGAGCCGCAGGCAAGACCGACATAATGAGTATCGATCTTGCTGAGGGAGGCTTCAATGTGATTGTGCATGGGCAAGGTATGCGAGTTGATATTCCCACTTATGTGGATATCAGCTGTCGTACTACCATTCCATGTATGGAAAACTTTACCCAAGGAGAATGGGAATGGGTTTCGCAAGGTGATCTTTTCCAGGGAGCGTGGAAAGAGGCCTTTGATCGTTCTTGGAGTGGTGGGAAGGTGGTAAATTGGTGCCAGAGAAACCCCCACTGACCATTCAAGAACTACTGGCAGATGACCCAGGAGTCATACATGTAGCCGGGATGATAGTACAAGGGTTCGAGGCTATATTCGAAGGTAAGAGCGTATTCTTCCGTAACCCGGAGACACTGTTACATCCAGCAACTGAACGGTACATAGTAGGCATGTTCAAATTCATGCTGAACGCAGCTGGTAGCGGTAAAGGCACCATCACAAAGACAGATAAGCGTCCTGAGAAAACCGTTGGTCCAAAGAAGAGAGATGCCAAGGGTAGATTCATCAAAGCTGAAAAGGTAGCTGTTGCTCCAGCGCCTAATTGTAAGCCTTACGAAGACCTGGACAATATCAATCATTGTCTGGAATGGTTAAGTAAGTTTCCACCAGAAAAAGAAATCGCAAAGTTAGGAGCACAGAGACTGACTGCCCTGCAGTTGATTGAGCAAGTCAACCGGGCTAGTCGCGCAGGTAAACAGATCGTTGACATCTTTGTCAGCAAACGGGATTCCACCCCATTGGACCCCGAACTTCATCAATAACAAACAAGTATCACCTATGTCGCATAGCATCGTAGAAATCCCCCTTAGCTGGTCAAAGGGAGTCCAAAGAATCAAAGTCGCAGACGACAACTCCATGTTCCGTGCAGTCGGAGTACGTCTGAATCCTGATGCCGAAGAAAAAGGCTTCTACAACGTCCAACACAATCCGTACATCGCTGTCGAAATGGACGACGACATCGATTTGGAGGATTTCGTGGAAGCTCATGTCTGGATCATCCAGAACGGTTCCCCCATCCCCGACGAAGAAGATGACAGCAACGACATGGAGTTCGTTGGCAGCTTCCTCTACCAGGGCGAGTTGTACCATGTGTACGCCCTGATCATCACACCTGAATAATTATGCACTTCAGCATAAGTGATGAAAATCTGAATGCGCTTCTTCAGACGTTCCAACAACTGGACAATGGTCTCCAGTTCGTAACGCTGATGATGCTTGCAGCGCTTATCGCTGGATTAGGTACTGCTCTTTTGAGCTTGTGGAAGTCCATGCTCATGTTTACTATCGTTGTTTTCCAAGGATACCCACCACCGCATTGCGATGCTCTGGGTAACCCTATACCCAAGGAATCCAACGATGAAAACGACGAAGAGGAAACTGAATAATCCGCCCGTGTCGAGTTGCCCCTGCTGTCTTAGTGGGGCAACTCTATGGGAAAAAGTAGGTACCCTGTCCATTCCATCTAGATGGGTTGTTAGATGTACGTCATGTGGATGTGAATCAACCACAGTCGACGAAGCAATAGACGCGGTGTATTTATGGAATGACAGAACAGGCATCAATTTAAATACATATGGATAGAGTTGCCGAGTATACTCTAGATGATTTAGACAAGGAGATTATACGTCGATACTATAAATGGATAGCAAACGTATGCGGCGTATTGAAATGGGATGTGATGAAAGGTGCAGATCTCATCGCAGATCCTTCCTGGTTCTACTGCTACGATGATGGAATGACTCCAGAGGAAGCAGTAGCAGAAGCGGTTAGCAAAGGGGTGTTATAGCCCAAGTGGTAGTTTTTATTTTACGTATAGTAAAGAGACGTTAGTTACATACTTATGAATTCACAGGTATTCGTGGACAGAGATTTAGGACCGTTCAGAACTAAACAGAACGCAGCATTCGGTAACATCAATATGTCACCGATATTTGGAAAATACGGCAAAAGAATGACCGATTTCCGTAAAACAGCTAAATTCAAGAGGCTGGTCGAAGAATGTTCGAAAAAGTTTAATGCCCATGCAAATAAGCTGGTGGTACTTAAAGAAGGTGGTATTTCAAATATGCAGGGCACATGGTTGCATCCGTATCTTATTTACCATCTTATTGAAAATGACCAGTTTCCATGGATGCAATTGGAAGACCGGGAGACAATCAAAAAATGGGGCAAGGAGTGGGTTGATGGTAAACTGAAAGCCGCGCAGAAAGAATACATCTTTCCAGGCACACCACTTCCTATACGCCTTGCAAATGACGGTACTCCTGAAAAGGAAATCGTGGATAAGGCAGATGCATACGACAGTCTTGCAGCTTGCCCGGGATGGTTCAGTCTGAATGCTATGGCAAAGATGATTGGGGTGAGTAACCTTGGTCAGAACAACCTGCGCAAATGGCTGACAGACAATGGCTATGTTTACCTGGACATCGGTAAACGTGTCGCGCCATACCAAAACTACGTTGCTATCGGCTGGATGAAAACGTTCGCCGGTAAATACACTGTGGAGAAGAAAGCCCAGCAAGTAGCATACGCAGTTACTCGGTACTCATTGAAGGGTATTCGAGGAATCCTCAAAGCACTCAAAGCCGATGGAAAAGTCCCCAGAGACACCAAACTTGACCCAGCTGCAGGTAACGAAGAAGCAGGCGGCTCAGTTGGAAGCCTTGAATAATATTTGGGATAGCATCTCAACAGCCGAGGGCCTTCTCAGGATACGATCAATACTAGATCATGAAAAGTATTGGGTGTATCTGAACGCAGTTACAGAAAAGAAAAAGCTCCAGCTCATTGTCTCTGATGAAGAAGATGACGATGAGATGGGACTTTCAAGTTAATCCAAAATACATATGAGTTCCACATCCAATCCAGTGTTAGACCGCATCATGAACGCAGTTGTTAAAATCCTCCAGGAAGAAGCAGGATACTGCGGATGCGCCATAGGCGACAATATGGCTATGATCAATTCATCCAAGAATGGAATTGATTTCAAAATCGATCTGTCTGCAAAGAAAGAAGACGAATGATAACGATCGTTGAACGGGTAGTTCCTTCCCATCCTATCCGTGGGTATGTAGATACTGATATAGTCATACTTCAAACTAAGGCTACACCTGCTTTTGGTGGTAATACGACACACTCAAGAGTGTTTAAGTATGTATATGCTGATAGTGCTTTGATGGTGGGAAAGGTACCAGAGAATGTACCTATGCGCGCAATGGCGACAATAGATCACGCTAATTGCACAACTATACACACGGTAATCACGCCGTGGACCTGGTTTAATATCATCGAAGAATGATCACGATAATAAGACATTGTGAGTACATCCAAGGAAATCCAGCTGTTATACGAATGGATGACGAGATGATGGATTGTATGGAACAAAGCAGAATACGCCTAGGCATGTTTGAGCTTTTTTATGGTGATATAAGCTGCCGCGCGCAAATGGTACGAGGAGATCATGTACCAGATCGCGCTGCAGCTATTTTCTCGTATGGAAGATTAGATGAGGATTCAAACAGTTTAAGTGTAGATAAAGACGGTAAGATTAAATTTGAATTGGTGATGGAGCAACACACAGCATGGGTTTGGTACGACATTATTGAGTCATGAAACAACGTACGATACGTCAAGATTTAAGAACTGTAGTCATTGTGAAGGTCAAGATTGAGCCTAAGTCCAGGTTCGATTTTGATCCTATGAATAAGGTGACAGTATGGTATTCCAACCGAACGAAAGAGGTTCTACATACCTACTGCCCGGACGAAATGACATTCACTGAAGCAGAGCTTCTAGGTAAGACTGCAAAGGATGCGCACGCTATGCGAGATAGAAAAGAGCGTGACTTCATCAAGAAAAAGAACAGAGAGCATAACTCTCCATACGCATCCAAGGAAGAGGATGAAGATGAAGAAGAAGATTTCATCCTTCCGTCTCAAGCGGATGAATACTACCGGTTTCACGGATGAGCGTTTCGCAGAAAATGTCCAACGTGATTAACTTCCCACTGATCCGGGAAGACTATGATGATATTCCTGTAATAGGTCTGTACTCTTCTTTTACTCCCACCTGTAAAGGTATGGATGATGCAGGAGAGTATGTAAAGGAAAGGATACTTGATCCAAAAGATCATGTGCTTATAAGATGTGGTATTTGTCGTGCACATACTGTGGATCGTTTTTTCGACGAGCATGCAGTCATGTGCTGGAAGAAAGATACAATATTGAATGGAGGTACCAATGATGTGTCACAAGAAAAACTAGACGAGTGGAGATTAAAAGTTCACGGAAACATAGTAAAGCCTGCTCAAATAATAAAGCACTCCGAACTTACGCGTGTAGCAGATTCGGAGTACAGATCACTATGCCCGGAATGTGGAACGGGTCTTTTGATGATGCGCAGGAATGCTGATATGAGCTTAAGCCAGTGGGACAATTGCCTTTCCTGCGGCTGTAAATTCCAGTACATTGATATAGTTACTGGAAGCAACATACGGGAACTCATCTATCGTACCCAGCATGAGATGGCATCTGCGCTTATTGAGCAGCAGAAAGCAACCGATTGATATAATGGGTTATGTATAGTAGCAGGGCTACACTTACCTGCTACATACTAACCATCCAAAGTCATGAAAATAATACTACCATTGTTGTGCGCCCTGGCGGTCATCGTCGGCGCTTCCCCTCAACCAACGCAAACCTACCAATACGTGTGTCCTGCGTGTGGAAACATCCAGACATATAACCGGGCGACATTTGCGGTATGCCCTAAAGACAAACGTCCAATGTACCTGAAACGATGAAATTCATACGGAGCATTGCTATATACGGATGTGGGTTGATATCCGCCATCCTGCTGGTTACGCACACCCCATTGATCGGTCAGGCAAGGTCGATCGAGATCCCCAAGATTGACTACACGTCCAACGCTCACGACTACTCCTACAAGGCAGCAATCGTGCGGGTCAAGGATGGAGACACCGTGGTGGTGGACATTGATCTTGGGTTCGACATCTTCTTGAAGAACATCGATGTCCGATTACTCGGGGTGTACGCACCAGAAACGTGGCGTCCAAAATCACCTGAAGAGAAAGAATCAGGTATGATGGTTAAGCAGTACGTAGTCAACAGACTGCAGCCTGGAACTGAGATTACACTCAAGACCAAGAAAGACCATAAGGATAAGTATGGAAGATGCCTTGCGACATTGTTTGACGCAGGCGGTGATGTCAATGCATCCATACTGGCATTCATGACATCAAATAAAATTGAACCCAACAAATAATCTGTTGACTTTTTTCTGAGACTTTGGTTTTATTCTAAATTAATCTGATTTTGAAAAAGAAAGATTTAGAGTAAGACCGGTCCAGAAAATCGAGCATTTTAATTAACTACTGTATGACGCCTTTCAGACCAGCCAAAGTGGCACTCGAAGAAAAAATCAAAGTTCGCGACTCTTTTATCCAGCAGTGGCGGAACAAAGAAGAGCCGGTGTTTTCTCTCCTCAACGCAGATAGCGAAGAAGAAGCAAATGCCAAATTCTATGATTATGAAGATATCATAGACGAAAAGCACGAATTGTCTGATTGG
>ERZ650304.877-NODE-877-length-12919-cov-9.110619_pt1 | contig 12919 bp, 11 predicted proteins | sample MGYA00376240_ERZ650304 | MGnify/ENA primary metagenome ERZ650304 (study PRJEB26733, sample SAMN07839271) | wastewater metagenome | biome: small river; feature: stream; material: water | place: USA: North Carolina | collected 2016-03-01 ...
AAGACCCCGCCGGACCACTGCGGCCCGTGTCGGTGAAACTCACGCCCACGCAGATTGAGTTTGCCAGATCAATCGGGGACGGCAAGCTCAACACCGGGATTTCGAAGCTGATCGATAAAGAGATGGGGATCGGCAACAATCAGTCAGATGCGATCTGACCACCCGTCCACCTGTCCAACTTTGCGGCCTGAGGTATTTCTGAGGGCAAACCCCCGGAGATACTCAGATGGCCGAATCAGAAGAAGTGAAGCTCGAAGCCGCACCCGCTCCGATGACCGACGAGCAGTTCGAAAAGTACGTCCGTATTGCTTGTTGGATGATCGGCTGGCGGCTCGCTGGCCTGATTGGAATCGCCTGTGTCTTCATCACAGGCGATCAGATGACAAGGTTGGGGGTCGGCGCTCTGGTTGCGATTGTGTTCCTGTTCATGTGCCTCGACGACATGTTCAAGATCGTCACGCGAAGTAAGTCGATGCGATCATTCAGCTAACTATTTTTGGCCAAGATTACGAAGCAAAGCCTCGGTTTTAATCTTTTGCAATTCTGTGTCCAATATCTTCTGAAATACATCGGTCATTGTTTTGATCGCATCTTTGATGGCGCTGGCTGTGTCAGTCGCCATCAACTTGGCGGCTTCGATTACCGCATCATCCAATTCCTTACGTTGTCGGTCTGAATCCTTCCTGATCTCGCTCAGCTTATCACGGTAGTCGTCAGGAGCGATCTGGCGAGCCACATCAGAGAATCGTTCTCCAACAGCTTCGGCCTGTTTGTCCACTGTCCGAGGTGCATACCCCCGAGCCTCGGCGATAAGCTGGGCCGGAGCGTTTGCGATCCCGACTTGCTGAAGGATTTGGTAGGCCATCTGCGACTGTGCACGTCCTTCAACTCCCATGTAGGTCAGGGACTTGGCTCGATCTGCGGCGTACTCTTCGCGCGCCTGAGTCTGATCGAGTTGGGCAGACTTGACCCCGATCGCGGCTTGTCGAGCAGCGTCACGAGCGGCGGGCAACTGACTCTCTTTGATGTCTCGCTGCTGTTTTGTGATTTCGTCTAGCCGGGCAGCTGAGGCGTTCATTCTAGATTGAGCCTCAGCTGCCCGGCGTGTTGCCTCAGTCTCTCTCGCCTGATCCGCTTTGCTTGAGCCAGCTTTTCGCAAATCCTGGTAATACATTGCATTTTTCGTGGCTTCTTCTGCGTACTTCTTAGCGTCCAGGAACTCAGCTTCCTCCGTGTTTCTGGCGAGTTGCAAGCTGTCATACTTTTGCCTCAGATCGGCTACGTTCAGATCTGCCTGAGTGACCTGCCTACGGATCGGAAGCAACTGCAACTGCTCACGAAAAGCAACGGCACCAGTCGCAGTGGAACGGTCGATATTTGCTGCACCGATGTCCCCTACGCGTGGCAGGTTTTTCATAAAGTTTTCGACCAAATCTTTTCTTTCCATCGCAAACTGATGCCGTTCGTTTGCATCGCGGGTGAACTGGTTCACGGATGTGTTGTATTGTGCTCTTGCAGGCGATTCGATCATTCGCAATTGCATGGCCGAGAGCATATCGCGTTTGTCTGCGTCGGTGGCTAGCCTGGCATTTTCGCGAAGTTTCATTGAGGCCGCAAACAGATCGCCAATCAACGGGACTGACTCGGCCATTGCTGCGGCTTTTGCCCCCTTCCCAGCAAATGGATCGGTCAACTTGGCGTTCAAATCCTGAAGCCGCACGGCCGCATATTGTGTCACTGCCGTGTAGGCGTGCACGGCTGATATCGCAGTGCCGAACGCCCCCGACAGTGCACTGGTAGTCTGTTCGAGTCGGCCAACAACTGGCTGTTGTCGTTCGGCTGGCTGCTGACGCTGTCCCAGTCCGGTCAGTGCCGAATCGATCTGCTCGACTTTGCCGACGGCAGACTTGCGGTCAGCGGTCAACAGTCCGATCAGTTCTTTCCGCTGTGAGGCCATCGCGGCGGCGATCTTGGTCCGTTCATCTCCGGACAAATCCTTCAGGCTGGAGACCTGCGACTGCTGCGGACTGCTCGTCCCTTGCGAGCCACCTTGCTGCGGTGGCAGTGGTGGGGGCTGCGATCCCTGTGCTGCGGCCTGTGCCACACCAGCACGTTTTGCGATGAGGGCTTGCAACTCCTTCTCGGCCTGGGCGGCGAGCCGTGTCCCGTTGATCGTGGCTTGGTTAGCGGCGTCGAGCTGCTGCGAGTTGATCTTGTACGTCAGCGAAACTTCATCTTTACCGGGCATAGAACTTCTCCTGATGTGATGCAGAAACTAGTTGAACAGTGTACATTATCGTGATCGGAGATACATCACTGCACGGTTGATCAAATACAGGGGCGTTATGGGTAAGCATTTTGTGTTCACTGGCTCCGAGGTTGTCCAAGAGTTCACGACGGAACCGGTGTCAGGCGAGGTGGTGGCCGGCAAAGCCAAACTGGTCACTCACTCGACGATGGTCAAGTTCTACGCACCTGGTGGCGAGTTCGAGCAACTGAAGGCCAAGCACGGCAGCGAGTACGCCGAGGCTGTTCTGATCGCTCGGAACATCGTGTCCTGGAACGTGGTGGACTCAGATGAAAAGCCAGTCGAGCCGACGGCCGAAGTGATCACGATGTTCCCGCAACAGATCTATCTGCAACTGGTCTCGTTGATCCTCGGAGCGTTCGCAGATCCGCTCAAAAAAAAACTCGAACCCTCCTCGAACTGATCCGTGAACACACGGCGTGGGTGCGGACCTGCGAGGAGTGCCGGACGTGGATGTTCTCGCCGGACGGCAAGATCCAGAAGCGGGAGAAGCCTAACCCGGACGGCTCGCCTTATCCGATCGAGCTGCCAGTCCTGCGAGCGGATACCAAGGTCGAAACGCCGTGCGGAGTCTGTCCGAAGATCCCAGCCGGGATGGAGAAGATCCCCGCCAACGCGGTCGAGTTCGAGGACTGGTTCTGGGATCTCTACGACTGGTACCGGGAGTGCCGAACGACTGGGTTCCCCCAGGACCTCGCACCGGTGATGAAATCGGTCGCCGCTGAGTTCCACGACCACGAACGGCTGGTCGAGCGGTCGCAGCAGTTCGGTCTGATTGCGGCGTTAGCGAAGAGAGGTAAATCGTGAAGCTGAAATTCGGTGGGTTCCAGATCTCGACCAACGACAACGGCGAGCGGTTCTCGTTCGAGAAAACTGCCGTCTTCACCGATCACAAAATCCGCACCGGTTGGCTGTACACATTAAACATCGCCGAAGGGTATCTGACCACATCGAGCGAAGCCGACGCCAAGACCAAAATGCAGGCTCTGGAAACCGCTCTCGATCTCCAGGGCACAACGGCCGACCTGATCTACGAAAATTCGGACACGACCGAGTCAGCCACCACTGCCAAGGTCGCGGACTGCATCTGGGGACCGAGGCTCGTGAGTTTCGCGTTCACCGATGACCCTGGCGCACAGTACGTCACCTACCGCAAATTCCGTGGCGTGTTCCAGTGGGAGAAGACGACGCTGAGTTCCGAGGATCGGACCAGTAACACGTTCTGGACAGCGTTCCGCGAGACGACGACGTTCGGAGGTGGCCAGCAGAACTTCGTCGTGCAGGAATATCTGAACGCGGACCCGGTTCGTTACAACACAATCCAAAAGACGAAGTACACCTGCGTGCAGGAAGGCGAACTCACCTGCTACGGCGCGGCACAGGCACCGCCACCGGCCGTGCTCTACCCCGGCGCACTGATGAACACCGACGTCACCTATTCGAGCGGTGATCGCAAAGGGAACACTCGGCGGTACTTTGTCACCCGCTGGCGGTACACCTACGAGTCACCCACACCGTTCACACAGAACGTCACACTCTGGACGTAACGCATGCCCTCAGTTACCGCAGTGATTTCCCCGGTGGGACCGGCCACGGTTGTGGCAGAGACGACGCTCGTTCAGTTCGCCGTCCAGTTCTCGGCCGAGGTCGACAGTTTCAACACTGCCACCGTCGTGACACTGGGCGGCACGATCGCAGGCACACCCACCGTCAGTGTCAGCGGTGCTGGCAGCTACTATCTCGTGACGGTGGGCGGCTTCTTCGGCAACGGAACGGTCACGCTGCAGATCCCGTCTGGCTCGACGGTCGATTCTGTTCAGACGTTCCCTACGGCGAGCAACACGGCGACGATCACCGTCAACTGCCCGATCCGCTGCATCATCTCACCCGTGGGTCCGTCGGCTCTGTACGTGGCCACGTCGTCAGTCCAGTTCACTGTCAAATTCTCGGAGAGCGTCGACTCGTTTGGGGCGACGGACCTGACTGCAGGCGGCACGGCTCCAGGTGCCCGGACCATCGCCGTGACCGGTTCCGGCTCGACCTACACTGTCACGGTTTCCGGTATCACTGGTAACGGGACTGTCACGCTGCAGGTTCCGCTGAGTGCCACGGTCGACAGTGTCTATGTCCTGCGAGCTGCTTCGAACGTCTCAGTGATCGAGATCCTGGTCGTTGGTTCGCTGGTATTCAGTTGCTCCGGGATCACGCAAGTCGCATCGGTCTCCTACACCGTTTCCCACGGGATCAGCCCGCAGCCGATCGAAATCGTGTGTGACCCTTCGAGCACGCCAGCCAGGTCCACGGGCATCACGTTCGGCGTCTCGACGCAGAAGCAAATCACGCTCACCGACTGTGCACTCGATCTGAAGGTGGAGCGGTTCAATTCGAGCGAGCGACAACTGCTTGTCACGTACCTCGATCGACGATGGCGGTGGGCGTTGGGTCCACAGGTCGAGGGATACTACAACCAGCTCGACAGGCACAAGAAGTTGATTCCCCGGACCGTTCGCAGCCCCTACCAGATGGCTGTGATTCTGCTCACCGCGATGGGTGAATCCGGGTACACGATCGATCTGCCCGGAGGACTCGCCGTCAGTGCTGGGAGTGTGCCAACGCCCGGACCGCAGGACACCGTTGTTGACGCATCAGCCGAGTACCTGAAGCTCGGGCAGAACGTGCCAGCCACCGGCACCAACCCCACCACGACCTGGGTCGGCATCCCGGCCGCGAAGGCACTGCAGGCACTGTGCGACACGTTCGGCCGACGCATTGTGTTCAACCCGATCACCAACACAGTGCAGATCGTCGTGCAGGGGAAGGGGGTTCCGTTCCCAAGCGGTGCACGGCTGTCGTACTCCCCGACCTACGATCCGGACATCATGCCGGCGAACGTGCAGGTCGCACTGGCCCCGACGCGGTTCCAGGTTCGTTTGGCATGTCGAGCCGTGGCGAAAGAGTGGGACGGTTCCTATGTGCCGCTCTACTTGGCGTCGTATGCTCCCCCTCGATCACCTCAGGCGATGGTGGCCGACATTAGCTCGATCGGTGCGGACGGGATCTTCTTGAACGGCGTGGGATTCGTGCAGGCCAGCCTCGCCAACTACGCCACGGCCATCAACGCCAGTGCCGATACGCGGATCAACGGCGTGGTGACTGCGGCGATCGTCAGCGGCAAACTCCGGATCACAGCTGTGACAGCTGGGGTCGAGTTCGAAGTCTACCCGCAAGGCGGCGGGGCGGTTGCTGGTGAGTGTCTGAAAGGCCCCGTAGCCGCGAACATCTCTGGACGGGAATCGTTCGCTGTGTCGCTGACCGCCGGAACCGTGTTCGCTCCGGGGACCACGTACACGGTCACTGTCAACGGCGTGGCATTCGCGGGGGTGACTGGCCTACTATCGTTCGAGCAAGTCGCTGCATTGTTGCAGTTGGCAATCAACACCAGCACAGATACGGCGATCGTTGGCAAGTGTTTGGCGACGTTTGGCAACGGCACGCTCTATGTCGCGTCGCTGATCGATGGCGTTGGGACTCTGACGGTGACCGGCAGTTCCGGGTTGAGTGTCGTTGCCACGAGCGGAACGAACCGGGGATTCGAGTACACGATTCCACCAGCGTTCTACAACGTGCGGGCCACACCTCGACTGCGGCGGAACATCTCGGAGCAGCTCGCTCAAGAGTCGGTCTATCGAGCGTATCAGGTGGTGTGCATCGACCCCGGCGACAAGCTGCCGGGCATCCGCGTGCCTGAGATCGGAACCCGGATCGCCAACCGGTATCAACTGATTCTTCAGGGCACGATGCCCGAGCAGATCGAGCCGCGTGCCGGCGACGTCAACCGCACAGATCCTCAGACCGGGCAGCCCTACGCGGCCGAGTACTACGATGGGTATGCCCACGATCGTAGGCCGCGTGCGTTCGGTTCAGTGTTCCGGGGTGTTCAGGCGGGCGGCATCTACACAGCGGCGGACTATTTCGGTAACACACTGCCGCGACAAGAGTTCTTCATCCCGTTCAGTGTCATCGATCCCGAGTGGCAAGTCATCCAGTTCGACCGGCCCGCGTTCCGGTATCTGGGCAAGACCAGCGACACCACGCCGTTTGGCTGCACGACTCAGCCCGTCGATCTCGTGATTGAGACGGGGGTCACGATCATCGACCCTGTGACGAACGCACCGTACCGGTACACGGCGACGGCCGCAGTGCAGGGCGGTACCGGGCCAACGATCACCTATCTGTACGAGGGGGCACAGCAGGAAATCATCGGGGTCTATGACCAGTTCCACAACCTCATCGACAAGCGGCTCGTCGACACCTACGCCTCATCGTTCGCGGCCTACTACGCGGCACAGATCGCAGCCAAGTACCAGATCGCCGGAGCAGTGTCCGCAGACTTCGGTGGGTTCCTCGACATCGCACCCGACGGGTTCATCCAGCAGATCACATGGAGTTACGACCGGTCCGGTCCGAGCACGACAGTGAGCGGAAACTACGAACACAGTCGCACAGTGCTGCCGTACGCGGCCCGGAGACGAAAAGAGAACCTACCACCCGACCCCGCCCAGGCACGCCAGAACCTCATGAGCGATTGGGCTATCATCGGTGCGAACAGCGTCCAGAACTTCATGAATAACACCATGCTCGGCCGGATGATGCGAGGTGCCCAGTGAGGTCATTCAAGGTCAAGAACATCTCTGGTGAGACAGCGCCGCCAGGTTGCGTTCTGGAGTTCACGGGCACGGTCGATGCCGACGGCACAATCAGCGTTCAAAAGCCCACGCTCAACAACTCGATGCGGTTCCTGATTAACGGCTTCGCGGCGATACCGGCGACGACAGGCATCGGCGAGGCGTTCCCACCCACCCCGCAGTTTGTGGCTGGCACGGTCGATGCCGATGCGTTGACACCGCTGACTGCGATCGGGACGAAGTCTGGCGACTGGTTCTTGCGGAGCGGGCAGACTGGGTTCTTCTGCGTCGGCCCGGTGTCACACGGATACGTCAATGTATTGCCCGAACCCGGTACCAGCGGAACTTCGCCCCCACCCCCGCCACCTCCAACAGTGCCGACAGGGATCTACATCAAGATCGGTGCGCAGCCGTCAACCGGTTCCACGAAATATGCGTTCGTGCAGCACGCACCAGACGCAAGCGGAACGCCAACTTCGATGGCTGGAACTGGCGGCGTTGTCGGCGACGGCACGACAATCTATGTGCAGGATATTGCCGGGTTCAACGATCCTGGCATCGTCGACGGGTATGCGTGGGCTTATCCGAATCCGATTCAAAGCGGCGAGTACATCATGGGGCCATGGGTCAAGAAGGTGAGCTACCCAATCGATCACCTTGACCCTGTTTGCGGCGATGACGGTACGTTGTCAGTGAGTGTTGTGTACAGCACGACTCCGGTCATTGAGTACAGGATCGGCAAATAATGGCAGCAGGAACAACAACCAACAAATGCCGATGCTGCAAGTACACCTGCAATGCCTGCCCTGGCGGGACGAAGAAGCTGCCGCCATCGTTCGACGTCACACTGTCTGGCATCGCAGCGGGCGCCTACGGCTACAACGTGCTTAACAAAACGTGGACTGTGACCTACGATGCCACAATCGCGAAGTGGATCTATCAGACTTCGAATCCGCCGTTCGCAGTGCCTTACGACTGGGTGTTCTCGACAGCCACCGGGAACTACAGCGGTTACGAAGCAGGTGACCCAACGGGTGTAGATGCTGGCGACATCGTCACTGTGGTCTGTTTCACTGATCCGTTTGGGTTCAAAAAACTACGGCTGTTCGCAGGTGTTTTTGACTCAGAACCAGTTGGACTGCTTCCACCAATCATCTATTGGCGCAGATGTCGGTGGGTGGTTTATGAATTCCAGATCAGTTCCCCAAACACTTGCAGTCCGCTGTACATTCAACAGACTTCGGCGGTCGATCTGAACTATAACAACGCCTACCCTGCTTTCGGGCCGATCCAAATCAGCACGCAATCCCCGACGCTGACGATTTCACCATGAGACCGTGCACCTGCGACAAGATCGAGTGCCCCGCGTGCCGTCTCTACCGAACTTCGGTCAGGCACCGATACTTCTGGGATACCGGCGAGCAAGCCGTCTGCGATCACCTCGGCGAGCCAATCCAAAGCGGCGAAGTCGCGAGGCTCGGTTTGCCACTACTCCGCGTCTGGCGACTGTGCGAGATGGGCCACGGCAACCAAGGTCATGTGTGTGAATGTGAGCAGACTTGCGTCATGTGCAAAGACTTCGTTGTCGATGGGCAATGTGATGCTGTCGCAGGATCTTAACGAGAGAATCGTCCCGCTTCGCTGGATGGACAGAAATTCACCTGATATACTTTGTTGCACAAGGCGACAGAAGTACATCAGGTGTCATCCATGTTTCCAGACATGAAATGCGGGACGATTTACGACTTCGTTATCCGCGTCAAGTCTGGCGGGCCAGTCGATTTTCGCACCACACCCGTCACGCTCGTGATGGTTCCCCCTGAAGGCTACGACCCGGTCTCGCAAGGCATCCTGCTGCGACACCTCAACGGTGGGCCAGACCTGTCCGAGAACACCGGCGGTCAGGTGCGGTTCCACTTCGGGCCAACCGACACGGCCGGCATGTACGAAGGGAACTGGACGGTGTGGTTCCTCAGTGGCACACACGCCGCCAACCAGAGCGAGTTCGGCCGTGCGTTGCTGACTGTCGTCAAGCCTGAGAAACCGTTCCCACTGTCCCCGAGCGACACATGAGCCAGATCGTTTGGGAAGTCGCGGTTGAGACTGACACGCTGCCACCGGTCTCACCGCCGGTTCCGGTCACGTTCGCGATCTACGCAGGCACACCGGGCAAAGACGGGACCGGTGGCACTTCGGCGGTGATCAGCCCATCGACACCAACACAGTCGCTCACCGCGAACTATCTACTCCGCGTTTCGGCGGATGGCACACATGTCGACCAGTTGAACCCAAACACGTTTGACCCGGCGAACACCGCTGCCAACTCAATGGCCGCTCACATCGCCAACCTCGACCCACACACTCAATACGCACTTGACGCAGACCTGGCCGGGTACTCGGTGGTAGGCCACACGCACGCAGCTAGTGCGATCACCAGTGGCACGCTCGATGTCGCTCGGCTACCCAGCACGGTTGCGAGATACGATAACGCTGGCACCTTCACAGCAACGCAAACCGTCTCGAAGGTACTGGTACCTGCACAGGTCACAGGGGCAACCAATCCGCTCACGATTCGAGCAAACACGGGCGGAGCGTTCACGGAGCCGATTTTTTACGTCGGCGTCCAAGGGTCCGAAACATCGTCGGGGATTGCATTCCGCTCCAACGGCGCAACTCAGTTACTCGGTGGCGCTGCGGTTGGTCAGTTCAACGACATTCAACTTGGCGGGGCCGGTACTGCTGCATTCGGGCTGGCCCGTGGCAGTGCTCAGAGTTTCAACCTCGGCGGACCAGGGAATTTCACGTTCGACGCCGGTTCGAGCAACACAAGTTTCACCGTCTATTACACGGTGAAATCGTCAACCACTGCCGGGCGAACAGCGGGATACTCGGTGTATTCTCTGGTTAGTCCGGGAACCGACGCCACTCGTGTTGGTCAAATCGAACGGTTTATCTCGACCTACGCGGGAGCAACTCGCATTGCTCGTGAGTTCGCCGAGAACCTGAACCCGTTCCACGCTCTCAGCATCAGTGCAACGGCTCCAACCGATGGGGCATTGCAGGCGTCGGAAGTCGCGTTTTATACCGATGGCTCGGCACTGTTCGCGAAACTCAAAAATGCTGCCAGCACGGTGTACACCATTCCGCTAGCCGGGGGCGGTGGCGGGACAAGCGGGCCAACTGGTCCAACAAATTACCCGCTCATCTCTGATGCATCGTCCGCATCGGGATACTCGCCGTACTACGATTCCCGCACGTTCGCGGGGATCATCGGCGACGGCACTACTGACGATGCGGCTGCGGTTCGGTCTGCAATTGCAACGATTGCGGCGGCTGGTGGTGGCACGTTGTACATGGCACCAGTGCGGGCCAGCGGTGTCAACGCGGCGTACAAGTTCGGCAGTGCTCTCGGTGTGATTCCGCCAAACGTGAGTATCAAGGGACCATTCGAAACGTCTGCGTTAGGAATCGGGAACCGGTTCTACGGGACCGATGGATCGACTACGCTCGACGACACGTTCTTGACTGATCCGGCAACAATTCCGGGCGTGTGGCTGATCTATGCCGACGCAGGCGCGACAACGAATTCATTCATGAAGCCGTGGAAGAACTCCACGATTAGCGGCATCGCTGCCTATTATCCGAGTCAGGCAAAAGTTGGCTCGGCCGGAACGCCAACAGCTTACCCTTGGTTCGTCGAAGTCGGCAACGGCTCGCAGGTCACAATCAAAGACATCGGGGCAGTGAACCCGTACCAACTGATCTACATCAACGGCGGTTGGAGGACGGTTGTTGACAACATCACTGCCCAACCGTACTCGATTGGGGTCAAGGTCAACAACTCGTACGACGTGAGCCGGATCACTCGCGTGCATTTCGAATGTTTCTGGGATGCCTACGAACCGGCTCCGGGTTCATTCTCGTGCCCGTGGTCATTGAACTTCGGGTACGCATTCATCATTCAGCGATGCGACCTCACGCAGGTCATGAACTGCTTTGCTTACGGCTATCGCTATGGTCTGGTGCTGCAATCCAGCGACAGCACGCAAACAAATTCGCCTTGGGCGACGTTCACGAACGTGCATTTCGATTTGTGTCAGTCCTCTGTCATTGCTCAGCAAACGCAGAAATACGGGGCCAGTTTTTCGAACTGCATGTTCACGTTCAATAGCGGGTCGAATGTTGTCGATTCGCAATCAACCAACGATGGCTTGTTGTCGTTCTCGAATTGTCTGTTCGTCGGCCAGAGTGCCGGTGTGACGCAAGCCGGTTCGGGTCAGGTCAATCTCTCTGGTTGCACGTTCGATGTGATTACAGGTGGCGGCACTACGTTCCTGAACCACTCGGGCGGTGGGATGTTCGCGACCGGGAACAACTTCCGGGCAGACATTCCACAGTACGCGAACACCTCCGGGGCATTGGCGGCAATGCTTGTTGGCAACCGCGTTAAAGGGACGGTGAGAATGCCGAACACGGCGACGATTACGAACTTCCTCCAAGCCAACAACCTAGCGAGCTAACACCACTATGATTTACCTCAATTTCGATAGTGGTTCCGCAGGTACAACGGTCGGCGGGTTCCAGCAAAACAGCGGGGCCAACTTCCAGTACCGTGCGGGTGCTGGCGGCATCATGACCACGGGCGGGGCTGGGTTCACCACCCCTGCAAACGACCAATCTGCCGTCTACAATACCGGGCCGTCTAACACTGACAGTGCGGCACAGATCACGCAATACATGCTGTATACCAGTAGTGGAAACTGGGTCGGTACTGGCATCGTTCTCAACGCCAACGCGGGGCTGACGACTGGTTATCTGTTCGCAGTCGATCTGACGAATGCGGGCGGCAACGCGGTCATATACAAGAACACGGGGGCTGGTTGGAACCAAGTTGGTTCGGCGTCGGCTTCGTTGGGACTGACGCGGGCCGATGGCACGGTTTACCACATTCGCGCTGAGAGAGTTGGTTCAACGCTCGGTATGTACGTATGGCCGTCAGGATCATCGCAACCGGGTAGCTACTCCCACAGCGTCACGGACGGCGGCACTCTATTGAGTGCGGGTTATGCTGGCCTGAGAATCGGGACGCCGAACGCTTCGGGCTACGGTCAAACGCTGTGTGATGATTTTTATGTCGGCATTCCGTCGGATACATTCACGCCGTTCAGCGGTCCAACGTCCTACACGCTCACCGGTCCAAGTGCTGGCCGGCCGTCGGTGGCTTCGAGCAACTTCACAGTTACGTTGAACTCGGCGGCGACGTCCACGGTGACGATCACGCCGAGCGACGGCGGAGCGGGTGGTACGTTCACGCCAGCGAGTGTGAGCATCACGACCGGCAACACGACAGGAACATTTACTTACACAGCGGCGAGTACGGGTGCGAAGACCATCAGCACCACGAACGGTTCAAGCCTCACAAACCCGTCAAGTCTGACGTTCACGGCTTACTCGTTGTCAGTGTCCCCCGGCTCGCAATCTGTGGCCAACAGCGTTGCGGCATCGCTCACGGCCACGCTCACGCCGAGTGGTGCACTGTCCGCCACAACGACGGCGGGCACGCTCTCAACCGCATCACCGACCAGCGGTACACCGTTCACCCTGACCACGCCGAGTTCTGGCTCAGGAACTGCAACCGTAACCGTCACTGGTCCGGGTGGCACTTCGCAGACGGCAACGGTGAGCTATGCTCCGGCCGCCGCCACAGCTCTCACGCTCACCGGGCCGAGTGCAGTTCCCGTGGGTTCCGCATCCAGCACGTTCACGATCGCGGCAAACGGCTCGCTGGCGTCTTCTGTCACGGTCACGGTCACAGTCACCCCATCGGGTGGCACCATCACGAGCACACCGGTCACACTCTCGGCTGGTGTGGGATCGACAGGAACATTCACCTACACGGCGGCGACGGCGGGCACATACACCGTTG
>ERZ650304.878-NODE-878-length-12913-cov-86.536786_pt1 | contig 12913 bp, 19 predicted proteins | sample MGYA00376240_ERZ650304 | MGnify/ENA primary metagenome ERZ650304 (study PRJEB26733, sample SAMN07839271) | wastewater metagenome | biome: small river; feature: stream; material: water | place: USA: North Carolina | collected 2016-03-01 ...
TTTGTGTATGTCCGTATCGATCCCATCCGCTTGGGTGCTTTGGTGCAGCGGCTGGCGGAGTGGTACGGGTTGGAGAGGTTGGTGATCGAATCACAGAAGGCCGAGCCAACGGCGGGCGTGATTCGGCGCGCGGTCGCTTGGGATGCGTCGCAGGTGGCGGGGGCGTCGGAGGAAGAATTGGAGGTGTTGCGCCACGCCTACGCCGGAAGGGTTCGGCTTGAGCACACAAGCGGCGGCGTACATGATGAGGCGATGTATTACGCTCTGGGCTTGTATGGGGCCGCGCACTTGGTTGTTGACTTGGTGATCGCGCAGGAGCTTGAGGATTTGCGCCGGATTGACGGGCGGTTAAAGGCCAGGATCGGGGCGCATGATGACGGCTTAATGAGTGGGGGACTTGCGGAAAGGGCGCGGCGGCTGGACATCTTGAAGGGGGCGAGGCGCAAAGCGGGAGGGGGCAGCAAGCGAGGGAAGGGTGATGGGGGTGGGGAGTTTCGCGTGGGGCGTGTAAAGCAAAAACGTTATGGGTATCTGAGGGATTAAAATGAAAACCGAGGGCGCGTCAGCTGCGACCAGAGCAAGGCTCGCCGTCTTCGTGCGAGAGGGCGTCAAAAGAATCAATACCCTGATGACGCATGGGCTTGATGAGGACAAAGACGGCGGGCTGTCGCTTGAGAAAAGAATTGCGTTTGAGTTGAAGTTATTGGAGGAGGGGAAGGAGTTAATTATCCTTGAGGGTGATGAGGGGGTATCGGATATTGAGGAGGTGAGGAAAGAGAATGGGCGATTGAGGCGGCGGCACGCGCAGTATGATCAGTTGCTCAAGCGGGCCGGGATAGATGCGGAGCGGGAGCTTGGGGTGTTGGAGTTGTTGGAGGTAACGCCGCCCGTGGTTGCGGCCCCGGTGGTTGCGGCCCCGGTGGTGGAGGTGGTGACAGCCCCGGTGAAGGTGGCTCCACCCGAGAAGGTTGAGGCGGCGCGGGCCGCGAAGGGGGGAAGGTCGAAGGGGAAGGCCGCTGGGGTTGGGCCTGGGGATTATGTGCCGAGGATGGATGGGGTGGGGAAGTAGCAGCGGATCTCAGAACACCCCAAACCCACCCTCATCAGTGCGCCTTATCTCAAGCCACTGGTGGCGACCGCTCGTGATCGCTCGCACAATATCGCGCAATAGGTTCTCGGCGTTGTTTCTCGTCATGCCCTTGCAGATCAGAAACCCGGCGTCGCCTTCCAATTTTACATCAATAGCCCACGACGGACCGCCAAGGGGCCAGACAACCATGCCTTTGACCTGATCTAAACACACGGCCCTGGTGGATAGCTGCTCAACCATAACCTCCTTTTTTGTAACTGGATCTTCGTTTGCTGGGTAAATGGTGTCTTCAAATATCATCCACATTTCTTTTTTCCTTGTGCGCGGGTTCGATTCCGCACTCCGTTGAAGCGTCGTTAATGTGAGGCGGCGCTTGGGTTGTAATTGGCAATCCCACCCCGTCACATGCGGGGCAGGTTGGGGGATCGTTGGGCGCGGCGGTCCAAGGGTTGCCGCACTCACGACAGAAGTACTCTTGGGGTGGGGAGGTCATCAGGCAAGGCGCATCGAAAGGGTTTGCTCGCGCCTCTCTTTTGCCCATGCCGCCTGTCCCGCTCTCAGCTTTTTGATTGCCAGCAAAAACCAAGCGCGCTGAGGCTCGGTTGGTATCTGGCTTTTTTTGATGTGGCTGTTAGCATTCTTGAGTGCGGTATCAATCGGCGGTTGGGATTTTGGATTGCTAAAACTCACGAACATATGGCAGTTGCTGGCAGTGCCACACTCTGCCCGTGCCGATTCGTTTTTAACATCCACCTTGAGAATCAAAAAGGTTGGCTCACCCTCAACAATCGTGAGCACATCCATATCAAACGCGCCCACCTCATGGTGGATATTGAATTGAGGTTTTGAGTCGGGCATGGTTTCAACCTGTGCGCGCATGTGCTTTTGCCACGCTTCCCAACTATCCCAACCCGGCTTCATTTCGATGATGACTTTTTCTTGCGATCTCATTTTCTTTTAAACTCCTTATAGCCTGGGCAACTGGCCCAATGTGGCGTGCCGTCTAGGTTGAGCGGGGTTTTCTTTCCGCTTGCCGTTTCCGCGAAGTGAATGTCAACGCCGCAGATTTGGTGTCTGCATTTGGCATGCGCCTTCAAGAGTTGCCCCTTGGTGAATAACTCGGCGCGGGTCAATCCCGCCGCTGCCCGCTGATTGCCGAGGGTTTGCGAGCGCAGATCCATTGCCGCGTTTGCGATTATTTGTGGGGTGATTTGGGATGCGTTGAAGTCGCCTCCGATTTCCGCCCGCGCGTGCTCTTGGACGTAGAGCCAGAGGCGGCGCTTTGTTTCGGGTTCTGGGAGATTTAATTCAGAGGCGAGGACTCGCACTGCGCGCCGCGCCGCTTCGATGGATTCTACGCTGAGGACGGGCTTGGGGGTGGGTGGGTCGAGGGGGAGTAGGGGAGGGGGTTGAATGGTGGGTTTACCTTCGGCCTTTGCAACCGCTTCGATGGCCGCTGTCACGGCGGATACATACTCGCGCGTCGGGGAGGCGGCGGGGTTGTGTGTGGCGTAGACGGCGGATTGGATGGGGCGGGGAACCATCGCCCAATGGTCGCGGCACATGAGGTATTTGCGGTCACATTGGCGGGTGCAGTGGGTGGCGGCGCAGCGGTGGGTGTCGGGGTATTTCACAACCTTTCCCCGTGAGACAAAAACACCGAACCTGCAATCAAATCGAGATCAGAAATCAATTCAACAACAGAAGGGTGGCTTGTTGGATCTTCGACGCGATTGGCCTCAATGCGAGGATCTCTAGTGCCAGGAACAGTAACGAGGACAATCTCACCGTCCCAAGCCCGCTTCATTTCGCCCTCGATAATTGCCATCCACTTGCGAGACATAAACCAAAGACGTTCGCCAGTAATCCTGTTAATTGCATTCACCTTTTCAAGAATTGAAGCGCGGTCACACCCGCACGCAGACACAAGTTCTCCATCGCTATACTGATTCAGTTTTCGCAACAACGAAAGAACAAGGGCGGGGAAACTCAAACTGGGCCTCTCAAGAATAACCTCACGATCCCTTCCATCGACGCACTCGGCTTTAAAGACTATTTCCGCCTTTTCAATTAAGTACATGGGTGGAGTGCATAGCCTCACCTGAATCATCCACACCACACAGTTATCGACATTGAGATAGGATGCACCAGATACGAAATAAAAGATCACTTCACACCTCCAAAATAAATCTCATAAATAAAAGCAAACGCTTTATCCGCTGAATTACACACCATCGCGTGCCAGCCCTGTTCAGCCAAGGCCCACAGCCACGCGCGCTGATTCTCCTTCGTTCCCGCCTGCGGGTTGCGTGTCCCCTTGTGCTTTGGGGATTTCATTTCAACGACTACGCCCGGTGATCCATCGGGCGGGCGAACGATGCACATGATGTCCGGCACCCCAGGCTTAACACCCTCACCCTTGAGCTTGCCGCGCTGCTTTTTTGATGAGCGTTGGTTGGGGATGTGAAACCATCCACGCACCCCAAGCAATGCGTCCAGGCGCGCGGCCAACTCCACCTGCTCGTCCCGTTCCGTGTTGGTGGTGGGGACCGGGGCAGCAAGCGAGGGAGGTGTGGGGCTGGGGGTTTCGGTTTGCGGCGCGCCGCTTCTGTTCGCCCGCACCCTCGCTTGCATTTCTGCGAATTGTTCAGGGGTAACGTTCATGGGGTGCCGCCTCCCATTTGGCTATCAGTCGCGCCAATTCATCGGCTGCATCGCGCGGGCTGTTTGCGGTCGCGTGAAAGTTGCGCTCAACAAACTCACCATCCAAAAACGGGTGAGGGTATTCAATGACCAGGTGACCCCACTTTTCGTCGAGCAGAATCATCACAACGCCAAGCGGGAGCTTGTTGTCTGGCGTCCATGAAACGTAGTGGTTTGCGGATGCAAGGGGGCGAAGCGGCTGCATCTGCACCCCGACCCAATGCGACCCGTCCGGGCGCAGCACTGAAAACTCCGCCCATCGAGGGGTGCGCGCATGAACCCGGATCGGACGCGCCAACTGCACTACAGCGAGGCCCGCGCGCAGTTCCGGGTTGAGGGCGGCGGTGTCGCACATGGGCTGCCTTGGCTGGGCAGGTTCGGCGCTAAAGAGGGACAGTTGGCCGTTGAGTTTGTTTTTCGATTGCATGGTTTTGATTGCCACTGATGACATACCCATCACCCAGCCCTCTCAATGGCACCGCGCAAACCCTCGACGAGTGCGGCGGCGGTTGGGTATTTGGCCGCGCCATTGGGCAGGCCGTAGGGCATTTGCAGCCACACCCCACCGTCACCCTGCGAAACAATGGCGCGCACGGATTCGCTGGGGCGGGTGGGGATTTGGATGATGGTCCCATTTGCGGATGGGGAAATGTTGGCGGCTGGCCATGCGCGCTGGATGGCCAGGATGCAGGCGAGGACGGGTGCGGGTAGTTGGGCAATGCGAGTGCTCATGCTGCCTGCTCCTTCGCTTTCTTTGCCGCGTGTCCGATCAGGCCTTCCGACATATCGACCTGGCCCCGCTCGTACTCGTCCCATATCGACGCCGCCAAACGGTCGAAGTCGTGGGGCGGGATTTGATGCAGCGCGCTCAGACGAACCGAGAGCATCCCGTAAGACCAAGCCAGACCCCGGAGCAAGTCGATCACCTGCCCAGAGTCGCAACCCTGGCGCACCATGCCCAGCACCCGGTCTGTGACCTCTGCGCCCGTGATGGGGAGGGGTTTGACCTCGACGGTTGGCGCGTCGCTTTGGGGTCTATTTTTAGCGGGGCGTCCCGGTCGGCGCTTCGGTGCGGTGCCGGAAGCTGCGGTGGGTTTTTGAGGGGGTTTTGCGGTGGCGGTCATCCATCCTCCATTGCAGCCTCCGCTGCATTTTTTGGCGCGGCGAGAGCGGCGCGTTCTGGTGAGGGTACGGCGGCAGGGTGGGGCGACGGTGCAGCCTGGGGTTTGGGTGCAGATCATGGGCCTTCCCTCCGGGCTTCGGCGTCGAGCGCGCGGGTCAGGACGGCGACGAAGTAGGCGGCACGGGTGAGGGTGCCGCGTGCGGTATCGGCGCGGTCGGAGAGGTCGCGCGGGACGGGTGCGACCCAGCGCACCACACCAAGCGCGCGCGCTACAGCGCAGACGGTGGCGCGGGCGGAGCGGGTGGCCACCACGATGGAGTGGACACTCTCGCCCCGCAGGAGGCGGCGTTCAATCTCAGCCTTCTTGGTTTTCGGTGGGGTCATCGGGGGTATCCCAGAGTTGAAGCGCCTCCTTTGCGGCTTGTGCCTTGGCAGAGTCCGGGCCTGCGGTCACGGCGACAAGGCCAGCGCGTACCAGGTCGCGCATGACCTCAGACCGCGACCCGACGCGGGCCGCAAAGCGGTAGTCGTCAAGTGAGCGTTTTTGATTTTCAGAAGTCGAAACATTCATGTTCTTGAACATATCCAAACCCATCAACAGGGGCCGCGACATGCGACCGCGCCGATAGGTACTCGCCCCGTTAGCAAGCAGCTAACTTGGCAAGTTAGCAAGATAGCATCTTAGCAAGATAGCAACGCGGCGCAAGGTCCGGGGCGTAACGCACCGCGAACAAAGGGGGGAGGGCAGCGAGCGAGAGGAGGGGTGGGGTCGATGTGTTTTGGGGCGGCTGGTTCGCAGTCGGGGAGAGTGCGAACCGGAGTGCGAACCGGAGTGCGAACAGCCTTTTGTTATATGTTTTTAATTAGTTAGATATATATAAAGATACCAGTTCGCAGTGTTCGCACTAAACACACACCATCTATACATACGGGCGCTCGCCTGCGCGCTCGCCTGCGCGCTCGCCTGCGCGCCCCCATACGCACGCCCACACCTGACCCACCCCCTCGCGCAAAAAGTGCGAACACTGCGAACTGGTCAGTGATTCGTCTTTTGTTTCTTTTATCTAAGCGGTTCGCACTTTGGTTCCAAAGCGGTTCGCAGTGGGCTTTTGGAGGGGGTAGTGCGAACCGCAAAAAGAAAGGGGAGATGCTTTGCATCTCCCCTACTTAACCCGGTTCGCAGTAGTGCGAACCAACCAACGCTCTAGCCCCACCCCTCCTCTCGCTCGCTACCTTTTACACCTCGCGGTGCGTGCGCCCGTCGCCAATCAGAAAGGGCAATATTTTGGATGGTCTGGCGGCAGTGCAGACAGTGGAAGGCTTGGGTCAACGTCCTCTTTTTTTGGCGGCGTTTGGGGTGCGGGTTCCTGCTTTGGCTCCTGCACTGCAACTGGTTTCAATGTTTGCTGTTTCGGTTTCGCTGTTGCACTCGCTGGCGTCCACTTTGCGCCTGGCGTTTCGGCCACCTTCTTGGCTTCCTCTGCTTCGGCTTCGCTTGGGTCTTGCTCGCCCACAATGCCAAGCGACTCCAAGACCTTGCGCGGTATCACGACGCAATCAACGGACACGCTGCCAATCCTGCGCTTCTTGGTTCGCCGTCGCGGTGTCCCCTTCTCTGGGTTTGCTTCGGTGCCTTCAAGCCAGCCCATCGAATCCCACATATTTCTGATTGATTGCGAGGCATCGTAGCCAAGGCGCTTCAAAACAACTTCGAGCTGCACCACTGCGAACTCAAGCTGGGTCCACTCTGGGTCATCGACGGCCTTGGGCTGGTCCCACCTCCCCACCCATCCATCGCGGGGGCATTCCTTCGCCTTAAAGTTCTCGTTATAGAACTTATCGTTATTGACCGCCGCCCAGTTCCAAAGATCGTACAGAGCCTTTTCATGGACTGACCTGGTGCGTGTCTCGGTGATCATCTTTCTAAAGACCTGGTTGCACGCAGCCTCGCCCCCTAAATCAAACCCCAACGCCTCAACGGAGAGGCGCGCGGCCAGTGTCACAGCCGCAGCCATGCGCCCAGCACGCGCGGCCAAGGGGCTGCCTTTCGCTTCGTCTGTGTAGCTGTCGAAAATCTTTTCGCATTCAGCTTGCCACTCCGAAACCTTGCCCTTGTTCTTGGCGAGCCACGCAACCCACCGCCTCCCCGCCCACCCGTGGTTGCGTTGGAGCGCCACGCGGAACCCGTCAACGACGGTTCGCATATCGTCGGACAGCGCACCCCAGGGGAAGCCATGCACCTGCAACACGCGCGCATGAACGCCGCCGTCTGTGGCCCCGGCGAAGTCCACCAGGCGCTGCTCACCCGTGGACACGACGACGGTGCGCCAACCCTGCATCCCGGCCAGACCCGACACGCTACCCCGGCCCGTGCCTGTCCCTTCGTGCAGGGTAAAAATAACCTTGCCCACATCGAGGCGCGCGGGGGCTTTCTTTGTGTCGTTCAACAAAACCGGGAGGTGGCATCGGCCAGCGGCAATGCGCTCAATACCTGTGGCTGTATTGTCCCAACTCCGCATAATCAACCCATCGGCCCCAGCCCCGGACTCTGCCGGATCACCCCAGACCGAAGCCGACAGCATCAGCACCGAAGTTTTGCCGCCCGTCGAAGGGCCAGCGAAATCAACGATCACGGTGGGCATCTCCAACAAAGAAACCAGCGGCGCAGCAAGCGAAGCAAACAGCCCATACAGAACCGTTGGGTACTCCTTCGCCCTGCTCGCTGCATCAACCCACCCCTCCCAAGTCCCCTTGGGTTTGCGGCTGAACGCGCGCCCTTCCTGGCGGTCGCCGCCGTCTTTGTTGTGGTAGCGCACCTGCGCGCGGGGTGCGGTCGCGTCCACTTCGACGCCCTCCCCATCCACAAAAATATCTGACCCCAACATGAAGCCGCCCTTGTCGAGCCACCCCATGCGAGTTGCCACGCGGGTCTGTGGGATTCGTTCGAGGTTCGCGGCTTCGTAGCGATCAAGGAACGCCACGATCTGCGCCGCATACGTCGAGTTGACGGGGCCGTTGGAATCGGCCAGTGCCGCCACGATCTTGGCTCTGTCGCAGATCGTGTGCCGCGATACGATCTGCGAACCCCACCCGCCGCCCGCCTCCAACCACGCGACCTCCCGCCAATGCAGCCCGTCTTGATCAACGGCTGCACCAACAACAAGGATGGGCGCACTGCACACAGGATCACGGCTTGGGCGCTCATCATCCCCGAGCGCCTCCCGCCATATCGACCCATCCGCCCGAATCTCGTAACCGTCAGGGATTTTGGCGTTGTCGTGACAGGGCGCGGCGGGGAAGTGGGTTTTGATTAGCCTTTTGTTTTTCACCGCGCGCTTGGCGGCGCTCAGGATCTGCGCGCCTTCGTTGGGGTTTGGCGGTGGTGGTGCGTCGGCCCTGTCTTCGACCTCCAAGGTCACGGTGGTTCCGGCAGTGCGGCCCACCGAAACCGTCACGGTCTTTGTTTTCTTTGGCTCGCCCCGTTTCTCTGTGTGCATCCGGGTGAAGTCGTCGAAACCCAGTGGCCCCTTCATGGCCTTCTTGACGATGCCGCCCGTCACCGCTCCCCCTTCCGAAGATGTCCCCCGAATCGCCCTGATGCGATCCCCTCTCGTCTTCGAGCGCGTGGCCTTGGGCGCGACCGCTGCCCCTTCCTTCGCCGCTGCGATCAACTCCCGCTCCATTTGCCAGAGGTCCAGGCAGAGGTAGCCGTCCCCGGCCATCGCCACTTGCTCCGGCGTCACCAGCTCATGTCGCAGCGAATCCCAACCCGCAGCGGCCCTAAGCACAGGCAGTGCAAGCCCCGTCCAGCCGCCGCCGCCCTTGCCTGCGTTGGTTCCGCCGCCCGCTTTTGCGGCAGTCAAAACGGCGTCCCACTTCGCCCACCACCACTTGCACATCTTCGCCAAGATCCAACCCCGATCCCCACTCTCCCGCCAATCCTTCCTCTCGCTCGCTACGATTTGGGCGGAGGTCAGTGGGGCGCGCTCGGGTTCCGGGGCGGGTGCGTAGGGGCCGCAGTATTCGTCGAGCCTTTCGGCCAGACCCAATTGCAAAAGGCTATTTTGATCCGGCCTCTTGCCTTGCTTGTCGAGCACGCCCTCGGGTGCGCGGTAGCGTCGGCACCGGGTCTGCGCCTCCGGGGAGAGGCTGCGATAAATGGGCTTCGCGTAATACTGTTCGCCCGCCGCGTCGTCATCAACCAAGAGCAGGATCTCTCCGGCGCGGTCGCACGCTGCCGCAAGATCCGCGTTCCAGGTTGTGTTCACAATTCCAATCACAGCGGAATCGCGCTCGGTCTGCACGCGCGTGCACCAGTCCGGCTCCCCCTCGCAAATGACCAGGCGCGAAACACTCTCCCCAGCCAACCATAGCCGCGCGGCGTCGTTGGCCATGACCGCGCCGGGGATGGTGTCACCCCCTCGAAACCTCGCGCGCCTCTCCCCATCCCGAACACGCCAGAGGCGCACATCCGCCAGCGCCCCGCCCGTGGCCACACCCCACACGGGGATGATCAAATCCCCAATCTCTGCGCTGGGATGGTACTGATGGAGATCAATATCAGCCTCGGCGGTCAGGCACCGAACAATCCCGCAAGCGGAGAGAAACTCTGGATCAAGCGAACGTGTGCGAAGATATTGGATTGTGGCCGGGTAAAGAGAAACGTTCGCCTCACCTCCGAACAGCGGAGAGCAGTTTTTGTATCCTTGCGTTACACTTTTTAAAAACTTGGTATTATCCATAATTAACCTATTTCCGTGGGGTGGTGACCCGGAAATGGGAAGGGGGCGGTCAGGTTCGCGCCTGCCGCCCCCCCCCCTAGTGTTGCGGTTTTTTCATAGTCAGTTCGTTGAGCACGGATATTTAACCGCTTGAACTAAAACAATAAAAAAAAGAGCGCGCGCAAACGCACCTCTCCGGCGGCGTTCGCGCGAACAATCAACGGGACTTAGGAGAGGTGCGCGACCCAGACTGCGAAGTCAACTTCACCGGGGAAAAACACAGAGCTTTCGCACTGGCCCCCGGCGACGCGAACGGCGACCACTTCCCACAAGCCATCGGTGCGGAGCACCTTGGCAACCTGCCAATCCCCGCGACCGTCAGCCCCGCGCACAATCAGGGGCTGCCCTGCCTTGGCATCCTGGCAGAAGCGGTAGGAGTCGAGCGCGCGCACAGCCCGGAGCGCGTGCCAATCTTCCATGTATGCAGCGTCATGGCGGGGTTCATCCCTGCGCCAGTCGATGCAATAGGGCATGACCTTGCCAACGAACGCAGCCAGCGGAATGTGGATGGTGCGGTTGGGGCCGATACTGACCGCCTCATGGGTGGGGACGGCGGCAGTGGTGACGCGGCGGTGGGTTTTGGAGAACTGGGTTTGGGCAACCATACAAGACACCTCTTGCTCACACACGGCGCATGGCCTATCGTGGAGCGGCTTGACCCCTTGCGGGGTTCAACAAGTGCAGGGCTGGCCGGGTGAGCCTAGTAAACAAACCCGGCTAGTCTGCGTTGGGGCGGCACTTACCGCCCCGATACGAACAAGCTAAAGCATAGGCGCTGTGCTGTCAATAACTAGGTACCTAGTTTTTGTCGGTTCATTTCGTGGGTTATTGCTGTCCGTATGAAATCAGCAAGCGTCATGCCGCGTTGCGCGGCGAACGTCTTGACCTCATCCCTGTCTTTGGGGTCCATTACGAGAGTGATCTTTGGGGTGTTCCCCTTTGGTCCTGGGTTTTGCTTGGTTGGGCGATGTGGCTTTCTTGCTTCGATCATGGCGAGCCTCCTTTGTTTTAGCCAATAAAAACTATATACCCAGTTTAGGATAAAGACAATGCCCAACATCACCCTCCCCCTCATCATCCTCTCGCTCGCTGCCCTCTCCCCGGCATGCATCCCCTCCGGCGACGGTGGCCCGTCCTCCAGTTCCGCCGACACCTCCGACGCCGAATCCTTCGACCTCCCCTTTGGCTCCCCCTGCACCCGCGATGTTCAGTGCGCCCGTCTATTCGTGTGCGAATCGGGCAAGTGTGCCTTTATTAACTGCACCATCCACGGTGAGTGTGGAGAGGATGACGACCCATCCAACGCGCGAGGATGCTACAAAAGAACGGGGCGATGTACGGCGCAGGATTGCGTAACCAGCACGGGCCAGACCTGCGAAGACTTCGGGCTGACGGGTGAGTGTGACGGGAGGGTCTGTCAGGATTGAGCGGCCCCAAAAGAGAAAGCCCGCCGGAGCGGGCCTTGTGTGGTTTACCAGTTGCGCTTTTGTTTTTCGGTGAGGCCGCCGCCAAGGGCGGTGTTTTGCAGCGGGCCTCGGTCGTATGGGTTAGCCGGACCCACCGTGACGCCAGGGATCTTGCCAAGATCCCTGGTAAGCTCTGCCCCACGGGATGGGCAGGCGATCTCGAAGATGTGGCAGTTTTCCCCACTGGTCGGGGAGGGGAAGTGCTTGGCCCACCAAGACTTCCCGAGGGTGATGGCCGCCTGTGCAGCGGCCTCGTTTTCGCACCATGTTTTGATCTGCATTTTCTTTTCTCCGCAAAAGCCCGCCGGAGCGGGCTTTGTGTGGTGGGGAGGGGGTGGCGAATCAGCGCCCGTAGCTGGCGACCATTGCCGATCCCCAGACCTCGCCTGTGCGTCGATCAACGACCACCGTATTTGCCGGGGCTTTCCATTGTTGCGCTGCGGTGAGCGCGTTTTCGAGGGTCTTATGTTGGCTGCAAAGGGAGCGGGTTGGGCCGCTGCCCTCGACAACCACATAGGGGAAACGCTTGGTGTTCTGGTCTGCGAGTTTCAATTTGCCTGATACGATCTGCATTTTCTTTTCTCCGAATTAAAAGCCCCTTGCGGGGCGGTGGGTTTTAGTTGGCCTCGTTCACCGCCGCCGTTGAAACCCACTCTATCCAGAATCAAAAACACGTCAACATATTTTTGATTCTTTCTTTCTCTTTTCTCCAACCTCCTTATTCTGTGCGGGTTTCCGCCCCGCACCCTCTCTCACTCCACCCATCCGCCCGCTCTCGTTTCCGGGCGGCGCACCCCTTTCAAACTCCACCCTCTCCCACCTGCCCTGCCCGTCCTCCCCAACAACCTCAACGAAGACCTCCCTTTGGGGGAGCTTGTCTGCGAGGCTGGACAGTGGCTGCCATTCCCCGCGCGGGTTGTTGCGGTGGCGCTGCCTGAGCCGCGCACCCACAGGAACATCACTCGCCTTCATCGCGTGTCCTCCGTCGCAGTCAGCCGCCCGATCACCGCGCCCCAGTCCTCGATCTCAACCGCCCTCTCCCCACCTGTCAGAGAGGATGGGCGCGACCTCCCGCCGTAAACCGTCAGCCCGCCAGGGCCAGCGACGAAGATGGCGCGCGAGGGTTCGAGGTCGATGGGGCTACCGCCGACAAGCGCCCAAGCCAAAACGGCAGCCGCATCCCAGCCGCCCAAGAGCGCGGTGCGTGCGAGGGTCGCCGCGATCATCGCCGACGAAGCCGCCGCCGCAGCCACCGCCCCTGCATCCGCCGCGTCCTCAACCATCGCCCCCGCGACCTGCGCCCCGAACCATCCGTCATCATCGCAAGCCGCCTCAAGGGAAGCCCGCGCAAGCGCCGCCCTCAGCTCGCCTGCGTCCAGAACACCCTCTGCACCGGGCAGCGAATCCGCCACGGTCAGCCGCGCCAACCCATCCAAATCCGCCGCCATGACAGCGGCGACCAACACCTTGAAGTCAACCATACATCCTCCGATTAAGCCTTAAACCCAGCGGCCTTGGCAGCCGCCACAAACTCAGCCCACCGCACGTTGCGCCCCAGGCGCTCCGTCAGTCTGGCGCGCGCTTCCTCGCCGCCGCCCTTACCTGCAAGCCAAGTCTCCAAGTCCTTGTCCTTGCGGGAAGAATTGCAGGAGGCGCAGCAAACAACCAAGTTGGCAGGGCTTTTGAGATCCCCGCCTGCACTGCGGCAGTCAACGTGGTCGATGCTTGCGGCCAGCGGGTTACTGTTGTG
>ERZ650304.879-NODE-879-length-12902-cov-6.046859_pt1 | contig 12902 bp, 18 predicted proteins | sample MGYA00376240_ERZ650304 | MGnify/ENA primary metagenome ERZ650304 (study PRJEB26733, sample SAMN07839271) | wastewater metagenome | biome: small river; feature: stream; material: water | place: USA: North Carolina | collected 2016-03-01 ...
GTTCATCCCCACTTCAGCGGGAGTTTGCACCCACCTTCCCGGAACTTTTTTGCACTTTGACAGTGTGGGACGTAGTGAAATTGCCTTTTGCCCCACTTCCGAAAAACCGGCGTCATGTCCGGGGATGAGTTGGGTTTGGGCTTGGGGCCATCGGAGGCGCCCTCGCAATCTTCACGTTCCGAGTACCGGCAGACTCAGGCGGTCTACGCTGATCGGTATGGGTATCACGTTCGGGCGATAAAGGGCTGGATCGCCGAGGGTCGCGCGGCCAATTACCCTCCGCCTCTCGACGAACCGGAGAAGATGCCCGAATGGTGGACGGTCGTTCACCCAAAGCGGTCCGTTCCAGGCCGCCTTCTCATCGCCGCCCAAGGTAAAGCGCCGAGCAAAACCGCACCGGCCCCCACGGCACCTCCCCCCCCTGGCCCGCCTCCGCCGCCTCCCAGTTCCGACGCGCCCCCGGCCGATCGCACCCGACTCCCGAAAGCCGGTCTCGGTTTCGCCGGTGCGCTCCAACGTCTGCGCGAAGCGGAGTCCGAAGCTCACGAAGCCTACCAGGCCGCCAAGGAAGACGAGGACGGCAACGGCCTCCCCAAGGATCCCGCCAAGGTCGAGCAACTCCGCCGCGCGTGGAACGACATCAATGAGCAGCTCCGCTTCCAAGAGAAAGCCGCCGCCGAGGTCCTCAGTAAATCCGGCGAGATGGTCCTGAAGGCGGACGTTCACCGTGAGCTCACCCGCATTCACTCCGCGATCGTCGGAGGCGTGCGCTCCCTACTTCGCCGGGTGAAGGCGAAATCCGGCAACGTCACCCTTGAGCAGGCGATGCCCGCATTCGACGCCGAAGTCGATCGCGTCTTCTCTGAGCTCATCGAATCCCAATTCGGCGCATGACCGATTGCCTCGAATTCCTCGTCGCCGCTCTCACGTCGGTCTACTCGCCGCGGACCGGCCTCAATGCCTGGCAATGGGGCGAGCGCGAGATCCGTCTCGGTTCGAAGGAGTCCATCGATTTCCAGGGCAAGTGGGATAGCGAGTTCACTAGCTACGTCCGCTTCGTCATGGAATTCGCGACCGGCGACTTCGGGGACGATATCGAGTTCCTCCCCGGCTTCTCCCGCGATGACGAATGGCGCGAGCTCATCATCATGAAGTCGAGCCAGCTTGGGTTCACCCTGGCTTACCTCATCCTCATTGCCTATTGGATCGCCGAGGTTAGGCAAAATGCGATCTTCGCCATCGACTCCATGGAGGAAGCTCGACGCATCTCGAAAAGCCGCCTCCAACCCATGCTGCAGGCCTGCGACAAGACGAAGGCCAAGCTCGACGAATCCGAGGACGAACAATCGAACCTCACCCTCTATCTCCTCGCGTGCACGATCTACCTCATGGGCTCGTATGGAAAGGGCACCTGGCGCAACAAATCCGCCTCCCTCGCCGTCCTCGACGAGCTCGACGCCTACAAGGTCGATGATGAAGTCGAGCCCATCGACGCCGCCCGCAATCGACTCAAAGCCGTCGAGGGTGCGAAGCTCATCGCCGGCGGCGCACCCGAGACCGAACATCATCCCACCGCCAAGGAAGAAAAAACCGGCACTCGTCACCGTTGTTTTTTGCCCTGTCCTCACTGCGATCACTATCAGCAGCTCGTGTGGGAAAATGTCCGGTTCTCCCACTGCAAGGACATGGCCGGCGAGTACGACCTACCCCGTGTCCTCGCCGAGACCTATTACGAGTGCGAGCTCTGCCACAAGCCGATCTACGAAGATCAGCACAAGGCCGCCATGCTCCGCCGCCGCAAGTGGCGGCAGACTAATCCCAAGCCCTTCCCTCGTCGCCTTAGCCTTCAGATCAGCGACCTCTACTCACCCTTCGCTGAGGCCCGGTGGGGCGTCATCGCCGTCGAGTTCATCCAGGCGCAGGGTAACCCCGGAGCCCTCAAGAGTTGGCGGAAAAACCGCATGGGCGAACCCTCCAAGATCGAACAGGACCAGCGAACCGGCGATCACCTCGACAAGCTCCGCGGCTACCTCGACGAGACCGGCGTCGCTCGCCAATACCTCCGCGGCACCATCCCGGTGCAGCCTTGTGTCGTCATGGTCACGTCCGATGTTCAGGGCGACGTGAAAAAGTGGGTGAAGGTCGGCTTCCTCCCCACCGGCGCCATGTTCGTCATCGACTGGGGCCAGACCCTCGCATTCGAAGAGCTAAGCATGGTCGCCGCCGATCCCGTCCCGATCGGCATCGTTCCCGTGAAGTCCGATGTCCGTCGCTGGCAGCCTTCCGACGGATGGGACGGCCCCGTCTGCCACGCGCAGATGGGTGTGATCGATGAAGGCTACGCTGGCCTCCTGAAAGAAACCCGTGAGTTCGCTCAACGCACCATCCTCGGCGGTGAGCCTTGCCCATTCTTCACCTCCAAAGGCCGCGGCGGATTCCAGGTCCGCCTCACCGTTCAGGAATCCATGACCGAGGCCCTCGGTCATGCCCTTCGCGTCTATCACTACTCCGACGACGACATCAAGAAACTCCTCTACATCGCCCGCATCGCCCGCCGGGTAAAGCCGGTGCCGAATGTCGAGCCTGGCCCGCCGATCCACTTCCCGTCCTTCCTCGACCCCGAGTTCAAGGCCGAACTCTGCTCCGAGCAACTCACGAGCGAAAAGGTCGGCGGCCTCACTCAGGAAAAGTGGAAGAAAAAGGACGGCGTCCCGAACGACTGGGGCGATGCCCTGAAGCTGCCCCTCGTGCTCTGGCATGTCATCGCCCCATTGTTCCGCGATTGGAAAGCAGACAGCGAGACCGATGCCACCCCGCCCGACTCCGATCCTGACGAAATCGCCGAGGTCGCGTGAGGCTTTGACACCCCGCCGCCCCGATGGCGGACATCGATAAAAACTTGGTTCTCATTACCTTCCTCTCCCGGGCCGTGCGGGAGAATGTCACCCTTCGCATTGGCGACAGCACCTACCTCGGTGTCGCCGGTCTCAAGACGCTCTCCCTCGATACCTTCGCCCGCTTGGGCGACGGAACGACCATCGTCGAGGTCATGTTCGAGGGCGGCAGTTCCCGCAGTCAGGTCAATCTCGAGCCTCACCTTCTGCTCGCTGCCTGCGAAGCCGTCATCGCCGCCAATGATAGCGAAAACGAACTCGCCGGCGCCAGCCTGCGTGACCGCTACGCCGACTTCTCCGGAGGCATGATCGAAACGTGAGCCGCAAACACCGCAAAGCAAATCGCATGGCCGCCGTCGCCACGGCCGCCGCTGTCGCCGCCGCCCCTGCCATCTCCGCCAGCGAGACCTTCACCGCCCCGAGCTCCGGGGCCGGTTCCATTTTTTCCGGCGCGAATTTCTCCGATCGCCGCGGCTACATCTACGTCCCGACCGTCGAGACCCGGAAAGAGGTCGAGAGCTACAGTCACCTCGAGCTCATTCGCCGGGCCCGTTGGATCAAGCGAAACGTCGGCTTCGCCAAGCGGTGCATCAATGGCCTCGCGAACATGGTCGGCTATCTCTCCCCGCGCGCCCTCACCAAGGACAAAGATTGGAACAAAGCCGCCGAGGCCAATTTCGAAGCCGGGGCCGGGTCCGCCTTCAGTTTCGACAAGACGGGCCGCTTCAATGTCTACGGCTATCAGCCGCTCCTCACCCGCTCGCGGTTCATGGATGGCGACATCCTCTCCGTTCTCACCGAGAGCGACACCGGCTCCGGCCGCGCCATGGTCATGACGTACGAGGGACACCAGGTCCGCGACCTCGCCGCATTCGGCGCCGGCAGCATGGATGCCCGCCGGTCGATGGGGATCACGACGAATGACCTCGGACGCCACCTGGCCTACCGCGTCGTCGCCGATCTTGAGAAAGGCGACTACGTCGATATCCCCGCCGCCGACGCCATCCTTCACGCCGACTTCGATTCCTTTGGCTGGCAGCGCGGCGTCACCATCCTGCACACGGCGATCAATCACTTCCTCGACGAGACCGAGATCATCTCCGACGTGAAGCTCGCCATCAAGGCCGCCGGTCGCATTGGCTACTATGAGAAGGTCGATAGCGATCAGCTCGGCACGAAGGTTCCAGGCATTGCCGACGCCGCCGCCGCCGCCGCAAATCTGAAGAAAGCCGTCGCGCCCAAGGGCGGCTCCTATCTCCTCGAGGACACGTTCCGCGGTGGCAAGATCCCGGAACTCGGACCCGGCCGGGAAATCAAGATGCTCCTCGACGAGCGTCCGCACCCGAACTCCGTCGCCTTCCTCGAGCACCTCAACCGCGACATCGCGTGGGGCATCGGCATTTCTTCCGATGTCCTGTGGAATATCGCCAAGCTCGGCGGCGCCTCCGTCCGCTACGTCCTGGCCGATGCTCAGTTGTGGGTCGAGACCCAGCAGCAGCTCCTAGTCGATCAGTTCCTCACCCGGTTCTGGATTTACTACATCGCGAAGGAGATGAAGGCTGGCCGCCTCCCCCGGTGCAAGGATCCCGAGTGGTACAAAGTCGGCTGGACACCCCAGGCGAAGCTCACCGTCGATATCTCCCGCGATGGCAAGTTGGCCGTCGATCTTCACCGCGCTGGCATGCTCACCATGAAGCGGTGGTATGGCATGCAGGGCATCGACGACGAAGCCGAAGACGCTCAGAAAGTCGAGGAATACGCCCGCCGCCTCATCCTGTGCCTCGACAAGGAAAAGGAACTCAAGGCCAAGGGCTACGACATCCGCATCGACCCGGAGCGCGTCTTCCCCACTGGCGTACCCGGTGCCGCCTCGCAATCCATCCTCGGTCCCGACGGTCAGCCCGTCAGCAGTGCGAGCGCCTTCAACGAACCCGCCTTCTCTGCCGAGGAGCGTTTCACCCGCATCGAGGGCACTCTCGACGACATCGTCTCCCGCTTCGGTCTCGCCGCCTGATTGTTAGCATATGCTAACAATCCCGTTTTTCCTCATCAAATAACCCATGGCTCAAACCCACGCCCTCGGCGACCTCTCGGTCCCTATCGCATCCTATCAAAAAGACGGCCAAACGAAAAAGAAAGGCCGCCGTATGGGCGAACTCCTTTGCACCACTGACGACGGAGGGGGGACACCTCGGTACTGGCTGAAAATCCAAGCCGAAATGCTCTCTCCGTCGCTGCTCATCATCCTCTCGCGGAATAAGATGATCCGCCAAGACGACGACCACGTCATCATCAACGTCTACGCCGACCGCGACCCCGGGGCCGCGCCCGCATCCACTACCGCCGCCGCTGAAGAGCCCGGCCCGTTCTGATTCACCGCTATGAAGTTCGATCGCATCCTTGCCGCCCTCTACACCGAGCCTTGGGCCATCCGTCCCGAGGCTCACGCCTCCCTGGCTCAGGTCGTCCAGCGGAATATCACCGGACAAACCCTCCCGACCGAGGGTCAACTCCGCGCCCAAGTCACCCCCGATCGCGCCCTTCTGTCCGCCTGGCCTCAGGCGGATATCGTCGTCGGTCCCATGGATGACGACGGCGACCCTCTTATCCCGCAGATGCAGCGAGTCGGAAATGTCGCCGTCATCCCTGTTTTCGGCACCCTCGGGCGTCATCTTTCTTGGCTGGCCGTCTGGTGTGGCGGCTGCGACTACAGCTATATTGAGCAGATGGCCGAACTCGCCGAGGCTGATCCGAACATCGACACCATCATCTTCTACTTCCGCTCACCCGGCGGCCGGGTCACCGGATGCGAAGAGTGCGGCTCCGAGATCGCCGCCCTCACGAAGCGGACCATCGCTTACTCCGATGTCGAGATGTGCTCCTCTGCCTACTGGCTAGCCTCCGCCTGCGACGAGATCATCTGCAGTCCGAGCGCGATCGTCGGTTCGATCGGCGTCTTCATCGCTGCGATCGACAATTCGTCCGCATGGGCAGACATGGGTCAAAAGCTCGAGCTTTTCCGCTCCGGTCCGCTCAAGGCCGCCGGTATCGCCGGCAAGTCTTGGACCGACGAAGAGCGCAAAGCCTATCAGGTGCAGGTCGATGAACTCTTCAGCGCCTTCGCCAATCAGGTCAAAGCCAGCCGCCCCGGAGTCACCGACGACTGCCTCAAAGGCCAATGGATGTCCGGACGCGCCGCCGTCGAGTGCAGCCTCGCCGATGGCCTCGTGAATTGCCTCGACGACGTAGTCGCCGCCGCTATCGCCGCATGAGCAGGGCGGGGGAGCTTTGACACTTTGCGGGACGATATGAAAAATCGTTTCGTTCGCCGATTCTCCCTCACCCTTCTCGCGATTGCCGCGACCGCGCTCTTCGGCGCGATGCCCGTCGGTCACACTCAGGAGGCCCCGCCCGTTCCCGCTGCTCCGGCCCCCGCTGCCGCTGCTCCGGCGGCGACCACTCCGCCCGCGCCCGCAGCGCCCGCCGCTCCGGCCGCCCCTGCTCCGGCGGCCATCGCTCCCGCCGCTCGCCGGGAAGACGAGTCAGCCCCTGGCACTCCGCAGGCCACCACCGGTCAGGCTGGTATCTTCCAGAAGGCGAAAACTCTTCTGGCCAGCCGAAAGGACATCGCCAACGAAATCGCCGGCTACAAGTCCGAGATCGATAGCCTCCGAGGCCAGCTCAAGCAAAAGGACGAATTGCTCGCCGCCGCGAATACTGAACTCGCCGACCTCCGCCAAGGTCGTGCCGACCTCGAGGCCGCCGTTTCCAGCCTTGAGGCGGAAAACCACACGACCGCCGAGATCGTCGCCTCCCACGGCTTCGATCCGAAGCGCCTTCCCGGTCAGAAGCCTCTGGCTACCGCCGCCGCCGAGACGGCCGCGATGAGCTCCGACGACGCGAACCTCGCCGCGCTCCAATCTCTCGGACTCGCCAACGGCCTCAACTAAGCGCCGTCGCCTTTGACATAGTTTCCGCTCAGCAACTCTCACACAGCACACTAGCTCAAGATGATCACCATCCTCGATATCAAGAAACGCGAGCAATCGTTGGCTTACGACCTCGTCGAAGAAAACGTGAAGCTCAACCCGGAGATGATGATCGTCCCCGCGGACACCATCCCGGGAACCGAGATGCGGCTCACCGTCCGCACCGACCTCCCGAGCGTCGCCTTCTCGAACCTGAACGAAGGCTCCGTCGAGAGCGACGATCAGTCGATCACCCGTCTTTTCCAGACCGCGTTTCTCGACTCGCTCGTCACCTGCGATGTCCGCCTCCTCGCCGCTGGCGGTCCTGCCGCGGCGAAGGTGCTCACCGAGCGTCAGGCTGGTTACATCGAGGCCGCCGTTCGCCACACCTGCAAACAGCTCTGGTACGGCACTCAGAACGACGAAAAGGGATTCGTCGGTCTCATCGCTCAGATGAAGAACGACGCCGATCACGTCATCGACGCGGGCGGTTCCACGGCGAATGAAAAGCAATCCGTCTTCTTCATGGCTCGCGGTCGCGGCAAGTGCGAGTGGCTCCTCGGAAACAGCCGGACGCTCACCTTCGATCCGTGGCAGCGTCAGACCGTCACGCGGAACAACAAGAGCCTCGACGCGATGATTTCTTGGATGCATTTCAATCCCGGCGCCCGCCTCGGCAATCGAAACGCGCTGCTCCGCATCAAGAACCTCACCACCCAGGCGAGCCACACGCTCACCTACGATCACCTCACGAGCGCATGGCAGAAGTTCCACGATGAGCTCGGTCTCATCCCCGACGCCATCTTCATGACGGGCCGGTCGCAGGCTCAGCTTCGCGATGCGGACAAGACGGACCTAAATCCGAACCCGCCGCTCCCGACGAGCTTCATGGGCGTTCCGTTCCATATCACTTCCAATCTCGACACCGGGGAGGCCATCTAACCGGCGCCAGATTCACCACTGAAACCACCGAATCACGCTCACTATCATGCGTAACATCAAAGACGACGGGCTCATCGCCTCGGTCAATCTTCCCGCCGCTGGCGCGAATGCGGTCACTCCCGCGCTCTCGGTCGGCACCGGTCCTCATCTCGAAGTCGTCGAGGTCCTTGTCGAGATTCCCGCCCTGGCTGGCGTCTCCGACTCGAAGGCCCTCACCGTCACCCTTGAGCATGGCGACACCCTCACGGGTTCCTTCACCACGGTCACCACACTTGGCTCCCAGGTGCTCACCGGCGCCGGTGGGACCGGCGTCAGTGCGCTGTCCTGGCAGTTCCGCCTTCCGTCCGACGTGAAGGCGTGCATCCGCGCCAAGGCCGCCCTCGAGTCCGCCGGCGGCACCATCACCGACGACGAGATCACCCTCACCGTCCTGAACTAAGCTCAGCTTCCCAAGAAATCAGAAAGGAACACCTCACAGTGAAACGCTTCTCATCCTTCGCTCTCGGCATCCTCTGCGCCGTCGTCGGTGCCCTCACCATGGCAGCGACGACCGGCGTCGTCATCAAGAACGACTCGAACGGCTATCTCATCGGCACCTCGTCTGCCGACAAGATCGCCTTTCACGGCAAGGCGCCCGTCGCCCTCCTCAGTTCTGCCAATCAGACGGCGCTGACGGATAACTCCGGCGGCTCCGTCTCCGATGCGACCCTCGCCGTCGTCACCGCGCCGAGCGCCCTCACCGACAATACGACCGGCACGGCAAGCACCACGCTCGCGAGCATCTCCGACACCGCTACGAAGAACGCCATCGCGTCCCTCGCCGCTCGGCAGGCAGAGAATCGCGCCGCCATCGTTAGTCTCACAAATGCCGTCGCAAAAGAGGCCGAACTGGTCAACCAACTGCGGTCCGACCTCGTCTCGCTCGGTCTCATTCGCGGAGGCGCTGCTCCTTAGTTGTCATCATAGGTCCGATAGGGGTCAGGAAAACGCAAGGCCCGTCCGAGTCGAAACGGACGGGCCTTGTCGTGTCTTGACACCCCACTTGGGCATGCTCGCCGCCGAACGCTCCCGACTTATCTTCCGCTCAGTGGCGCAGGTCGCCCAGCTCGACCCGGTCACCATCGTCTTCCCTGGCAAGGCGCCCGTCGCTGGCGCCCGCCGCATCTCCACCATCGCCGGGTCCCTGCGCGAGGCCGGACTTAGCGCCCCCGCTCCCGCCGTCTTCCTCCTCGATCGCGCCGTCATCCCCCTCGGCATCACTATCGCTCCCGAGCTCCGGTTCGTCGTCGGGTCCGATCACTACAGCGTCTCCGATGTCGATTCCCAACCCGGCGAGCCCCAGGTCCGGTTTACCGCCCGTCTCACCAAGCGCGCCTAAGCCATGATCGATCAGACCTTCGCCGACGCCTTCAAGCTCGAGGCCGACTTCCTCGCCGAATCGAATGAGCGTATCGCCGGGCTCGCCCGCTACGCTGGCCAGACCGCGACTCCCCGCGTCTCGCCCCTCCTGGCCGCCGTCGTCGTCTCCGATCGCGCCTATCGCAATCGCGCCGGCTACGTCCGCGTCAATCTCACCGTCGAGTCCGACGCCTCCGACGATGGCCCCGCGACCGATCCCGGCACCCACCGCGCCCGCGTCCAGCTCGTGCACGACATCTTCGTCACCGATCGCGCCGCCCGCATCGCCTCCATTAATGGTCGGGAAGTCGTCCGCATTTCCGACTACGGCCCGCTCCCGGCGAAGTCCGAAGTCATTCAGGACCCCGCCGGCCCGCGCCTCCGGACGACCTTAATCCTTCTCCTCGCCGGTCACGTTCTTTGACACGTCGGGGAGCTTTATGGTTATCACGCATCGCTTCACTCGCGGCTGGACCTCCGGCAACGGAAACGGCTTTTCGCAGACCTTGGCCATCGCGGCCGATGGCGAAGACAATCGCGTCATTTCCGCCGCGGGCGATTCGACTCAGCAAGTCGCCTTGGCGATCGATGTCTCGCAGTTGAAGGGCCTCGCCCTCCTCTCCGATCAGGACGTGACCTTGAAGACAAATAGCAGCGGCTCCCCTGCGAATGTCTTCACCCTCGCCGCGGGCGTCCCGTTCCTCTGGTTCTACGGCGATCCCGCCCTTCACGATACCGCCGGAACTGCCGTCAGCACGGATGTCACGACCCTCTACATCGTGAACGCGGGCGACGACGCCGCCTCGGTTCAGATCGGCGTCCTCGTCGATTCCACCCTGTAAGACGCACAGGCTCTCAACTCTCCACCATAAACTCTCAACTCATCCATGGCTGCAGACGATCCTAAATTCGGTGTGAAACGCTTCTCCGGCGTCTTCATCGACGAAGTCACCACCAAGGAAAAGACCAAGGTCGCCGAGCGCGCCAATCGCGTCGGAGTGACCAAGCGCGTCATCCCCTACGATCCGCAGACCGACGTGACCATCAAAGGCGGTGGTGAACCCCCGCTGGCGCTCGGCTACGTGTCGAGTCCCGGTGTCACCGGTCTCACCGGCGGCGTCTTCATCGTGAAGGAGCGGAACTACTCGAACAAAAACGAAGGCTTCGACGATTTCGAGATTTCCGCGACGCACTACCCCGACGCCGAACTCGGGCAGGTCGCCGCGTAGCATTAGCCAACTCCCCGGATGGCTAGTAGCTACAACGCTGTGCCGATCAGCGGCGAAGGCCGTGCGGTCGAGCATCCACTTTTTCCGCTCGTTCTGGCGCTCTTCACCCTCGGGGTGGAGATCGTCGGAACGAGCGGTTTTGCTGAAACCGTCGAGGTCGTCGGCGACGAGGGCGACGAGCGCGAACTCTGGCGCTTTACCTGGCTCCTGAAGGAAAAGAGCCGCGACGGCCGGCACGAGACCGACAAGCTCATCAAGGCTTGGCTCGACCCGGAGCGGAAATGGTTCAAGGCGAACCCGGAGCACCCCTTCACCTACCTCGAGGCCGCGCATCGTCAGGCCATCCACGTCCGCGCCGCCCTCGTCGATGCCGTCGCTTATGGCGTTGTCCGCAAGGGCGAGAAGATGGTCCTCATCCCCTTGGACGCCACCGAGGCGGAGACCGCGGAACTCATGGCCAAGCTCGACTGATTTTCCTATGACTGACTCGAAACGCCTCTTCTCCCAGCTCACCGCCTTCCTTCAGCCGCTCTCGGATTCCGCCGGTCTCCGGCTCCGTCCGTTCTCGATCGCCTTTTTCTCCATGACCCGGCTGGCTGGCCTCGCCATCGGTTCCAAGGAATTCGCCACGCTCTCCGAGGAAGACAAGACGCGCCAGCTCTCAGCCCTCCTCGTCATGCAGACGACGAACGAAGACGCCGCCCTGGCCAAGTCGCTTCGCGAAGCCGCGGGCGATTTCGAAAAGTTCTACTGGGACTTCGTCTTTCCCCGGGCCCGGGAAATCTCTGTCGAGTCCCTCGCTGTCGTCGAGGATTCCCTCGCCGCCGAACTCCCCGCGATCGAGGCCGCTCAGGTCGAGGTCGTCGTCCCGCCCTCCATGAAGGGCGGAGCCGGAGACAAGGAACCCCCAAACTCCTAGAGCCAGCTTGGATCGCCGCCTTCGTCATCGCGTTGGCGCAGGAAACAGGCTGGCCCGAACACTTCATCCTATGGGAACTCCCGCTCTCCCGCGCGCTGCAGTACCGGCACGCCATCTACCGGAGCAAGCGCCTGTGGACCCTGCGCCCGTCGGATCCCGCATCCCAGGTCGCCAAGCTACGCCGAGTCGCACACTCCGCCGCCCCGGTCCCTCCCGTTCCCCCGGTCACCGCTCATCTCGCGCGACTCCGCGCCCTCGCCTCACAGTCCAAACCCTCAAACCCCTGACCCTATGAAACCACAAATCATGCTCGACCTCGAAACTCTCGGCACCCGCCCGGGGTCAGCGATCCTTGCCATCGGTGCCGTGAAGTTCAACGAGAAGGAAATCTACGATTCCTTTTACTGCCGCATTTCCTTGGTCGCCGCCGTTCAGTGTGGGCTCACCATCGACCCGGAGACCGTCCTGTGGTGGATGCAGCAAAGCGACGAGGCCCGTCGGGAGCTCTGCCAACCCGCAGACAACTTGCCCATGGCGCTCATTCGGTTCGCTCAATGGGTCGGGCCCGAAAGCCCTGAAATGTGGGGTAACGGTGCCGCCTTCGATAACGTCCTCCTCGCGGAAGCCTATCGACTCACCGGCCAAGAACCCCCTTGGAAATTTTACGACGACCGGTGCTATCGCACGGTGAAGAACCTCTATCCGGATATCACTATCTTCCGCGAAGGCACCCATCATCACGCATTGGAAGACGCCCGCTCCCAAGCCTGCCACCTCATTGCGATCATGCGGGCATTCCGTGCCGGCAGGTGCTTTCAGTATGCTCAACCCCGCGTTCTCCCAGTGAAAGAAGTTCGGAACGGTTTTCAGACCGAAGGCGGCTGGCAATGTGACGTTACTTTCGGCATCGCCGGAGATGGTTCTCATGATGATCCGACCGTGACGTGGAAGGCCAAGGATGCTGAAAGGTACCCAATGCCCGGCGATAGCCTTGTCGTCTATCCACCGCAGATTGCGGGCTACGCGAATGCGTAACATCTCCTTCCAACTCACCACCGAGCAAATCAAGGCAAGGACCAAGGATGTCACCCGCCGGCTCGGTTGGCTGAACCTGAAGAAAGGCGATCGCCTTCAGGGCTGCAAAAAGTGCATGGGCCGAAAGCATGCCGAACCCCTTGAGCGTCTCGCTGTCGTCGAGGTCGTCTCAGTCCGCCGGGAACCCTTGGGTGCGATCAGCAAGCCAGACGTCATCCGCGAAGGCTTCCCTGACCTCACTCCCGCCGAGTTCGTCGAGTTCTTCTGCCGTACCCACAAGGATCCGCTCACGAAGAAGCAGGCCACGAGCGAAACCATCGTCACCCGAATCGAGTTCAAGTATGTCGACTGAAGCACCATCGGCCGCCGCGGTGGTCACTATCGGTCACTCTGCCCGGGAGAATTTTGTGTGCCTCGGCGATTGCGACGAAGGATTGGTGATCGTGAACGATCCAACATTCGGAGCGGTGTATGCACGCTGTCCGGTCTGCCGAGACACGAGATCGGAAGAGCGTCG
>ERZ650304.881-NODE-881-length-12872-cov-35.561130_pt1 | contig 12872 bp, 9 predicted proteins | sample MGYA00376240_ERZ650304 | MGnify/ENA primary metagenome ERZ650304 (study PRJEB26733, sample SAMN07839271) | wastewater metagenome | biome: small river; feature: stream; material: water | place: USA: North Carolina | collected 2016-03-01 ...
GGCAGCGCATGAGGGTTCGCATCGGCGAGGTCGGCATCTTCAACCTGACGACGCTCGGCCTCACCTCGGCGATCGTTTAGGGGAATCTCTCGCCGTGCCCGGGCGAAGGCCAGTGGGCTACTTTTGCTGGCTATGGCGATGGCGGCGGCGCTGAATACGAGAGTGGCCGCTGCGCGCTCGCTTCGATCCGTCGAGATCGTCTGGCTCGCCTTGGCCGCAGGAGTGCTGCTGTTCTTCACGAGTTCGAGCATCTACTCGGACACCGCGCGGACAGTCGCAGGAACCACAGTTGCTGCGGCGGCGTATGTGCTCCTCACGGTCAATGGACGGCCCGGCCCGCGACACGTCGTGGATCACGATCTGGAGCTTGCTCCTTGCCCTCGGCATGGTCGTTCCGACAATCGGCGGGAAGGGCGCTGTCTCGGCCATCTTCACCCCGTCACCACACCAGCTGACGACGGCTGCGTACATCCTGTGCGCAGCCGTGTGGGGTGCCATCTGCGCGGCAAGACCCGTCACCGACCTCAGCAACCTCGTCGTAGCACGCGAGACCGCAGCAGCGAAACTTCCGATCTGGCCTCTGTGCCTTCCGCTCGGCATGTTCATCATTGCTGCCGGTGGGCCCGGAGCGCTGTGGAGCCGGTCCTCGTACCTGTTCGGGTCGGGTTCGAACATGCTGTTCGTGTTCAGCACCTCGCTCACACTCCCGTGCGCCTGCGTGCTCGCCTACAAGTTCGCCGTCGGTGAGAGTGCCAAAGTTCGAACGGCGGCAGCTCTGGCGCTTGGCGCCTACTTCCTCTTGTTCCTCAGCCAGGCCAGCCGCCGATTGGCAGTAGCCACCGTCGCTGTGACGGCCATCCGGTTGCTGTTCGGAGCGAAGAGACACCGCAAGGCCATCGCGGTTTTCGGGTTGTGGTTCTCGCTTGTGACGCTCAGTCTTCCGCTGACGCTTCGATCCGGCACGCATCACGGCCTGTCGAGCTACCTGCCGAAGCTCACGACCGAATCGCTTCGGGTGTCGTCCGGTCCGAAGATCTTCGCGTCGAATGTTGGCTTCGCCTACCCGCTCGCTGGTGTTGTCGCGACCGATCCGCGCAAAGAAGCAAAGGCAGCATTGGCAACGTCGCTGAGCCCCCTGCCCGGCGGAATGGTCGGCTGGCCCACAGTGAGCCGGCAGTTGCGCATCAACGTCTACACGCCGTTCAGCGGTATGGGCGAGCTCGGGCAAGCCGGCCTGCCGGCCGTGTTCATCTACACACTGCTCGCGACGACTGTCTTCCAAGTGCTCGCCGTGAGGGCATGCAAGCTCCGAGAATCGTTGCGGGCGCCGTGCTTCTTGTTGTACCTCGGGCTTTCGGGCTTCTTCGCTCTGTCGGTGTTGCAGTACAACCTGCGCTCCGCATCACGGCTGGCGTACTACGCGGTGATCGTCGGCATCGGCCTTGCTGGCACTCAACTGCTTCCCGCTCGACACCCGTCATCCTCAAGGACGACATCAGGCTGAGGACTCTGCCTGGCTGTTTGACTCGGCGCTGACTCGAGTCGCTTTCGCCGGCCTGGCAGAACACCGCCACCGCCCTGAGTCTCGGGCGCAATCGCGCTTCAACGTCGCGCGGGCCGCGGACCTGCAGCACTTTCGCGACACCACCTCGGGTGCGCGGAATCTGGACTCTACCGAGTAGGTGCCATGCTCCTGATCTTCCAGTCGGTCACCGACGACAAGCCGGGCTACTCGGACATCGCCGGCCGCGACTCGGGGCGCGTGTTGACGAACACGACCGCCGACATCGCCGTCGCATTCATGCTCGACGAGGCTGCGGCGAACATCACCGCGCTGACCGTCACCGTCACATCGCTCGACGGCACCGTCATCGCGACGGACGAAGCCGCCAGCGACCTCGGCAACGGCTACTGGAAGTGGGTTCTCCCGGCTCAGGCGCAGGTCGACCAGCTCGTGCTCGTCTGGTCGGCGACGATCAGCGGCGAGACGTACAAGGCCACGACGCGCGCCGAGGTCGTCGGGGGCTTCTACGCCAGCCTCGCCGACATCCGCTCCGCCGACCCGTCGCTCGCCAGCCTCACCGACTGGACGCCCGGCAAGCTCGACGCCGCCCGCGCCGAAGCCGAGGACGAAGCGGAGCGCATCATGGGCCGAGCGTTCGTGCGCCGCTACCGCCGCGACGCCAACCTGCGCGTCGACGACTGCGGCTGCGTGACGACGCGCATGGCGCACGTCGCAGCGCTCCGCAAGATCACCGCGACGCTGTTCGGAGACGCCGTCACGATCGCCGCCACCGACTGCCGCATCGTCGGCGACTCGACCGTCTGGACGGGCCTCCCCTGCGGCTCGCTCGTCACGCTCGACTACGAGCACGGCCTCGACGGGGACGTGCCGCGCGGCGTGATCGGCGCGGTGAAGATCCGTGCTCGCCAGTACGTGCAGGGCTCCAACTCCCGCGTGCCGCTCTACTCCGAGCGCGTCGTCATCGACCCCAATGGCGCGTCGGTGACGAGGATGCTGCCCGGCACGACCCGCACCGGCGTCGCCGAGGTGGACGCGGTCTATGGCCGGTACGCGCTCGGCTTCGGGATCGCATGAGCTCGCTGCTTCACGCCGCGGTCGCGCAGCGGCTCCGGGACATCTTGACGGCGACGGAGACGGTCCCGGTGATCACCGAGCCGGACCTCGAGACGTCGCGCGAGTCGTTCCTCATCGACTTCGGCGCCGGTACGTGGGAATGGCCGACGTTGCGCTCTGGCACCCGGTCGCTCGCAACGACGCTCTCCATCCGCATCGGTATCACGACCGACGTGCCGGGCAAGTCGGCCGTCGTGGCGCAGGCGCGCTGGGTCGCACTGGCGAACGTCGTCATGGATGCGATCCGTGCTGACGCCACGCTCCAGGCAACGGGAGCGATCCAGGGCCTGCTCGGCGTGACCGGCACCGGCGAGACGCGCGGGCCGTTCACGCGGCGTCTTCCGGAGAACACCGGCTACGGCTGTGCCGGCGACCTGATCATCAACGTCGCCACCCGCGACTGCTGACCCACAAGGAGGGCCGCATGGCTCGCAACGTCCCATCGAGCCAGCCCTGCTGGCTCGGCCATTCGCCCGTCCTGCTGCATGTCGGCGGCGGCATCTACGTCGAAGTTGCTCCGGGCGAGCCCGCCCCGGACGGCGTCGATCCAGCCACGCTCAGCCCTGAGTGGGGCACCCCAACCGCGGCAGCCACGCCGGCAGCCTCGACGCCTGAGGAGGGCTGACCATGACTGTGTTCGATCACCAGCTCGGCATCGTGACCGAGAGTGCGTACGGCACGACGACGACCGTGACCCGCTTCTACGACTTCTTGTCGGGCGGCGGGTTCGAGATCGCTCCGAAGCCGGTGCGCTCGCAGGCGATGCGCGCCGGGCGGCGCGCGGTGGGCGCCGACATGAGCGCTCGCGCGAAGCCGGATATCACCGGCAAGTTCGAGTTCGAACCGTTGACGAAGAGCTACGGCCTGCTCTTCAAGCACATCTTCGGCAGTGTCTCGACCGCGGGTCCGACGTCGTCGAAGTACACGCACACGTTCACGCTCGCTGACCTGACGTCGATGACTGCGCAGCAGGTCATCGGGCGTACGACGACGAACACGCCCTACACGTTCAACGGCACCAAGGTCACCGAGGCGAAGCTGAGCGGCGACGTCGGGTCGAACCTGCGCCTCGAGGTGCAGCTCGACGCGCGCAACTGGTTCTCGTACCGCTCGATGACGGGCACGACGACGAGCGGCAGCGCATCCGTCACGGTGTCGTCGACGGTCGGCCTCTACGCAGGCATGCCGGTCTCCGGCACGGGCGTGCCGTCGAACACGACGATTTCGTCGATCACGTCGGCCACGGCCTTTGTGATGAGCGCGAACGCCTCCGCGTCGGGCACCCCGACGCTGGCCTTCGGCGTCGCTGCAGCTTCCGCTTCGTACCCGTCCAGCACCGAGCCGTTCCTCGTCGACAATGGCACGATCACGATCGGCGGCGTTGCTGGCTGCTTCGCGGGCTTTGAGCTCAACATCAACCACAACCTCAAGACCGACCGGACGAAGATCTGCTCGGGCGGCCTGAAGGATGAGCAGATCGCAACCGCGATGGGCGACTACACGCTGTCGCTCAAGGGCGTCGAGTTCTCGGCCGACACGCACATCGACCGCATGCTCGCCGCGACGGCTGCCGGCGCGCAGGCCGAGGTCGTGCTGACCTTCGTCGGCGCCGCTGACCCGGCGGCGCAGATCGTCATCACGCTTCCGGCGTGCGAAGCGGTCGGCGACTTCCCGACAATCGGCGACATGCTCGTCGAGATGGACTTGAGCTTCGACGTGCTCGCCCCGAGCAGCGGCAGCCCGATCACGCTCGCCTACGTCACTGCCGATTCGGCCCCGTAAGCGCGCATATGGTCACCGTCACGGGGCTCGACGAGTTCCTGCGCCGAGTGCACCAGGTCGACACGACCGCCGGCATCACTGCCACGATCGCATCGACGCAAGATGAAGCAGCGAGGCTCGTCGACCAGAAGGCGACGAGCCTCGCGAGCTCGCGGCAGATGGCCCGGGCCGAGCGCTCCAACCAGTACCGCGCGACGCGCACCGGCGTCGAGATCACTGTCGGCGGCGGCGGCGGCGATCGCGAATGGGCGGTCGGCGCGCAGTACGGCTCGTCGCGTTACCACCAGTTCCCCGGCCGTCGGCAACCCGACGGCTACACCGCTGGCGTCGCGGCCAACGAGCAATCGGACCGCATCGGCCAGTTGTACGCCGACGAGATCGTCGGCCTGTTCCCCTAACGCACCTGGAGGCGCACCCTCATGAAGCTCACCATCCCCCTGACCCACCGCGGCGAGAACCACACGATCACCACTGCGCCCGTCGACGTCGTCGCGTTCGAGCGCGCCTTCGGCATGGGCATGGGCAAGGCGTTCACCAAGGTGGATGACCTTCACCTCGAGTATCAGTCGTGGATCGCGTGGCATGCCATGAAGCGTCAGGGCAAGACGTCCGAGGACTTCGAGGCGTGGCTCAACGGCCTCGAGCAGATCTTCGAAGAGCCCGAGGTGGCAGCGGCCCCTTTGGACGAGACAGCCTTCACTGGCTGATCGCCCACCTGGCCGTCGAGTACGGCCTGCCGCCCGGCGACCTCGAGCAGTGCTCGACCGAGATGCTCGAAACGATCGTCTCGTACATCGACTGGCGACACAAGGAACGCGAGAAGGCGGAACGCCGCCAGCGCGCCGAGCAGGACCGACAGAAGCGCAAGAGAGGCCGGTGAGAGATGGCGTCGACGATCTCGATCCTCATCAAGGCGAAGGACAGCGCCTCGGCTGCGTTCTCCGGTGTTGCACAGCAGGCCGAAGGGCTTGGCAAGAAGCTCGACGCCGCCGGCAGCAAGATGATGGCGGCCGGCCAGAAGATGACGGCGTTCGTCACACTCCCGATCGTCGCCGGCATGGGCGCGGCAATCCATGCGGCGAGCGACCTCAACGAGACGGTGTCGAAGACGGGCGTCGTGTTCGGCGACCAAGCGGCTGAGATCACGAAGTTCGCTGACGGCGCAGCGAAGAGCCTCGGGCTCTCGAAGCGTGCCGCGATGGATGCGGCGGCGACGTTCGGCATCTTGGGCAAGCAGGCCGGCCTCAGCGGCACCGGCGTGTCGAAGTTCTCGCTCGAGATGACGACGCTCACGTCGGACCTCGCGTCGTTCTACAACGCGAAGCCCGAGGAGGCGATCACCGCGATCGGCGCCGCGTTCCGCGGCGAGAGTGAGCCGGCGCGGCGCTTCGGTATCAACCTGTCCGTTGCGACGATCCAGGCTCGAGCGCTGTCCGACGGCATCGTCAAGGCCGAGGTCGACACGCTGAAGCTCTCGACGGCCCAGGAGGCCGTGGAGAAGGCGACGCGCAAGCATGCCGAGGCGATCAAGGCGCATGGCGCTTCGTCGGTGCAGGCGAGCGACGCGGCGCGCGACATGGAGCAGGCCGAGGGCAAGCTCGCGATCGTGATGGAGGGCAAGGTCCCGATCCTCACGAACGAGCAGAAGCTGCTCGCGACGCGCGCCGAGATCCTCGCTCAGGCGTCCGTCGCTAACGGCGACTTCGCGCGCACATCCGAAGGCGTTGCCAATCAGGAGCGCATCACCGCGGCGATGGCCGAGAACACCGCCGCCTCGTTCGGCCAGGTGCTCCAGCCGGCGTACAACGCGCTGATGGACGTGGTTCAGAAGGTCATGGGCTGGTTCGACAAGCTCACTGACTCGCAGAAGCGCTGGATCGTCATCGCCGCTGGCGTCGCCGCGGCGGCTGGTCCCCTCATCACCATCTTCGGTGCGGTCGCAACGGTGATCGGGGCGATCGGCATCCCGGCCGCGCTCGTCATCGCGGCGCTGGTCGCGCTCGCCGCCGCCGCCGTCTACGCGTACACGCACTTCGAGGGCTTCCGCGACGTCGTCGACAAGGTCGTCTCGTGGCTGCGCACCAACGTGCCCGCTGGGCTCACCGTGGTCCGCAACGCCCTGACGAGCGCCGTGGCGTCGATGTCCGCAGCGTGGGACCGCTGGGGCGATGACATCATCTCTACGGCCCGCAGCGCTTGGAACCTGATCGCGCCGATCGTTTCCGGGGCGCTCAACACGATCAAGGGCATCATCTCGACGATCCTCGCCGTCATCCGCGGCGACTGGTCGGGCGCTTGGAACGCGCTCAAGTCGACGGTGTCGTCGGCCTGGTCGACGATCATCGCCAGCGTCCGCGCTCAGGTGACGCTGATGCTCGCCGCAGCGAAGGCCGTGTTCGACCAGATCGTCACCGGCGCCGAGCAGTCGCTCCCGATGCTGCTCGCCTTCGTGAAGACCATCCCGGCCAAGATCGTCGCCGCGCTCGGCAACGTCGGGTCGCTGCTGCTCGATGCGGGCAAGCAGCTCATGCAGGGCTTCATGAACGGCATCAAGTCGATGGCGGGCGCGGTGGCCGATGCGGCAAAGTCTGCAGCTTCCGGCGCCGTGAGCGGCGTCAAGAGCTTCCTGGGCATCCGCTCGCCGTCTCGCGTGTTCTACGAGATCGGCTGGAACGTCGGCGAGGGCCTCGCGAACGGCATCAAGGCCAAGACGCCGGCCGCCATCGCGGCAGCGAAGAAGATGGCCGAGGATGCTGCTCGAGCTGCGCAGGAGGCCGTGTCGGTGATCACCGGCGCAGCATCGGCGGGCCGCTCGCTCGTCAGCGCACAACAGGGCGTCGGCAACGCCGAGGAAGACCTCGCGATCGTGCGGGCCAAGCAGGCGACGATCGGCGGCCGCATCGCCGCTGCCGAGGCGAAGCTGACGAAGGCTCGCGAGGAAGCGACGAAGGTGACCGCCTCGGAGCAGGTCGCGATCGACCGGGCGCGAGCGGCGCTGAAGAAGGCCGAGGAGCAGTACGGCAACGGCGAGATCTCGGTGTCCGAGCTCACCGTCGCGCAGGAAGAACTGCAGCGCGCCATCGACGCATCGACGGCCGACACGCAGGACGTCACGCAGGCAGAGCAGGAGCTCGCCCGGCTTCGCGACGAAGAGACGAGCCTCACCGACGAGCTGCGCACCGCTGAGGACCGGCTGCGCGACGCCCGCGACCAGCTCACCGACGCGATGCTGCGCGGCTACGAGGCGGGCAACAAGGTCAACGAGGGCGGCTCGACGATGGCGGGCCTGTTCGCTCAGATCGCCTCGCAGGCTGGGCTCTCGACGCAGCAGATCGAGGCGCTCACCGCCGCAATCAACGCGATTCCGACGTCGAAGACCGTCACGATCACAACCGTCACGCAGGCCCCCGGCCCGGACTACGGCGGCGGCACCGACAACGGCGACGGCTCGGGCGGCACCGGCACCGCGCCAGGCCACGGCGGCGCGTACGCAACAGGTGGCTACTTTCGGGCTCGCCGTGGCGGCTACCTCGGCTTGATCGGCGAGGGGCGCGCGAACGAGGTGCTCGCCCCTGAGCCGGTGCTGCGCGACATCGTGCGTCAGGAGGGCGGCGGCGGTGGCGACACCTACGTCTTCAACCTCAACGGCACGCCCAACGCCGACCAGTTCATCGACGAGCTTCGCCGCAAGGGCTTCATCCGCCCCGACGGCAACGTCGTCGTTTCGCGCTGACCTCCCGGAGGTTCCCCCTTGCGACACCTCGCCCGCGCTGTGTTCTGCGCGCTCCTGCTCACCTTCGGCGCGGCTGCGATGCCGGCCCCCGTCGCTCGTGCGGCGGCGATCCCGGCGCTGTTGAGCGTCCCGAGCAACCAGCTCAGCGGGCTCTCGCCTGACGTGAGCAGCTCGACGGGCATCACGGCGTCAGTGGGCGCGGTACGCGACACGGGCGTGACGAACACGACGCGCTCAAGCGGTGGCGGCTCGTGGCAGCTCCCGACGGCCTCTGCGTGCCCCTACACGGGCTCGGATCCATTGGTCTCGCCGCAGTCGCCCGTCGACAGTGGCAGTGGGCTGTGCAGCAACAGCGGCGGCTCTGGCATCACGACGTACCAGGTGCCCGTCACGGCCGGGCAGAACTACACCTTCAAGTTTTACCTGTTGAGCGACGCTGAACCGCGCGGGCAGGCGACAGTGTTCGCGGCGGCGTACAACTCGGGTGGCTCGGCGATCAACTCGTGGAACTGCGTGTATGTCGGTCCGACCCTCACGTGCAACAACCAGTTCTGGAGCGACAACGCCGTCAACAGCAAGGCCGGCGCGTGGGAAGAGACGCCTGAGTACATCCCGGTGCCGAGCGGCTACGGCATCGCCTACATCACGTTGACGATCGTCCGTTACCTGCCCAACTCATCCGCGAGCACGAAGCTGTGGGTCGACGACCTCTACTTCGGCGATGGCTTCGTGCATGAGGAGGAGACGCCGGCAAAGACGCCGTTCAACGGCTCGAAGTTCACGATCGACGCCAACGGGGCCTTCCAGCGCAAGACCTCGGCGGGCGCGTGGGTCGACTGGTTCCCGATGTGCATGGCGACGGCGAATCTCCGCGGCAACGACTGGAGCATCTACGCCAACAACGGCTGGAATTGCGCGTGGGCGGTGCCGACGACATCGCTGCAAAACCTCTACTGGAACGGCTCGGGCTTCTCCTCGACGAACTGGTCGACGAGCGGCAACACGCCGCCCGCGATCGCTAAGCGCGCTGTCAATTCGGAGTTCACGCCCGACGGGATGCTGATCAACGTCGACGTGCAGTCCGCGGTGCGCGGCAACCTCGTGTGGACGTCGAGCGAGCCGACGTACGCGACGCAGGCGATCGACAACCTGTACGCCAACGGCTACGGCTCGCAGGTGTTCGCGTGGATGCGCGACGCCGAGTGGAATCAGTCGCTCTACGAGCGCATGCGCGCTGTCTGGTCGCTGATCGACGCGAAGGACAAGGCCAACAACGGCGGCGTGCGCGCCCATCCGGTGATCACCAACGTCGGCTTGCCCGGCAACGCCCGCGCCTACACCTCAGGGGACGGCACGGGCGCGCTCAGGACCGACTACGTCGGCGCCTACAGCGGCAACCTCGGTCCCCACAAGCAGCTCACCGAGATGCCCGGCAACAAGGCGCCGGGCGGCTACTGCCAGATCCAGTCGGGTCTCGGCTGGGCCTTCCGGGCGATCGTCTACCGCTGCCTCGGCGAGGGCGGCCACATGATCAGCTTCTGGGCCGACAACGGCGGCGCTGGCTTCGGGTCGTACCCCCTCGACGGCACGAGCGGCGGATCCCCCTATGAGCCGTGGTTCTACTACGGCGACAGCGTCTACATCGCCCGCGAGATCAACACCTTGTTGCCGCTGCTCAAGACCGCGGTGCCGACCAACTGGTCAGTGGCGTCGAGCAACAGCAACGTCAGCGCATGGCCGCGCACGAACGCCGCCGGCGAACCGAACCTCATCATCGCCAACAACACGACGAGCTCGCAGACGGTCACGTTCACGTTGACCGGCGTCACGGGCTTCGCCGGGTCGATCACGAACACGATCACCGGCGCGACGGTCACGCCGACGAGCTCCACCTCGAGCACGATCACGATGACGATCCCCGGGCTCGCCGCGGCGTCGAGTGCTGGCAACGGTGGCGGCACGATGGTGCTGCGGCTCGCTGGCGCATCGACAACCGGGGCAACAACGACGACCGCGGCGGCAACAACGTCAACAACGACGCCAAGCAGCGGTGAGACCGACGATCAACACGCGTCGTTCGCCTACTCGTCCGTGACGGGCGACGAGTCGACGGGCTGGCACAGCTACTCGGGCGGCGAAGGCGTCGGCGACTACGCATCGACGAATCACACGACGTGCTACGCGGGCTCGAGCGTCACGATCACATGGGCCGGCACCGACGCGGTGGTCACGGGCGCGAAGGGCCGCTACTACGGCATTGTCGCCGTCAAGGTCGACGGCGCCACCACCGGCGACTCGCCCGTCGACCTCTACGACTCGTCGGCTGTCTCGATCCGACACACGACCATCGCGAGCGCAAGCGGACTCAGCCCCGGCACGCACACGATCGAGCTCACACTCACCGGCACGCCCAACGCATCAGCGCTCGGCAACTGCCTCGTCGTCGACTCCATCGTCGCCAGCGGAGCAACAGCGACCACGACAACCTCGACGACCATCGCCCCCGCATCAGCCGAGCAGGCCTACTCGCCGACGCTCGCGACGCCCGGCAGCTTCGGCAGCGGGTCCGCGGTCACCACGGGCGTGCGCGTCAATGTCGCCTGCAGCGGCACCTTGACAGGTGTCTGGTGGTACCGCTCGGCCAGCGACACCGGCACGATCAACGTCGGCGCATGGACGACCGCGGGCGTGTCCGTTGCGTCCGGCGCCAGCGACCCAACGGCCGGCGGTGGTTGGCGGTACGTGCCGTTCACAACGCCGCTGAGCGTCACCGCCGGCTCGTCGTACATCGTCGGCCTGCACCACCCCACGGGTGTCTACCCGTACACGGACGGCACCTCGAGCGGCACTGGCTTCAACGCCCGCACGCTGTCTTCGGCGCATGGCTGCCTCGTGCTGCCAGCCGACTCCTCGGCGCACCAAGGGCTCTACGAGTACGGCGCCTCGCTCGCCTTCCCGACGCAGACGTACCAGGCATCCGACTACTGGCTTTCGCCGCAATGGTCGGGTGCGTCGTCGCTCACGACGCTGTGCTCGGGGCCGTGTCTGCCGTGGGTGAGTGACGCGGCCACGACGGCGCTCGGAGCGGGCGCGCTGGCGGCGGCGTGGGTGTACCGGCGGCGCCGACGGAGGAACTGATGCCCACTCTCTCGGGGCGCGTCTATGAGGACGCCAACGCTGATGGCGAGCTCTCACCGGGTGAGAACGGCCGCGCTGGCGTCACGATCGAGATCGTGTCAGCCGACGGCTTGTCGTCGACATCGACGACGACCGACTCGGACGGCAACTGGACGGTGTCGCTCGCCGTCGGCGACTGGGTCGTCACGTGCGTCGAACCGAGCGGCTGGGCGGCGGTGTGCGCAACGGGCACCCGGTCGTACTTCGCGGCGCTCAGCATCGAGGACGTCACCGACGCCGACTTCGCCCTCTTCGCGCTCGAGACCGGCGGGATCACCGACCGCTTCTGCGTCGAGGTGTGGGTCTATGGCATCGAGCCGTTGACGTCGACCACCGACGGCTTCGTCCTCGGGCATCGTGAGCGCGGGCGCCTCGGCGGCATGTACTTCAACAGGTTGCGCTCCGGCGACCTCAACACGCCAACCGACATCACCAGCTTCGTCGAGACGATCGACATCTCCCGCGGACGCCGCCGCGCGCTCGACTCGTTCGACGCCGGCTCGTGCACCGTCGTCGTCGAAGGCACCGACCAGCGCTTCGACCAGTTGCACTCTGACGGTGCCCACTCCATTGCGCTCGACGCTGGTGGGCGCAAGCAGCTGTTCCGCCGAGGGCGAGCGATCCGCGTCGTCGCAACGGGCACCTCGGACTCTGGCTTCCCGGTCGTGCGCTCGCTGTTCAGCGGCTGGATCGACGCCATCAAGACCGACTACTCGCCGGCCCCCGGCAGCATCCATCAGCGCACGACGATCACCTGCACCGACGCCTTCGGCCTTGCCGGGCGCGTCGACCGCAACGAAGCCGACCTGTCCTACGGTGGCGGCGAGACGATGGGGCCTCGCATCCGCCGCTGGGCCGAGGCGGCCGGGCTGATGCTGACGAGCGATGTGCTTCCCGCGCGGCCGCTCTACTTCGGCGACCCGGTGTTCCCAGCGTTGTTGACGTCGGGCTGGCGCTACGGCGTCGTCGGCGACGAAGGCGCCCGGCCGCTGCAATCGACGCAGCTGTCAGAGAACGCGCTCACCGCGATGAAGGCGGCGGCGGCGAGCGACGACGCTCTGCTGTACGCGAACGCCGATGGCCTCATCGTCCACCAGGCGCGTACGTCGCTGCCGGACGTGCCCGAGTGGGCGCCGAACGCACCACGCTTCAGCGACTCCAACTCCGGGCTCCCGCTGACGATCGCGGTGTCCGACGTGCAGGAGCTCACACTGCGCGACCGCGAGATCCCGATGGAGCGCGTCCCGACGTTCTCGACCGACACGACCGACGTGGCGACGTACGTCTCTCTCGCGCGTGCCGGCGGAACGGCTCGCATCGCCGTCGATAGCTCAACTGTCGATGTTGTTGGCCGCGTGGCGTTCTCGCGTACCGACCTGATCAACAACAACGATGCCGACGTCGATGCGATCGCCGCTGCGATCCTCGCCCGGCATGCCAGCGAGGCGAAGACGATCGTCAGCGACGTCGCGACGAAGCCGTGGCTGTCCGACGCCGCGATGGCTGCCGCGCTGCTCCTCGAGCTGACGTCGCCGGTCTACT
>ERZ650304.882-NODE-882-length-12864-cov-5.581232_pt1 | contig 12864 bp, 13 predicted proteins | sample MGYA00376240_ERZ650304 | MGnify/ENA primary metagenome ERZ650304 (study PRJEB26733, sample SAMN07839271) | wastewater metagenome | biome: small river; feature: stream; material: water | place: USA: North Carolina | collected 2016-03-01 ...
AGATCTACACAGGCGAAGACACTCTTTCCCTACACGACGCTCTTCCGATCTGTCCACGTCTTCGTTGTGCGCAGTAGCGATAACAACTGTTTCAATACCTACTGGCTTGTCGTCTTCGTACTGTACCGTAACTTGGCTTTTGCCATCCGGGCGGATATAGTCAAGAATCTTCTTTTCCCTAACTTCATCCAGTCGTCGAGTTAGTGAGTGAGCAATAGCGACTGGGAGTGGCATAAGTTCAGGCGTTTCATTAATAGCAAAGCCAAACATCATGCCCTGGTCACCAGCACCGGTATCATCATTAGTGCCTTGTGCAATCTCTGGAGACTGCTGGTGAATGTTGTTTTCGAATTCAGACTCACCAGAGAATCCCCATGCAGGATTGGTGTAGCCAAGTTCGGCGATAGTCTCACGAACAATCTTCTCAAAGTCTACTTTGGCTGTGGTATTAATTTCACCAAACAGAGCTACTCGGTTAGCACCAGCTACCGTTTCAATACCAGTTCGAGCATGTGGATCTTGTGCCAATATGGCGTCCAGTAGCGCATCGCTAATGCGGTCAGCTATTTTGTCGGGGTGTCCAGCACAGACCGACTCGCTGGTGAATAATGTTTTGTTTGCGGGCATAAAAATATCCTTCTCCGGTTCTAGAAAAGGATGTATGTTAACCTACATATCTTTCCCGGAACGGGGCTAGTTGGAGCACTTTATCTGCTGACAAGTTGCTAACGGGTCAGTGAGCTAGGTCTCTCGCCGTTTCTATATATTGGTAAATTGTTAACGCTTCCTAGCGTACCATGGCTTATTGTCTGGAAGCAAATGGGAACAATATCGTACTTAGCCTCTAAGGATTTTTCAGCTTGTCAGGTGCGCCGGGTAGCCAGTAACCGAGATTCATCTGCACATTCTTATTAGTATCCGTGTAGACGCTCACTGGACAGTTTGTTGTCTCGTATCCGTTATTCGGATGCTTGGAAGTGTTAAGGGAGTTAGTGAACGCACTGAAACTATATGGCTGCACTGCACCATTGTTCGCACGAACATTAATGGTGGCCATGCTAGATTTTTGGAAATCGGAACAATTGTACTTGGTATTGCCGCTCAGTGAACGCCACCAATGTAAGTCTTCACCGAAAGCACCTGTATGTGTGTCGAGGAAGGAGGCGTCTTTGCCATTGATCACTGTCTGGATACGTTCCTCGCCAATAAACGTCTGTGCGTTTGTCGTCAGGTCAGTTACCCAAAGACCCCACCATTTACCAGATGCATCTACCTCACTTGGGCCTGGCTTAAGTTCAAATTTGTATTTGTGTCCAACCGTCCAGTTATATGGGTACATGACCTGGAAGCCACTGCTTTCTTCATTGCCATCATTCAGTAGCCCTGGGCTAGATGTTTTACCTCCATTACTCCGCCAGAATGAGAAGTTAACGACCTTCCCTCGAAAGATCCCTTTAAACAGTCCATTTGTCTGAAAGCCCGCATAGCCGTATCCCACCTCATCCGTATGGTTAGTCACTCCAAAGGTATAGGCGTAGTAGTGGAGCAGGTTGTCGGCGGCTAGGCTTGAGGCTGGATCTTGTACCGGAACCTGTGTCCACTCAAGGCTCGTGAGCCCTGTACCTGGATAGTACCAGTCTGCGTAAGTGCCTCCTGGACTGGCGCCACCGAACGATATGCCTTTCCCAAACCTTGTGTAGGTAGCATTAGCCGCCGTGTTGCTATTAGCAGTCAATGCTTTCCCCGTAAGCGCACCATTTTCAGTCTCAAACTGGGCAGAAGAAGTGGCAGCCTTCGTCAGTAAAACCAAACAAGCTCCTACAAGTGTTAAAGCTATCATGACCACAATGTAGAACAAATATTTTTTGAGATACTTCGGTCGACGTTTGTGTTTCATGGCTGCCTTTGTATTTAAGTGTAGCACGGGCATAAGCGTATTGCTGGCCGGTAGACAAGTGTATTGTCTGCTACCATATGAACATGATTATCTTGCTGCACTCCTCTAAAACTATGCGTCAGCCCACTGCTGGATCAGAAAGGGCCAAGCAGCAGACAGCGTCACCCGTTCTTCTTGAGAATGCAACGGAGATAGCGAACTATCTAAAGACCCTCAACACTACCCAGATCGCTCAGCACATGCAGGTGTCACCTGCCCTGGCCACAAAAACTCACACAGTACTACAGAATTGGACGGCCGACTCAGACAAGCAAACACCAGCTATAGATTGTTTCTTAGGAGATATTTACAGTGGTTTCCAGGTAGCCATGCTAAGCAAACAAGACCGTGAGTACGCCCATAAGCACTTGCGGATACTTTCCGGGCTATACGGGGTCCTCGGAGCATTAGACGGAATATACCCCTACCGGCTTGAAATGGCCTACCGATTCCCCAAAGAACCATTCAACAACTTGTATGACTTCTGGGGTGATAGTATTGCCAAGTCGCTGCAAGATGAGAAGTTCGTCATTAACCTATCTAGCGTTGAATACAGCAAGGCCGTTCTACCTTACATGAAGGATACTACAGTAGTAGCTCCCAAGTTCATGACCATTGACCCAAAAACCAAGGAACCTAAGTTTGTCGTAGTGCACGCTAAGATAGCGCGCGGAGCATTTGCTCGGTGGCTCATACAAAATCGTGTACAGAGCCTAGAGGGTATGCAGAAATTTAATGACCTTAACTACCAATTCAATGCGATACTTAGTACTCCAGGGGAACCTGTCTTTGTAGCTCAAGAGTTTGGTGGGCTTGGACTCAGTGTTAGGCTTTCGTAACGTTATCGGAGCCCAACTCGTCTAGCTTTCTGATTCGCTTTACAAATCCTCCCAATGTACCGAATTTGTCGGATAGTTCATCAAGGAACGGTGTCAGACCAATCTTGTTTAAGGTTGTGAGGACTTTTGTCTTTTCCATTACTGTTTCACCGACGCCGATGGCGGCTTGGCCGAAGTAGACAAAGTCATCCAGATCCCAACCAATCGTGCTTCGAGAGCGCGAGAAACTATCGATTAATCGAGACATGTTTCTCCCATTTTTATAGTAAAGTTGTTTGATAGCTTTCATGTCGTTCTGTACGTGTCGCGCAAAGCGTTCACCGGGTCTAAAGTCACGTAGGACAAAGTGTGCAATCTTGACATCAACCCTACTGCCATCTTCACCACAAAGCTCAGTAAATAATGCGTCGTATTCCTTGTATGTTGCTTGGATGCACTCCTGATAGTTATAGTATGCACCTTTTGCTTGGGCTGTTTGCGCCTGAGAAGGACCTTTGCCCTGTTCGGCTAACTCTCGAATTTGTTCAGGAGTTGGTGGTTCGCCTTCGTGGTCTCGTGCCCAACGCACTCCGTACGCTACAACATCAGCAATTGACCATGCTGAATAGTCTACGATCCCTAGTCGACTGAGTGACTTTTCTCGTCCACCCAACAACTCAACGACTGTATTCGCATCCGGATCTGAAGTCATGTACCGATTGAATCCATTCAAACCTTCTTGCTGGACAATGTCAGTTATGTGTTGAAGGAGCTCAGGTTTGGACCACTCTGCCAGTGGAATCTCTCCATTGAGTGCTCGATTGACTCTACGCTGGTATTCTGGTAATCCACCCAGGAAGCGAGCCTCTATTTGTAGTATTGTCGGCGAAATATGCAAATCACGTCCTTGTGCAATAATTTCATCAGTTAATTTCTTGGTGTCTGGGTTAGCGCTTGTTACCAGCCAGACGCCGTTATCTATCCAGTCTTGCTCTGACCAACGCTCTAATGTGGTACTTGTGACGAAACCGAGCTTATCCTGGTAATTTTCAAACGAACGACCATGGCGCTTTACTATGGCTTTTGGAGGAGGACAAAGTCCAAGATTACTGGCCTTGCGAAGTTCCGGAAGTGTAGGCATTACGGGGCTGTCACTAGACCCTAATAGTTGACTCATCCAGCGTCCATTTTCAATGTACTGCTCCTGTGTCCAGCTTTCGTAGTCGAGTGGATGCTCATATGGTTCGAACCCAAGTGCACGTTGATACTCAAGTAGATTCTTAAATCTATCATAGATAAGCCCAACAGGAGGGGCAATATCTACGCGTGACGCTTCCTGTAAATCCTCTTGTCGTGGCATGACCGGCTCTTCTGGCGAGCCAAGCATATGACTTAACCAGACGCCGTTATCTATCCAATCTTGCTCTGACCAGGATCTTAATAACTCTGTATTAACAAATCCTAGTCTAATTTGTAACGCGGAAATTCCGATTATTCTTGCAACCATTGCATAGTGCGGGCCAAGTCCGGCATCATAAGCTTCCTTAAGTATGGTCCTTGTTGGCATTACTATATCCACATCTTGAGGTGCTAGCTGCTGTCCAACAAATCGGGCATACGCAATCATTTGTTCAGGAGTACTACTTACGTCCAAGCATGAAAAGTCAGGAGATTTTGCTACCTCCGTTAACTCACCACCCGATGTTGTAACGTCTGACATAGAGATAGCATATTATAACATATTTATAACTAATGACATACTTACTGTTATGGGTTATAATTATCATTCGTATTGGGGATTGGCCAAGTGGTAAGGCAGCGGATTCTGGTTCCGCGATCGGGGGTTCGAATCCCTCATCCCCAGCCAAGTATGCATTGAGTGAAAGACTTCTTCGGAAGTCTTTTTGTTTTGGTAGAATAATGATATGAAACACGATTCAGGTGCGACCACAGACATACATCGTCTCCTTGAGCTGCAAAAATTGTTACTCTCCTTTAGCCAAGTAGATCGTAAGGTGCATCGTAAGCACTCAGACAAGTATATCTATGAGAATGACACCGAACATAGTTATAACTTGGCTATGTCAGCTTGGTATCTTGCCCAGCAGTTCCCAGAACTAAACGTAGACCTTGTCATTAAGTACGCCTTAGTACATGACCTTGTTGAGATACATGCTGGAGATACCTATGTATACGGCAGCCAGCAAGAACTTGCCTCCAAAGTGGAGCGTGAGGCTAAAGCAGCTGAGAAACTTAAGGGCGAATGGTCTGATTTCCCGGCTATGAATACCTTGATCCACAGTTACGAAGGAAAAGCCGACCCTGAATCACTATTCGTGTACGCGCTGGATAAGATCATGCCCATCATGCTGATCTACATTCACGACGGATATACTTGGAAGAAAGAACATATCAGTGCCCAGATGCTACATGACATTAAACTACCACAGGTTACTCTGTCTCCTGAAGTCCTGCCGTACTATAACCAACTATATGAGCTGTTACTGTCCCAACCCGGCTTAATAAAGCCTAACTAATTATCTTGCCGTCAAGCTTCAGGGTGCTAGATGGATCTGAATGTGTTCCGCCACTATTAACGTGTTTATCGCTAATCTGCGCACCATTCTTAATGACATGTACAATTGCCATGGCGTGACCATGTCCTAATCCGAAGTCTTCTTTTAGCCAAGCTACGATTGCACCAGCTTTCGTTGCAGGGTCGTCAAAGCCCTTTTCTTTTGCAAGAGCGATGAAGTCATTAGGTGTTTTGCCGGTCTTAGCTTCAATGTTGTCTAGGTAGGCTTGAAAGGACATACTTACTCCTTATTTCTTTTTGGTGAAGAACACTATTGGGTAGTCATCCGGATCAAGCACCATAGCTTCACGCTTACCAGATGGATAGTCCTGTGGCTCGGCAGTAAACTCAATACCTTTGGCAGTTAGGGATTCGTAGACTTCGTCAACGTTATCTACGGTTACATAAACATGCTGTCCGACACTGACTGTACCGGCCTTGTACTCGCGCTTTTCAGTAGCGACAAAGTTCATCCAGAACCAGTTAAGTCGAATAGTAACCATGTCTTCATCTTTATGAGTAACAATAAAACCTAATTTCTCGTAAAACTCAGCAGTCTTAGCCGTATCCTTAACGAAACACGTGATTCCAGAAATGCTTACTAACTTCATATTGCCCAGTATACACCTCTCCGGGTATAGTACGATCAATGAGTTTAGGTCGTATCCAAGAGATTATATCCACACCAGGTATTGCTGACGGTAACCCAGCAACAGCCCAGGCCCTGCGGAACCTAGCTATAGAGCACGAAATTGCCGCATCCGAACTACTTACCCTCCCTATAACATCACTACCAGCTGGCCTATTCCATAACAGAATGACCCACGACCCATCTTCAGCCCAGGACTATACGCAGGGTTCAGAGGCGAAGCGCGTCGATGCTAAAGCTCGAATATTCGCGGCACTAAGTTTTGCTGAGTTCGCTCTTAATGCAAAGAGACTGGACAGGCAGACTCCAGTACGCTGGAATGTGATACAGGAACACCAATTACTTGGTGCTAGCCGCAGGGTTCTTTCCATGCTTGGTATTAGAGATGTTCGGCTCGTAACACCCGATGTTTTCCCTAAGGAAAGTGGCATACTGGCAGCTCAAGCAAAGCGAGCAGAAGTTCACGTATGGAACCAGGAGGCACTTAAAGCTGCTGAGAATGCAGGAGTTGTAGCTCGCCTTATCCGACCATTCTTGCTAGAAGGTCATCGTCCTGGCGATGAATCGTTCGATAATCCCGGACCTGCTATAGTAGTTAAGTCATCTGGTAGCGGCATGCCTGAGCGAGCTAAAGTTGAACTCAACAATACTCTGTTTAATGGTGACCGGGATTGGGTTATACACTCCCCACGCGTGCTGCATGGTCCGGAAGGCAGCCGTATTCCTCCCCAAGACCGATTTAATCGAATCCAAGCATTCTATGGTGACCTCAGTAGCCATACCAGAGTACTCATAGGTTACCCAAGCGAACTAGTGGGCGTTGGCTTTGAAATGAAGCAACGCGGTGTTCCGCTTTGGATGCTTACGTTCCCGCCTCGTGGTGAGCACGAGCTTAAGAACCTCCGTTTTGGTTTGGAGCATGGACTAGTTTACGGGGAACTTGAATTACCGGGGCATGAATCAACCGATATGCCAGGGCTGGAAATTGTTCCACTTAATAAGATCAATGAAATTGCGCAGACACCTAATGATACACCCCTGCCAGCAGATTTGCTGGGATCTACTTTTGTGTGGGCCGATTAACGAACCTTACCCCAGACCCCTGCGAGGCATGCTATAAACGTAGCGTCCGCACGCAGTGCGGTAACAACTCCAATATTCGCTTTCTTAACACCACTGACACTGGTTGGCCGTTCTAAAGTATCCGTTCCAGTAGACGCTACAAACCGCATTCGTAGCCAGTTCGCAAGTTTTTCTTCTTGAGCTTTGGAGGTAATAACCTTTTGTTCCTTGAGGGCAGTAATGGTGTTGTTAACAGCCTCACCCATGTCATCTTCACCAAGGCTTAGGAGATCTATAATTCGATTCGCCGCATCCTGGTCCTTTTGTCTCGCTGCACTGCTCGGTGACCTATTGGCAAAACCTTTTAGAAATACGTATTTAGTAACTTCCTCTGTTTCACCTTCATCGAACATTAAGCGTTGACCAAGTCTCTGAATTGAATCATGGGCCAAGACACCCAGACGACCTTGCCAATACAGGTTGTCTGCTGACTGCCGGCTTATGCCCAGTGCTTCCGCTATGGTATCCATTGAGACGGCTGAACCATGTGCGCGTACGCCCATAACAAGCTCTCCAAGTGTCGTATCTGACATACCACCAATATCCAACTTTTGGTTGTAGTCCAGCCCTGGGAATACGATTCCTTCACGCAGCGACATGATCTTTAGAGTCGTCTCATCATTCAGGCCGGCATTCTCGAATCGTTTTCCAATTTCATGACGAGATTCAATGGCAAGGACTTCAGCAGATTGCTCACCTTGTTGAAGCGTTGCTAGCTCATCTACACCTTCAACGTCCATACTGGTTGTAGAACCCCTGGCAAGATCTAACATGAACCGTGCTGCGACCCGTTCCTCCTCGGTGATTCCTTCCTGTGCCAAATGTGTCTCTGCTTTATCAAGTAGCTCTCGATTGCCTACATCTGCGCTAACCATATTAAGAAAGCTCTGCATATCTGCGGATACCTTGTTAGGTAACGAAAGGGCGTACGCCCCTTTCCTGCGTCCTCTCTGAATATGCATGTGTATCCAGTCGTCGGCATAGGTAGATAGCTTAAACTCTTTAGAAGGATCATATTTCTGGATAGCTCGTCGCAGACCAAGATAGCCCTGGTTAACCATGTCCATTCGCGAATAGGTTGCTGTTGGTCGGTATCTATACGCCGCTGCTATCGTTAGGAATAAATTACCCTCAATCATGGTAGCGTAGGCTCCTGCTCCCTCTGCAGCCAGTTCTTCCAACTTCAAACGCGCATCAGCATCCATGACAGGGTTCTGCTCAAGCATAAGGAAGGCTTCTTTGCCTTGCTCTATGCGTTCTTTTAGTACTTTTTCATGCTCGAGACCATCCAATAAAGGGAATTCTCGTGAGCGTGTTGCAAAGCCGTCGAGTGCCGATTCGGTAACAGCCACTTCATGTCTAAAGGCGTCTACCCATGTTAGAGTAAAACCTGCAAAGTCACGTTCTTGTCGTACTATCCGAGTATTAAGAGGGTGAGAAATGTATTGACTATACATTTCGTCGTATTCCCACCCGAGATGACGTTCTGGCTCAGACTCACTGGGCGCAGCTCCTAGCGTCTCAATTTCTACAACTGATTCAAGGGGCACTACAGAGAGAACAGCCTCTTGGCGAGGTGTTTCCGCTAATACTGGTATTTCGAGGTTACTCATAGTCTCTCTTGTAGCTTGTCGGTATAAAAAGAGCCCTTGAAACCAGGGCAAACTACGAAGTAGAGGTGTGCCGTGGGTTCGCTATTGGCTCAACATATTCCAAGCGACCAAATACAGAATATGTGTCATTACCGACATTACTAACAGCTATATTATACTGAACTTAAGGAAATTTGTCAATGCCTTACCCCTGTCTACCATCAGTGTAGGGCGTATACTGTATTTATAAACAGGAGGATAGTCATGATACAAGATTCTTACGAGTTCAGTGGATTCTCGGTAAAAGACCAGAAAGCAGCTCAGAAATTTTACAGCGAAGTGCTCGGGCTCAAAGTAGAAGAGTCGCCAATGGGGCTGCAGTTACGCACCAAAGGCAACAACCCTATCTTCATCTACGAGAAAGAAGATCACACACCAGCCGGTTTCACCATCCTCAACTTCCCTGTGGAAGACATCGACGAAGCCGTAGATACCCTCTCTAAACAAGGGGTGGTCTTCGAACACTACGACTTTGGCGAATTCGGAACAGACGAAAAAGGCATTGCGCGGGGACGAGCAACCAAGAATGGCCCTGACATTGCCTGGTTCAAAGACCCTTCTGGGAATATTCTCTCGGTTCTACAAAATTAGTACTTAATCTAAGGGCTTAATAACAGGCATAATCTTGCCCCATACACCACTAAGAACTGCTGCGAACCGAGCATCAGCCATGCGCGCCACAAAAGTCCCCATGTGATACGACTTGGCTTCGGTAACACCAGTGACATATCGATCGATTCTGCCTGTCGAAGGGAATCGTACAGCGTGCCAGTCTCTGAGTCTCTGCAGGAATAGAATACCCTTTTTGTCATCAACCTCATATGTACGTAGTGCTTCATTGGCAGCATTGCGTAGGTCCAGATCCAACAGACCTAATAGGTCCAGACTTTGGGCAGCTCGGCGCTGTGATCGTTCGAATCGTTCCTTGGTATTTATCAACTTATCTGGATTTCTGAGTCCGATATAACTCTGTATCTTGGACGCTTCATGCGGTGTAAGGCTAAGACGTTTCGTAAGCGCAGCCATAGCGTAGTGGAGCAAGATAATGGCCTCACCTTCCACATTTATCTGGCGCACTCTTTCTCGTGAAATCCCTAGCAAACCGGATATAGACTGCATACTAATGAGCTTACCTGCAGCTACGCTGCTATCCATCAAATCTTTTGCGGTAATGACACGCCCTTTGTCATCTATTGTGAAGTAGCCTTCATAATCAAGTTCAGTCAGTGGGACCCCAGCACGCATTGACATAATAAGTCGTGATCGAGGATTAGTTAGGCCTGCCATGTCCAGTATGCCTTGTAAGGTAGGGACGGTGTCGTCCTCAAATGCTTCGTCAAAATTTACCTGTGCACCGGGTATAGTTGCACCCAGCTCTACATCGCTATCAGCGCTCCACGGCTGTTCCAGCGATCGGACATCGTTTGTCATAAACAACTGGGCACTCCGCTTTAATACTGGGCTTATCCCCCTTTTGCGTAGATATTCGTCTGTTGGCCAGATTCTCCTGCCGGCTTCGTCGATTGTCGACATGGATAGAATTTTTTGCATCTTTGCAGCTGACGCTTGTGGAAGAGCTACCGCATGCCCCATTCGTGTCCTGCCGTAACCAATCTTTTGGCCGATCCATCGCATTGCATAAGTAGAGAATTTCCATCCTAGGGTGGTATCATATTTCTGTACCGCTCGCCTGAGGCCTTCCCGTCCTTTCTGTATCATATCTTCTACGTCATATGATGGCACGTCATCGTACTTCCCTACTACCTTTAATATTAGACGCTGGTTGCATTCAAACATTGTCTGGTAGGCGCCTGCACCCTCAATAGCACGTTGTTCAAATTCTGCGACTTCTTTAGGACTTAATTCTTCCGAGTCTTTTAGTAACTCAAATGCTGCTAGCCCTGCATCAATTCGGTTCTTTAGTGCTAGTTCATGCTGCAGCCCTCGGAGTACGGGGAACCGCCGTATATCTGCAATCATTGCGGCTGCGATACCTCGATCTTCCGTAGGTGGGATATACACCGCTTTTGGTAGTTCAATACCAAAACCATTGAAATCCCGGCAGTATCGGACAAATTCAACATTGTTCGGGTGGTGCTCGTACGCTGCATAGAATTCATCATACTCGTGTCCAGCAGGGAGTTTCGGACTCTCTTGTCCTACTTCGCCTTGCTGCAGGACTTCGCCGGAAGGTTGTGGTATATGGTCGGCTGTAGTCATGACATTAGGAAAAGGAAGAAACGATACATTAGTACAAGTATTTTAGACTATTGTCGAGTCATTGACACAAGCAGTTCTAACTATTTACGATTTGCGCTGCGCTTGAACAGTATAGCAGCGGTAGGAATGGCTACAACGAGCGTACCGACACACCATGCAACAGCAAGCCAGCCACTGTTTCCAATAGGGTTACCAAGCATGAGGCCACGAACGGCGTTAATGATATGAGTAATTGGCTGATTCTCAGCAAAGATACGGACACCTTTAGACATGTCACCCGTCGGCGCAAAGGCACTGCTGGCGAATGTCAGCGGGAAGATGAAGACAAACGTAAGCCACTGTACTGCCTCAACACTCTTGGCGATAACGCCGACAATAGCTGACAGCCATGAGAACGCAAGGGTAAAGAGTAGTAATATGCCGGTAATCTTCAGCCAGTCTGTTGCAGATGCACTGGCACGGAAACCAATAGCCAGACCTGCAACCAGCATAACGATGGTCGATATGGCATTACGGAAAATATCTGAGATGACATGGCCATTAAGTACCGCGAGGTTACTCATGGGAAGCGAGCGGAAGCGGTCAACGATACCTTTCTGTAGGTCGCTACAAACGCTAATAGCAGTCGTTGTAGCACCAAAGGCAGCAGTCTGGACGATAATACCGGCCATTAGGAAGTTCAGGTAGCTGACACCCGGGGGCAAGGCCTTACCAATTGAGCCACCAAACACTGCTGAGAACAATAGAAGGAACATAATAGGTTGGAAGAAGGTTCCGAGTAGTTGGTCGGTGTTACGCAGGATATGCTGGCTACTTCGCTTAATCATAAGCAGTGAATCAACAATATCTTGGATAAATCGTGGTCGTTTCTCAAACTCTAGCGTAGTTGTCGGCATTATTTTTTACCTTTCTTAGCCTTAGAGGCGTCTTCATCAGTTTCATCATCTTTCTTTTTCTGCTTACCAGTAAGGCTTAAGAAAACATCATCTAAAGTTGGCTTGTGGACGGCCATGGAGACAAGCGTAATCTTCTTAGCGTTTAGGGCGTCGAGCACCTTACGGACATCTGAGTTAGTATCTTCAATAACTACAGTGGCGGTATATTCTTTGTCGTCAACGTCAGTCACTTGCTTACCGAGAGCTTCAGTGGCTTTGGCTAGGGTGGCTGTACTTCCAAAGGTCAACTCAAGTCGGTCTTTACCGACCTTGCTCTTCAGCTCTTTGGCCGTACCTTCAGCGATCACCTTACCGCCATCGATCACAATGATTTGGTCGGCTAGTTGATCTGCCTCTTCCAGGTACTGGGTAGTAAGAAGGATAGTTGTGCCATTTTCCATGAGTTTCTTAATAATGGACCACATGGCTAGGCGAGATCGTGGGTCTAGACCGGTGGTTGGTTCGTCTAGGAAGATAATCGGTGGAGCGGCGATAAGACTGACTGCGAGATCCAGCCGACGGCGCATACCTCCAGAATATGTCTTGGCTGGTCGGTCTGCAGGTTTTACGAGGTCAAACTCTTCAAGAAGCTCTTCTGCCCGTGCTGTAGCACTGTCTTTAGTCAGACGATACAGTCGACCCATCATGACCAGGTTTTCTCGTCCAGTAAGAAGTTCGTCTACTGCAGCAGACTGACCGGTTAGACCAATCACACTTCGTACGGCGTCTGCATCCTTAGCGACATCATGACCTTCTACTATAACTGTACCTTGGTCATGGTTGAGTAGCGTACTCAAGATTCGGACCGTCGTCGTCTTACCTGCACCGTTCGGGCCAAGCAGCGCGAGCATCGTGCCACGCTTAACATTAAAGGTTACACCTTTTAACACTTCTGTTTTTCCGGTTCAGTCAACTAACATGGAACAAGCGTAAATCGTAGGTAGTCCGCAGGACTAC
>ERZ650304.883-NODE-883-length-12861-cov-9.901999_pt1 | contig 12861 bp, 12 predicted proteins | sample MGYA00376240_ERZ650304 | MGnify/ENA primary metagenome ERZ650304 (study PRJEB26733, sample SAMN07839271) | wastewater metagenome | biome: small river; feature: stream; material: water | place: USA: North Carolina | collected 2016-03-01 ...
CTGGTATGTCTGCATTCACTAAGGATGTAGACTGGATGGAACATCTGCGCTCCATCGCAGCTGATCCGCATCGCACTGCTAAGCGCTTCCAGGCTCTGTCCGAGAGTGAAGGTCACGCCACCAAGATGGTGGACAAGCTGCCTCACTATGTCAATGAATACGGTGCTAATGAGTTCGCAGTCTACAACACCTTGACAGACTACGGCACTCATTATGCCAGCTATCGCGATCGGCAGGCTCCAACCCAAACGGGTCATCTGAAGAGCTTCAAGCTCCTTGCCCGAGCTGCCGACGTGATGAAAACACCAGTCGAGAAGCTGTCCATGGACAACGTGGACCCTGAACTGGTGATGAAGTGTAAGTTCGTTCTCGACTAGGAGGTAACAGTGGATACCTAATGGCACGTAAGAAGAAGTCATCTACTCCTATCATTGAACCTGTACAGGAACCTGTCATGAGCAATCTGGTCGATGCTGCCGACGACGAGGGTGGCTTTGTCTTCGAGTATGATATGTCGGTGGAAGAGGCTGTTCCTCCTCCGGCATTGCCTGAGGGCCGAGAGTACGTCGGTCTGACATCCGGCGCCAAGCACATGGCCAACAAGACGACTGGCTATGATCAGGTGGTGTTCACCATCACTGTCCCTCCTGAGGAGTACCCTGCTGACTTCCCTGCCGATCTGTACCCTGAGGGCGTGGAGGTGCCCTACTTCTCGGCCCGCCTCGACAACTCGGCAATCGGTCGGTTCAATATGAAGAACCTCGCCAAGGCCCTTGGGGTGCCTGCCAGCCGCAATATCCGGGTGGCGGACTTCAATGACAAGCGGGTGAAGTTCACTGTCTCGCAGCGCCCTGCTGACGATGGCAGCACCCGCCTGTTCGTGAAGGGCCTGCCTCAGGCGGTCTAATCGTCTCAACACTACTGTTGACAACCTGATAGGGGCAGCGTATAACTGTCCCTATCAACCCCATCAAGGATCGAAATCAAGTGGCCAAGGATGCCCCTCTCACTGCTCCCGAGACCGCCGAGACCAACGGTGCTGCGGCCCCTCGGAAGCGCAAGTCGCCCGTCAATCGAGTGGTCAAGAATGTCACCGGTATGGTGTTCATCAACCTGACCAATGCTGACGGCTCCAAGTTCGAGCTTCCGGCCGGTGTCTGTATCTCGGTCGCGCACATCGAGCGTGATATGGAGAAGCTGGTTCCCTTCCTCAACGACCCGAACGGCTTGAAGCAGTTTGGTGATTACAGCGTCTATGTGACGATGCCCAAGCTGAGCGAAGTCTCCGCTTCGTAACTTCTGCCTCTAGAGCGTTGAGTGTAGGGGCAGGAAGGCCACTCCTCCTGCCCCTACTGCTATGTGGGGACAGTTGATGACAATGCCATTCGTTACCATTCCAGTCCCGTGCCAAGACAAGGTACAACCTAAGTGCTTCGGCCGAGACGCTAGAGGACGTGTCCTCAAGCAAGTGGAAGCGAACGGCGTCATCAAGTCGAAGTCAAGAGGCTCACACAACATCCGCCTCTCTTTGCCTGAAGAGCATCTACTAGACAAGGCTGCTGGACTGTTGGGCATCACCAGGACGGAAATCTTGCGCCAGTCCGCACTCTCTGTAGCAAAGGCGATCATCAATGGTCGAGCTAGTCCACATCCCCACATTGGAGACGGTACTGAAGGCTATCAGCGACGGGAGCCTGTCTAGTCAGGTTGTCAACGTTGATAAGCTTCTGACGCTCCGCGACGCTGTCTACAAGACTGACCTAGTCCCTCTTGATCTAGTGGGAGCGTATGAGTATGCAGTCCACCAGCTTAGAGCTGGACGCTGCACAGACGGAAGCAATATCGCTGTGCTGCGACGTAACTAAGCGCATCGTCGCTGTCACCGGTCCTGCCGGCACTGGCAAGACATCTATCCTACGTCAAGGCTATGTACAGTTAGCATACCACGGATACCGGTGCGTCCTCGCTGCTCCAACTGGCAAAGCTGCCAAGCGGATCAAAGAGGCCACCGGTATTCCTGCTATGACAATCCATCGTCTCTTAGAGTACACTCATCCAGGCGTGCCCGATCCTGACACTGGTGAAGTGGCAGATAGCTCTGGCCCTCGTCGTACTCGTGAGCATCCTCTGGACATGGATGTCATCTTCATCGATGAAGCAGCCATGATCGACATGGGTCTGTACCGCAACCTGATCGATGCTATGAAGTCAGGCAGTGCTGTACGCTTCTTCGGTGATGCTAACCAGTTGCCTCCGATTGAGGATGGATACACCGGCACTAGTGCGTTTGTGCAGCTCCTTCAAGCCTCACATATCCCGTCAGTCAAACTGACAACCATCTATCGCCAAGGTGAAGGCTCTTCAATCGTCCGTAACGGTGCTAACATTCTACGAGGCATCGCCCCAGTCCGGTATGACGACTTTGGCATCTCTATCTCTCCAACACCTATCATCCGTGTTGGTGAAGTCTGCCGCAAGCTGTTGGCTAAAGATGATCCACTGTTCGTCTCAGTACGCAATCAGATCATCACTCCTATGCGTCAAGGCAAGGTTGGCAGCCTAGCGCTCAACAACATCTTGGCTGACATCTATGACCCTGGTGGTGACGAGGTGCATCTGCCTCGACACCCACATGAGACTAAGAAGACTGGACAAGCCTACTATCGATGCAAAGTAGGCCACAAAGTCATCGTACAAGCCAACATGTACGATCTAAGGGAGACGATAGAGGAACGCTACCATGAGGACACCTGGATACCTGCCCAAGATCACCAGATGGCCTTCAACGGCGAGACTGGCATTGTCCTTAGCATTGATGACGGCTACATCACTATTGATCTTGGCGATCGTGTTGTGGTATTCCCTCCCTCTCTAGAGGTGCGTACCCAGTCAGGATATGTCACTATCGTCGATCCGCGCCGTGAGATAGAGCTGGCATATGCCATCACTACTCACAAGGCACAGGGCAGTGAGTACGACGCACTCATCTACATGATCTCTAGTTCAGGGAGCTTCAACCAATGTCGAGCTAACTTCTACACTGGCATCACCCGTGCTCGTAAGCAGGTGATGGTCATCGCTGATGAACGCTCGCTGCGCTCTTACTCACTGCGTCGAGAGCAACCTACCTACAAACCGTTGGTGAAGAAGTGACCATGGTTTATGACAAGACTGATGACTATGAGAGCCGTAAGGACAAGGTGAAGGCAATGCTCCGCGAACAGGCGCCCAGCGGCAGCGCTATTGGAGGATCGACCCTCAACAACATCCGTGAACAGTCAGTCCCTCAGTCCCTCTGTGACATGGTTAAGGAAGCTGTTCAGGACCATGACGGAGCCCTCTCCATCTACTGGGAAGCAGTCCATCAGATGCGCCACGCTCGTGAGGCATTTGAAGCTGCTGACTATCGTCTGAGAGAACTGCTCACTGAATACATGGGTAGAGACGTTCCTAACAAGGTGTCATCGAGCTAGTGAACAAGCCTCACCAGCTAGTGGTGCTGAATGGTCCTCGCCACTCCGGCAAGGACCACTTAGCATCCATCATACGACGGCACTTCCTGTGTCGTCACTACAAGCTCAGTAAGGTGCTGAAAGAGAGTATCCCTCACCTATACGGCCTCACCTGTGATTGGACCTACCTTGAGAAGATCAAACTGGAGAGGACAGAACTACTCTTGGGTGACAGCTTTGTCGAAGCTCAGATCAGACTATCCGAACGCTATCTCAAGAGAGAATACGGGCCTGACGTCTTTGGACGACTTGCTGTTAACTTTATGCGACAGCCAACGAACACTGGCTTCACTGTCATCTCAGACAGCGGGTTTGAGGAGGAGCTTGTTCCACTTGCGAACTTCACCTCGCCTCAGAATGTCCATGTCATACAGTTGCGACGCAATGGCACAAGCTTTGAGCGTGATGCAAGCACATGGGGAGATGTTAGGCACTATCTTAGTGAGCATACGCCAGAACTTAAAGGAGTACAATTCTGGTCCTTCAGAAACGACTACGGACCCGGACTGACAGAGAAGCTGATCTGTCGTGCAGTGGCTAACATCACTGGAGTGTTGCCACACACTCATATCCTAAAGCAGGAGTTGACTGCTGATGATCTCCTCAGTCTCTCAGCTGAACCTAGCTCTGAAGGAGAAAGCCAATGAATATGGCCTACGATTTGACGTCGGTGGAGCAGGCCTTCTCCAATGCGAAGTCGCCATTGTATCGACAAGCCCTGGCCCTACTGAACTTAAGACTGGAATTCCCCTCTCCGGTGGTGCTGGCCACATCTTGTGGTCCACAATTAGACCACATGGCTTCACGCGCAATGATGTCTATGTCACCAATGTCCTCAAACGTCCTACCTCATCCGAAGTGGATGACGCTGACGGACGAGGAGATAATCGGTCAGCTACTGTTGCAGAATTCAGTGCTTATACGCAGCTCCTTAAGTGGGAGTTATCTCAGCTCCCCAACCTCAGATATATCCTCCTACTTGGCAATGAGGCGATGGAAGCCCTCACTGGCCACTCAGGCATTCTTAAATGCCGAGGTTCTATCTACGAAGCATCCATTAATGGCAGAACGGTGCCTGCGTTCGCTACGGTTAATCCGGCGCTGGTTGCAAGATACCATCGAATACTCAATGGCACTGCCTCTGGCACAGTCCCTCTCCGATCGCTACAGAAGGTCTTCGAGTTCGATCTCCACAAGTTCAAGCTCCTCACCCAAGGCAAGCTAAGCAAGTACATCATCACACATAACATCAACCCTAGCTACGATCAAGCTATCGACTATGTACATATGTGCGCTCGACAAGCTGACGCAGTGGCTACAGACATCGAGACCTTCAACAATGAAACCTCTTGTATCGGTCTGGCTCACAGTCACACCGAAGGGATGTGCATTAACTTCATCAATCCCGATCTATCATCTCGATACACCCTCGAACAAGAACACTCCATTCGTCATGAACTATCCATCCTGTTTGCCAACCATGGCCGAATAGTCGCACAGAATGGTCTGTTTGACGCTACATGGCTATGGTTCAAGGACCGGATGAAGCTGAACGTCTGGTTCGACACTCTGCTGGCGCACCATGCCTTGTGGCCAGGACTGCCACACAATCTAGGCTTCCTCACTAGTCGCTACACGACACATCCTTACTACAAGGATGATAAAGACGACTGGAAGACCTTAGGCGACATTGACGCCTACTGGCGCTACAATGTCACTGACTGCTGCATCACCCTAGCCTGTCAAGACGGCCTGCTGCGTGAGCTACAGAAGGCCAACATGACAGCGTTCTTCTTTGATCACGTCATGCGCTTGCAGCCCCATCTCGCACGCATGGTCGTTGGAGGCGTCAAAGTCGATCTGGAGTACAAAGAACATGTCAGAGAAACAATGGAACGACAGCTTGCTCAGCAACTGCTCGATTTCAGGAATGCAGTGCAGACCGCCACTGGCGAGGATGACTATCAGCCCAATCCCAGCTCAGTCAAAGACATGGGCGAGCTTCTGTTCCGTCGCCTCAAACTTATTGGCAAGGGAACAAAGGTTGACAAGCTCAATAGGGAGCGGATGCTTAATCATCCACGGACCTCTGACGAAGCTAAGGCTGTTCTTATCACTGCTGACAAATATGTTAAAAGCAGAAAGTTCTACTCCACTTACATTTGTGCTGAAACTGACCCAGACGGAAGAATGCGTTGTGAATATAAACAGTACGGGACTACCCAAGCCCCAGGACGACTAAGCTCCTCACAGACAGGTTGGCGCACCGGTACGAACCTCCAGAACCAGCCTCACGCTGCGTACCCTATGTTCGTAGCCGATCATGGCTATGGCTTCTTCTACTTCGATCTAGAGCAAGCTGAAGCCCGTTATGTCGGCTGGTACGCCAAGATCAAGTCCTGGGTAGAGGACTTCGAGCGTGCTCGTCTTACAGGTGACTACGACTGTCACAGAGCGCTTGCTGCTACTATGTGGAACATCCCATATGACGAAGTGCCTAAGAAAGACGTTGACCCTGTCACCGGTCTACACACGCTTCGTTACACCGCAAAGCGCTGTAGACATGGTCTCAACTATCGTATGCAGGCTCCAAGGCTCGCTGAAGTCACGAAGCTACCGTTCCAAGCGGCTCTTGAAGCGTTCCGGCTCTATCACAAGATCACACCTGAACTGCGCAAGTGGTGGGCAGCTACTGAAGAGGAAGCTAAGACGAAGAAGATACTATATAACGCCTATGGCCGTCGTTGGATGTTGACAGAACCTGTCACTGAACAGACGCTGGAAAGCATCGTCGCATACCGGCCACAATCGACCATTGGTGACAAGGTGAACCGTGTCATCTATATGGCAGAGAGTGATCCTAGATGGCCATCTGACAGCCGCATCGCGATGAACCTACATGATGCACTGATTGGTGTAGGTCCGTATGACAAGCTGGACAGATGTCTAGCCATCCTCAAGCAGTATGCAGAGGAGCCTGTCATTGTTCGCCCTGACATGCCTCCAATGATCATCCCTGCTGGCTGTAAGAGGACTAGAGAAGGTACAAAGTGGCGCATCAAGGACGACGCAATTGAGTTCTACTCCGACAACGCTGGATACCACCGATGGTCCCATCTCGAAGCAGGTGAGGTGCCAGAACTGCTTGATGAGTTCATGGTTACAGCATGACGAGACCAGACGTGGTGTCAAGAAGCTACTGTGTCGCTACGACCCGCCACAGATGGTGACTAGTGTCAACAAGCAAGGTAGTCCACTGATCATCCCTGTGTCACCAGTTGTGTTGCCTGACAACTGGTGTTCACAGTTCATTGATCGTGAGACGAAGGAAACGTTCGATCGCATCATGCAGATCGACATGGAGCATCCATGACAGCGATGACTGATGAAGACATGGACTATCTCTATGCACAAGCAGAGAACAGTCCTGACACCAATGGTCAACTGATGATCGCACCTGATCATTGGGTAAGCCTCTGTGAAGCGGCAGATCAGATTGTGCCTCTGCCTGACAACAGTGTGTTTGTCGATCCTCGTCCGATGATCATCAATGCTCGCTACAAGCGTGCCACCAGTGTACAAGACACCTGAAGGTACGTTTCTACACTCCTACATGCAGTTCATGCAGGCAATGGAGACGCCGACTAGGTTTGACCTATTCGGCGGTCTCTTCCTGTTGTCAGCAGTGCTGGACCGTCGTGCAACCATTGCACGTCCCAATGCACCACTGAACACTAACCTGTTCACACTGTTCGTTGCTGACAGTGGCATTGCTCGCAAGTCAACAGCAGTAGGCTATGTAGAACGCATCCTGGATCAGTTCTGTGCGCACACCGGCTTCAACCTAGTGCGCATCAGTGCTCGTGCTACAACAGCAGGTATAGCCGATGCCGCAGCAGAACACTCCTTTGACACCGGTACTAGACTGTCATTTGTCAGTACGGAGATGGTTAACCTCCTTGGGCGCAAGTCCAGTAACACTGACCTGCCCGCACTGCTCACAGAACTATATGATTGTCCTGCCACATGCACTGGGGCACTTACTGGTACGGCTGGATGGCGCCATCTCAGAGAAGTGTACTGTACCTTCCTCAGTGCCGCAGCGCCTTCATGGCTTGTTAGAGCCATTAACCCCGATGTCCTCGAAGGAGGCTTTGCATCGCGACTACTCGTTGTCTCCGAGAGCATGGGCAAAGGGCTCAGACCTTGGACATTCGGTGATCTACCTATTAATACGTTCACCGCCCGGTGCATCCAGCAACTGGAACAAGTCAGAAACTGTCTAGAGCAGTCACCTGACGTACTGTTCTCTGCTAGAGGAGTGAAGAAGTATGTTGCATGGTACAAGAATAGAGTGGCCGTCAGCGGTCCCTACTTGGCTGCCTTCCAGTCAAGAGAGCAAGACCATGTGCTACGGATTGCTGCCCTTCTTGCCATCAATGACCGATCCTGGCTCATCGAACCGAGACATCTCTCACCCGCACTGGCTATCGTCAGTCGCTGTCGAGAGGATGGCTTTAGAGTGTTCGCTGGCAGCCGCAGTAGCCAAGAGATTGCCTTCTCTGACCGGCTTTATCGGAATGTGGATAGTCTCATGGCGTACCTCACTGAACAAGGTGGTGAGTGGACGCCACAAGCCACGCTTATCAATCGTTTCAAGAACACCATCAAGTCAGAAGGACTGATGAACATCCTGGATGTCTTGCTCTACTACAAGGCAGTACAGCACATAGTAGAGCAGACGAAGGGACGTCCTAGACGGCTGTGGAGAGGCACGACTGCATTGCACACTCTGAGTGTCCAGGACATCTGTGCCAGAGTGGACCGCAGCCGTGCATAGGCGCCAAGCGGCAGCGTTAGCGAGCAAGCAGACCCACAAGCCCATTAATATGGAGACTTAAATGATCCTCAAAGGCACCATCAAGTGTGAGGCTCTTCGCTTTGTTGACATCAACGAGGAGCTTCGAGAGTTCTTGAAAGGCTATGTATTCCAACATATAGGTCTAGACTTCATTGAAGTAGAGGACTTCATTGAAGTAGAGTACAATGGTGAGTGGATCACTGTTGACAAGTTCAACTGGATAGTTAAGCTCCCTGACATGGGTGTGATCTTCACCATTGATGCCGAGGTTGATGAAGTGCTTACGCTTGATAAGCCTCAACCATAGAGCCAATCTCCACTGACACCACACTAGTGTCCACTTCAGTATTCAGCTGTAGATACAGATATCCAGGTGTCAAACACACATGCTGTATCTCAAACCTGAGAAACAGGTCACTGTTGATAGCAGGTACGTTACTGAAGTTGTACGTAGTAGCAGTGTCTAGTGCTTGGCCCATAGCCTGTGCAACACATGCTGCACCAGCAGACAGGGACAGTACAGCCTCTCCCATAATAGCAGCTCGGCTGTACGTCCCTGTGTGTCTGCACCTAAAGCGCAGTGATGTAGTCAGTGTGTCAGACCGACCAATCAGTGTGAACTTAGCATTATATGCTACACCTGCTAGACAGGGGATCTGTAGCTGATCCAAGTTGACCCAACTGCCTAGCACACTGGATGTGTACTGCTTCGTTGTCTTCAACACCAATGGACCGCCCATCCTAGGGAACGGCTGTCCACTGTTGTCTCCAGCATCAACTACAATCTGGTTGCCAGACTTGTCAGCAGCCATCACTGTACTCCTGTGTAGGGGGAGAGATCGAACCCTTCATAGCTGAACGGCTCTCCCATCTGTTTGCTGATACCATCCTCTACCTGCCGAACGAACGTCAAGATGTCATGGTTCATCTGACGCCTCTGCTCTTGCAGATCATTCATTCTGTCCAGCTTGTCCTTAGCAGGTATCAGTGGATTACGCTCTGTCTTGTCCATCTCATTAGTGAGTGCCTTGTACTGCAACATCTTCTGGTCGATCTGACGCTTGGCTGGTACAGTCATGGCATACACTGTCGCGAACGGTGTTCCTCTCAGGTTAGGGATCAGGTTCATAGGATCATCGATCATCGATGGTCCAAACACATTGCCTATACCGCCTAGCTTGACAGTAGGATTGCCAATCTTCAGGATGCTGGCCATCTTGGCACTGGCATCATTGGTCTTACGCCAAGTCAGGTTAGCAACCGATCCCTTCACCTTGTTGTCAAACATCGCGTTGAGAGGGCCGAGCTGCTTAGCATCAGCCTTGTACTTGATGCTGTTGATAGGCACACCTTGCAGCAAGTCAAGTGTTGACTTCCTGAATGCAGCAGGTGCCTTGTCATTCAACTGCATCGCTTGATAAGCGTCTACAGCAGGGCTGACAATATAAGACATAGCACTAGCTGCTAGTGTCTCTGCCATCATCCAGGCAATGTCTCTAGGACCAGCAGCTTGGTCAGGGTCCATTGTCTTGTCATAGACATTCTGTCTAGGTGGAGCACTCTCTAGCGTGTTAGCTCCACGAATGTCTCTGCCCATTGCATTAGCGACAAGCTGGATTGGAGGAGACGCAATCATGTCGGGCAGAAAGTCAGTTGTCAGTGCTAGCCAGAACGTCTTAGCCACATCCTGTGAGCCTTCAAACTCATGTTCAGGCAGCACTCCTAGCATACCGAGCACTGCTTCTGTCAATGGTGCTGTCATCAAGTGCAGCTCAGGAAACCAGTTGATGAAAGCATGTAGCTTGCCATCAACAAACACTGGCAATCCACGTCCACGCTGTTCAGGTGTCATGTCATTGATGACTTGACGTCCTTCAGGCGTTGAGGCCATATAGCTCCAAGCTGCAACAGTCGACAGTCCAACCGCTGTCATGCCAGACGCGAACTTGAGTGGATCGTCCTTCATGGCACGTCCCAACGCTCCCATAGAGCGTAGGAACTGATTGTAGTACAGGATGGCACTAGTGCCTCGCTGATACAGCCTACCTACACCGGTGGATGCATCACCTCCGATGACTGAACTGTCACCAGTCAATGCTCTAGTCTGAGCACCTAGATGTGTCTTCTCTGCTCCAGACAGGATTGGCTCATATGCTGGTACAGAGATAGTGCCTTTCCTGCCCATTACTGTGACAGGATACTTCTTCCACTGCAACTGACGCTTAGTGTTAGCTGCAAAGAACTGCAACTTAGCACTATTCGTCACTGCGTGGTACGCTTCCATGTACATCCTGAATGGGAGTGCTCCAGACACATTGAAGCCCTTAGCCTCTCTAAAGCCAGGGATGGCTTGCAATGCATTCAGCACCTCTCTGTCACCGACACTGAAGCGCGGCGCTGACATAGCACCAGTGCTTTCAGCCAGACTGAGAGATGTCCTGGCATATGCATCACTCATGATGCGAGACAATGTGTCTACATTGGTTTTGCCCAACACAGCATTCATGATCTTGCTGTTACGCAGTACAGTGTCCGCTGTCTGTGACGCATTGTACAGCATCGTCGCATGGACATGCTTCAAGGCGCCAAGATTAGCTTCAATCGCACCAACAGGTACAGACAGTAGCTCACGAAGGCCAGGCAAGTGATTGAGCATGCGTGTAACAGGACCAAGAGCAGTGCCCTTAGGAGCCGCAAACGCCGCTGCGACCGCTTCATATGTAGGGTGTTTCACCATCCAGAACAACGGATTGGCAGGGCCTGTCAAGTTGGCAGCGACCAACTTAGACAGGTTGGCAAACACTGGGGCATAGCTCACAGGTTGCCATCTGAGCTTGTTGAACAGCCCAGCATCAGGTGATGTCAAGTATCTAGCTTTGCCATCTCTCAACACTTTAATGGATGCGGAACCATCTGTAGGTGGGTTCTTACTGATCTTGATCAGTGACTGACGCTTGCCCTTCCAGTCAACTGACACCTTGCCCAGGATGTCAGCAGCATCATTCCTGAACTTGTTGTACGTCGCATACCTAATGATGTCCTCCAGATACTTAGGCATGTTGTAGACAGGAGAGCCTATCTCATCTGGTGTCAGGCCTTTGCCTTCCTCTAGAGCAGTCAACCTGTACTTCAGGTTGTCTAGAGTGATGCCAGAACCCTTGTTGCCAGTCACATCTAGTGGATCATGGAACAGGTTGTCAAAGAAGTTGACATTAGTCCTGTCGATGTCTCTGGACAGTGGATGATAGTTAGGATTGGTCTTACGTATCTGTGCGTAAGTCTTGGCATCGATCATGCCAGTCTCATGCAGATAGCGCAGTGCTCCATTGAAGATAGGCTGTGCCTGCTTCGACAGTGCTGCTGCTTGTGGAAACCTGGCCTTCAGGTTCCTAAGGTTAGCCTCAAGCGTGGGGATGTCCTCACCTCCCCAGGTGCCTACCTTCTTAATGTAGTTGGGATGCTTATTAGCCTGGATGGCTTGACTGACAGCCTCCTTCAGTGTGTCAAGCTTAGTGCCCAACACACGAATGTCATTCCAGGCTGCAATCTCCTCTGGCTTCATTGACTGGACCTTGGACAGCACCGACACTGGACTGTCTACCTTGATAGACGATCCAGGGAACAGCCCAGTCTTGTAGAAGCTGTTGATCTGCGATGACATTGCAGCATGGCTGATAGTAGCGTTTCTGTCCTTCAACGCCTGTGCATCAGCAGCCGATAGATGTCCTTGCTCTACAGCCTTGTTAAGTGCAGCTCCTAGAGGAGCATTGTTGTCCCAGAACTGTGTAGCTAATTTAGTGGCACCCTTGGTGATAGGACCAGTCAAGTTAGAAGTGCCGACACTGGCACTGTCTACTTGCTGCACATTAGGTGCTTCAGTGATGTTGCCGCTGTACTTACTGAGGTTGTTGACCTGCTCCAACTGACGTTGTGCTGCCAGATGTCCAATGTAACGTGTTGCCACACTGCCAAAGCCAACAACTGCTGCTGCACCAAGTACAGCTCTAGCTACACGATCAGTGGTAGACAGTTCATCAGATGGTGCTGCTGGACCTCCAGTAGTGCTGATAGGATTGCCATAGACGATATTAGGCTGTCCAGCACCTTGGCTCTGTTGAACAGGAGGCAGCACGTTCAGTGAGTTAGGAGACGTGAACACACCAGGGCGCCCAGCGGCAGCGCTATCGAGCTGCTGTGTCTCAGGCGCAACACCGGGTGTGGCTTGACCCTGCAACACATCTTGCGGGCTAAGTGCCTGATCTGCCTGAGGATTTCCTATAGGTTGAGTTGACCCCAACTGATGCACTGCCTCCATGACAGGATCAAGCGCATCAGGTGTAGTGTTATCCCTGTTATGTAGGTATGTCTCACCTAGAAGGTAAGGCACTCCTACTTCAGCAGCAGTTCCTGCAACTGTTTCAGCCTGCCGTCCTGGCAGAATAGGAGCTAGATACTTAAGAGCACCTACCTTAGGTGTAGGAACGAACA
>ERZ650304.886-NODE-886-length-12831-cov-4.391750_pt1 | contig 12831 bp, 27 predicted proteins | sample MGYA00376240_ERZ650304 | MGnify/ENA primary metagenome ERZ650304 (study PRJEB26733, sample SAMN07839271) | wastewater metagenome | biome: small river; feature: stream; material: water | place: USA: North Carolina | collected 2016-03-01 ...
TGTGTGGCCATGTCGGGCTTGTCGTTTGCCTTGCGGCCCTGCCACGTCTCCGTCACGACCTTCGATGCGTACTTGCGGAACGTGTGATCGAGCACACCATAGAGGCCCTTGAACGAGCCCTGATTAATCGACATCACCATCTTGCTTCTCCTATCTCAGGCCACCAACGTCGGTTCTTCTTGTGCTGGTACCCTTTTTGGTTTTGAGGCATACTCCACGTCTGTTCACTCTTTGTCGCCCATCGAACGTTCCCGGGGCGATAGTTTCCTTTCGCATTTGGGTATCTATCAAGGGTGTGGCCCTTACTGGGTCTCAGCCCCATATCTTCAACGAACGCGAGAAAACTTTCTTCCCATCGCTTGCAAACTTTAATCCCTGACCCGCCATAGGTCGAGTATTTCTTACTGTTGGGATTGTTGCAGCGCCACTTCATGGCCTGCCAGGACCGATACGTAGGCGTGCCATAAAGACCATGACGTTCAACCCTCTTCCTCGTCTTCGAGTTCTTCATCTTTCTTGGCATCGCCTCTATACCCTGGATGAGCGTCCCTGAGATACTTCTGGAGCTTCTTGAGTGTCTTCGGGTCGATGCGCGACAGCGCGTCCTTGCGCACGCGCATGGCCTGACCGAACTTCTCGATGCCGCGCATGTACTCGTCGCACACGTAGCGCGCTGTCCACTTGACGAGCCAGTCGTGGAAGAAACGATCGGCGCGGCGAATGTGCATGATCTCTGCGATGGGATCCTCGAGCAACGGGATCAGCGTCACGAAGTACATGGGGTGCGCGGTGACGTTCGCGAAGTGGAAATTGATCTCGCTGATAGGCGCCTTCGAGAAGTCGAACGGCTTGAGTAGTTCGTCACGAATGAACACGAGGTCCGCCGGGAACTTCTTGAACAGCTCCGTGGTGCGATAGAAGCAATCGACGGACGTGGTCTTGTCCGGCAGGTACGTCAGGGACACCGACTGGATGCACGGTCCCATCACGCTTGCGCGTTTCGATCCTGTCTGCACACCGTTGAGGCGGGCCTCGACGTTCTCTGCGGCGGTGCCCTTGACGAAGTGATTGAAGCAGTGGAAGCCGACGCTGCCGTACTTCGCACGCTTCAGACGACCATCCCACAGGAGGACACCTGCGGCGCGAGCTTCCTCATGCACGTAGCCGCGGATCAGCGACTTCATCTTGCTCGACGTGTAGCCGGCGTCCGGCATGTTCAGATCGTTCGCGATGTCACGCTTGCGGATCGTGAAGCCCTGATTGCGAAGGATCTTGCGGCACCCGCTGTAGAAGTCCGCCTTGTGCTTCGCGGCCTCGAGCGCTTCCTTCAGCCACGCGTCTCTCACGACTTCTTCTCCGGCGGATTAGATACGCAATAGCGGTATAGCTCGGGGTACAGCGGATGGTCGCAGAGATCAACGCGGACCTGCTCGTTCATATCGCGCATTACATGGATACTGAGCTCGACGCGGACCGCCTTGATACGCGGCGCCATGTCCTTCGTGTCGAAGCTCACGCAGTAAGGAAGTTTCTTGCTCATCGTCCCCAGCTCCTGTATTGCTCGACCTTCGCGGGATCAACTCCCATGCGATGCATGATATCCGACAATCGCTGGCCAGTCGCGCGTGCCTCTTTGCGCGCCTCGCGCATCGCCTTCCTGTGGCCGAGGTCGTAGCGTGCGTGCCACGCGCGACGATCATCTTCAGGAGAACGCCGCGCCATGCGTGCGCGGTTGACGGCATCCTTCTGTTCCGGTGTCATGTTGCGATATCTCTCCCGAAAGTATTCTCGGCGGGTTCGCTCGTATGCGGCCTTGCGCATTCTTCGCTCCTCGTCGGACAGTCTGCAGTAGTACTTGGACCTCATGCACTCACTCCTCTTACTCCGCCGGCGACAACGCTCCGTCCCCTGAGAGCATCATCGCCGGCGGTCCCGCCCCCGGGATCCTATCGATGGATATGGTCAGAAACCAGCGGCTGGATGCGCGGTGGCGTCCAACCCGGCGGCTTGACAACATCGTACTTGGACTTGCGCTTGCTGTCAGCCGCATTCTTCACACGGATCTTCGCCATGTTCGCGGCATGCACGCGTTCCCATGCAGCGTTGAAGTCGAAGCCATGCAGGTACGCCGTGCCGAGCAAGACGTACATCTCGTCCACGAGTGCGTCGAGGGCGTGGCTCAGCTCGAGGGCCACGTCGTCATCGATGCAACGGTCTTCTTTGCCGTCGAGCAATCGACGCAGGCGCGCAGTCGCAGCGCCATACTCCTTCAGTTCTTCGCGGTGGAACTTGTCTCTGAACGCCTGAAGCGCCGGAGGCAATGCGCGCGGCTTGCCGTTGTAGGTGAGGCCAAACTTCTCGTGGAACTCTCGGACGTCTCTGAAGGGGTCGCTCATGCCAGCACCTTCCACGTCATATACTCGTGATGCAAGCCGCGGAGATCGTTGATGAGTGCGGCCATCGCGGGATTGCGGCTGTCGCGGCGATAGGTAATGTGCGCGTTCTCGAGCGCCCATGCGTCGTATCGCTGCACCACCTGCGCGAAGTGGGTGTTGAGCTGCGCGAGATATTCCGGCGTGTCCGTCGCGGAACTTGCGACGTGATCGACGAGTGCCGTCGCGGGCGCACGACAGTAGACGATGAGGTGGTTGCCGTCGTAGATGTACTTGTAGAAATGCGCTGCGTACGCCTGGCGCTGGAAGATCGGGCCGTAGATCATCTCGCTCACGCACACGTGGCGATCGAAGATCACGCCATCCATGCCACGACATTCATCGAAGCGGAACTGCTCCGTGCCCGGCTTCACGGGCCCGCGCCCTTGAAAGATCGGCATGCCGAGCACGGACGATAGATGGGTCGCAAGCGTGCTCTTGCCAGAGCCGTCGGGACCTTCAAGGATGATGTTCATGGGGCGGAGGTTTCCGGTGTTGCGTGACCAGGTGCATTAAAGTACATTGGCACGATCCACGTCAACGGGAAAAATACCACATGCTCATCACTACGATCTGGCAGATGTATGGCAATGGCGCTGACTACTTCTTTCTGTGCTCGAAGGACGCGGGCGGTAAGTGGCGCGAGCATCCCTTCCACAGGAAGGACATCAAGAAAGAGGTGCCGAAGTTCCTGAAGGACTACGCGGATCGCGATCTGTACTTCTGCCCCCATGGCTTCTCGGCTCCCAAGCGTCGCAAGGAGAATGCTGTCGCCCCGCGATTGTTGTGGTCGGACATGGACAAGTGCGACCCGTCGAAGGTTCGCTGGAAGCCGACTATCGCCATCGAGTCGTCGCCCGGTCGCTTCGTTGGCCTGTGGCTCATGGATCGCGTCGTGACCGAGGAACTCAATCAGCGCCTGTCGTACGCGATGGACGTGGACATCAGCGGATGGGACTACACTCAGGTGCTGCGCGTCCCCGGCACGATCAACTACAAGTACTCGAGCAATCCGCGCACGCGCATTCGTTGGACTGACGGTCAGCCTTGGGAGGTCGCGAAGCTCGAGAAGGAACTGCCGCGCCTCGCGTCTCGCGATAATGACGTGATCGACGTGGGCACTGCGCGCGACATCTTCAAGAAGTATCGCTCGAAGTTCAAGAGTCAGTTCACTGTGTCGGCGATCCGTCAGACGACGCCTCCCTCCGAGGGCAAGCGCAGCGAGGTGCTGCACAAGCTGTTCTGCGAATGCGTCGAGATCGGCATGCAGAAGGATGAAGCGATCACGTTGCTCGGCGCATCTGTGTGGAACAAGTTCGCCGGGCGTCGTACTGAGATGCAGAACCTCGAACGCGAATGGGAGAAGGCCGCTGACAAGCCTCATCGCGCGCGTCAGACGATCGCAGGCGAGGATGATGAGGACGAAGGCGACAATCGCGTGTGGTTCGCGAAGAACCTGGATGAGGTCGAGGAAGAGGCACTCGATTGGATCTGGTATCCTTACCTTGCGCGTAAGCAGTTGACGATCTTGCAAGGCGATCCTGAGGCGGGCAAGTCGTTCATCTCGCAGAACGTCGCCGGGCATTTGTGCGAGGGCAAGAAACTCCCGTGTTACGTCGATGGCCTTCCCACTGTTCGTGGCCCTGTGGCGTACTTCGATCTCGAGAACGATGCGGCGCACGTCACGAAGGCACGCCTACGTTGGGGCGGCTACAAGCTCGGCGGGCAGTTCTATCAGGAAGAGCAGCCGTTCTCGATCGCCGATGATCAAGCCATCGCCGGCATCATCGATGCGCTGTCACGCATCAAGCCTGTGCTCATCGTGTTCGACACTCTCATGACGTACATCGGCGAAGGCGACTCGAACAATGCATCTTCTACGATGCAGACGATGGCCCGCTTCAAACAGCTTGCCGTACGCCTCAACTGCGCAGTGCTTGTGTTGCGACATCTGACGAAGGGAGGACGTGATCGCGCGATGTATCGCGGCACTGGATCGATCGCAATCAGCGCCTTCGCGCGCATCGAGATCACGGCAGGACCTCACCCGACGGAGGAAGGCGTTCGTGCTATCGCGCGCTCGAAGGGCAACCTGACAGCGCCTCCGCCTGCGTTGTGCTACATGATCGAGGCAGCGCCGACGAAGAAGGAACGTGATCGCGCCGAGTTCTCCTTCGGTGAGTTCGATCCGCACATCACGGCTGAGCATCTCGTGATGCCGCACGAGGAAAAGAAAGACGACGGTGTGATGGACGCGGCTGTCAAGTTTCTCGAAAGTGAACTCGCGAAGGGGCCGAAGGACGTTGACGCATTGAAGGTGATGGGCGAAGCGCGTTCGATCAATCAGCGAACGCTGCAACGTGCATTCAAGAAGCTCGGAGGTCGTCGCGTTCGCGACGGGTACGGAGACGACCAGGTCATCCGTTGGGCGTTGAATAAGTAAGCTACTAAAAGACCCGCGGCGCCGGAGAGAGAAACGGCATCGCGGGTCTTAGAGTGTGCGCATTACCGCACGGGTTTCATGGCGGTCTCCATCGCTGGGTTCATCCTACCTCATTCATGCTTCCACCACGCCTCGTCCGGCATCTGCGCGGAGTCGTCAGCGACGCAGCACGTTACGCCGGATCCTCCGGGGTTGTCAACACGCACCGGCAATTCGGATGATCGACGAGGCGAATGCCCGTCGGGCGCGTGGCGATCATACTCCACAGGATGCGCGCCTCCGGCAGCGGGATCAGGAACTGATGCGCCAGCTGCAGCGGCGACAGGTGCGCGTACTCGTCGAGGCGCCACGTCTCCGCGAGATCCTCGTAGATGCGCGACGCTTCCGGATAGGACAGCTTGCGGCAATCGAGGACACGCACGAGAACGTCGCCGCGCATGTACGCGAGGCCGTGCTCGTTGTCGTGCGACGGCATGCGCTTGATCGCGTCGCGGATCTTGGGTTCAGGCGTTGCCATCGCACTCGCTCCTCATCAGCCAGAGCTGCGCTTCGGTCATCGACATGGCCCAGTAGATACGGCCGTACTTGTTCTGCGCGCGGTAGAGGCCGGCGCGGTCCAAGGTAATCATCGCTACATCTCCTTGTTGGTTGCGATGGGATCAGTGTAAGCTGTGGGTGTTAAGCTTGCGTTAACGCCCAAATTTTTTCTGACCGAGTATGGCTAAGTTGCTGTTACACTGGCCAGATATAAGGTAACGTCGGCGGCTCAGTCCATCCGAACTGGCCGTAGTGCTCAGGATCCTTGCGCAGCAGGTTCGACCGATGCGCCGCATGGAATGCGTCGTCGCCGAGCCACGTGGGCATCGTCGGGTTCGGGTCGTACGAGTAGAACGTCATCGTCTGAACGTACCCGCGCAGGATCCATTCGCCGCACACGACGTTGTAGTACTGCCTGAGCGCGCCGACGTTGTTCTGCCACATGATCGCCGCAGGATGATTGCGCCATCCTGTGGATCGTCCTTCGATTGCGTTGATGAGCTGCACGCATTCGACGCGCTGCTTGCCCAATCGACGTGTGTCGAGCACGACTGCACTACGGTGAAAGTCGGGGTACGGCAAAAACGTCTGCAAGATACGGATCCTCCGCGATGACGGTGTAGCGTGCCGATGATACAAGACTCGGATTGCGCGAGAGCCAGAAAAGTTCACCGTCGCTGAGCAAGATATGAGACGGACGCAAGCTCACTGCATACGTCTGCTCAATCAGGTCGTACAGGGCACCGGCGATGCCGCGGCGACGATACGATGCTTCCACAAAGACGTTGCTCACGTAGCGCGAGTGTTGATGTGGGAGCTCGGCGAGCGCGATGCACTTACCTGTGGAGTCGTACGCGCGGAACTCGATCTCTCCGTACGCGGAGCGTCGCACGACATCATACGAGACGCCGTGCTTGTCCGTGATCGTGTGGTCCCCGAGATGGCAGATCATATCGCGTGGACCTTGCGAATGTCGTCCTCGGTGATGTCGCGGTCTTCCTCGACCTGATCGTCGACCTCGTCGTAGCACGCCTTGCACAAGTGGATGCCGTTCAGGCACATGCCTCCGAAGACCGTCTCGGTCTCGTGCTTCTTGTTGGGCGGCAGGTCGTAGTTGAAGGCGTGCGCGATGTGATCGTTGACTTCGTCTGCCAACGTCTCCTCCGTGATGACGCCCGCGGGATCGAGCGTGTGGACCATCACTTGATTGCACGCGTCGCACACGACTGTGGCCTTGATGCTCAGAAGTGCCATTAGTTCTTTCCTTTCTGGAAGTAGGCGTTGCCGTTCTTGAACTCACACACCAGTCGGCCATCATCGATGGCCTTGCTGATTTCCTTGTCCACGTCCGTCTGCGCGTAGTATCGCAACATCTCGTCACGCAGGAACACCGTTGGCGGGTCGCTGTTGATGACGCGCACGAGAACACGCGTCTCGACGCCGAGACCCTTGAGCAGCGCGATCAGTTCCTTCACTTGAACGCCTCCTCGAGCATCGCAAGGCGCTCTTCGCTGATGTCGTGCAGGTTCGCGACCTTCGCCTGCACGTCGCGCAATCGACGCAGACGCTCGAAGTGCGCCTCGTTCTCGGCGTGCTTCGCTTTCGTCTCGTCGTCATACACGACGTAGAACGAGCGATTGTAGCCGGACGTCTTGGCCACGAGGTGGAACGTGCGCTTGTCGAGGCTCGGGCGATACTGCGACCCGTTGATGATGACGTTGCCGTTCTTGTGAATTTTTTCGATGGTCGCCGTGGTGAAGTACGCGACGCGACCGATGTGCGACTGATACTGCGCGCGGATGACTTGAGTGCCGATCATTGGGTGCCTCTGTGTGTTGCGACGTGATTAGGATAAGTGATTTGGGTTAACGGGGCGTTAAGGTGAAGCGCCAGAACGACTGATAGTCGCCTTCGATGAACTCGCCTCGCACCTTGCCCTGACGTATCAGGCGCGCAAGAATGTCGCGCTCTGCGTCTGTCGCCCAATTGATCGCGGGAAACTTCTCGAGCTGCGCAAGGATGCGCGTCGCTACGTGTTCATCGTGTTGCATCGGGGGGCTCCTGAGGGCGGCTACAAGGCCGTCGTCGATGCTGAACAGGCGATCCGACCCGTTGCTGCAGTCGTAGTCGGCGGCGTTGACGTACGTCTGCGCGTCCTCGCGCGTGATGCGCTTGCGACGGCTCAGGACGCGTGCAGGCAGGAAACCCTTCACGGGCTTCCACGTGCTGAGGTAGTAGCAACCGTTCTCGCCGTGCTCGACGACGATGTGCTGCGTGCTGATGACGACGAGATAGGCGCGTGCCATGGGGGGCTCCTTAAAAGAACAGATGGATGAAGTGGTAGACGCGGTCGAACTCGGTGACGACGAAAGCGATGCGGTGCTGCAAGGCGAGGACGGCGGGGACGTATTGCATGGCGATCTCCTGTTTCGATATAAACAGGATAAGCCATTCGGGTAAAGAAATGGTTTAGAAGCGGACGTCCTCCCGACGAAGTGAGGAAAATGCGCACTCGACGATTGCGACATACAAGCGATTGAACGCGGGGATGCGCATGACGCTGCGATAGGAACGCGCGTAGGTCGTGCGGAACTCCTCGTGCAGCGCAAGGATCTGCTCGGCGCTGTTGTCGTCCATCTCCATGTCCGCGATGACGTCAGCAATGCGTGCGGTGATTGACATTTTCTCGGCCTTTCGGAAGTCGCTACTTTGATCGTAGCATGCGGATCGTTAAGAAATAGTTAAGGTTACAGAAGAATCTTGCGACGGCGCGGACGAGGTGCGCGCACGTTGTTACCCGTCGCAAAATTCAACAGGCTCGCGAACGCGTTAAATTCGTCTGCGCGTTGACGTGCGCGCTCGTTGCGCGCCTCGAGCGCTGCCTTCGCCTTCGCTTCGTCATTGACGCCGCACAACGCGATGCGATTGAGCACGCGCACGATCTCCTCGAACGCGTGTCTCGGGCTGTCGCCTACGACATGATCGACGCCTACCTTGCCGACCCACTGGCCGTCCTTGCGCGAAAACACGCTGCCGATCTTGCGACGGCCTGACGTGATCGCATAAACGCTTTCGCTTGTCTGTGTAAGGCGATAGGACATGACGTGCTCCTGTGTTTCGATAGAATCAGTATCGGCGATTCGAGTTAACGCCAGGTTAAGAAATGGCGTTGAGGAAGGCTTGCCCGTACATCGCGTAGCCGCTGTGCAAGAGGTTCATGCGGATGCGCTGAAGGTTCAGGTACTCGAGCGGGGTTTCCGCGTCGAGGATCAGGCGCGACTGAAGCTTGTATTGCGAGACGATCTGTTGCATTAGCGAAGCCCCAGACCCGTGCGCAGACCCGAGACCCACGTCGTTACGTCGCCTACGTCGCCCCAATCGGGGCACTGCTTCGCGATAGCCTTCTTCGCGTTGAGCTTCGCCTGCAGCTGAACGATCAGCTTTTCGGCTTCTTCGATCTGATTCTCAAGTGCAACCTGCGCGTTCATGATGTGCTCCTGTGTTTCGATGTAATCAGGATAAGTGATCCGGGTTAAGGCGGGGTTAAGATTTCCCCGCCTTTCCCGTTTCCTTCACTCGGCGTCGTCGCCCTCTTCCTCGTCCTCCTCGCTGTGGATCGAGCTGAGCACCTTGCCGGCCTTGTGCAGGAAGTTGTTCACCTGCACGAGCTTGTGGCGGCTCTTCTTGTCGAGGGGCTTCGACAGGATCGCGGCCACGTCGCGGAAGATCTTGTCGATGGCCTCGTTCTGCTTTTCGAAGGTGGCGATCTGGGCTTTGGTCAGCTTGGTCATGGGAGTCTCCTTTTCGTTTCGACAAAGCCAGGATAAGTGATTTGGGTAAAGAAGTAGTTAACGCCTCCAGAATGTGCGCATGCGTGATCGCCTCGTTGCGATCGTACAACAGCAGCGTCTTCCCGTGCAACGTGTGCAGGTGCGCCATGAGGGCGGGTTGCCCGAGAAGCCACAGTGTGTACTGCGCGACCGACCATCCTCGAGGACACGCCCAGATACTTGGATGATCGACGTAGATGCTGTTCTTGGGCCGACGTTCGCCCTTCCTGAGGAAGCGGATCACTTGCGCACCTGACGAACGATGACGCGCAGCTCATCACGGATGGCTGACTGTATGATCGGGAAGTTTCCGAACTCTTGCGAGAATTGCTTGATCGCCCTATCGAACCCGGGGGCAAATCGGCCGGAGGCGTGGTACTCCCCGCGCTCCCATCGCTGAATGCTGAGCGGTGATGTACCAATAATTTCTGCTAACTCATGTCGCGAGTACGCTATACGAAAAGTTCTCACAAGCGATTTGGTGTTGAGTACTTCCGTAGCCATTTGCTTCTCCTGTCGTTGGTAAAAAGTCTGGACATGCGCTGAGGCGTTTGTATAGTCTCATGACCAACGACGGCCAGTCAATATCGTTGATGATGTCAGCCGGAGAAATGCCGGCAAACATTGAAGATACCGGTTCACAATTTTTAGCCAGTGACAGCGCCGGCGTTCTATCTGCCTCCAGTCGTTGGTGTCGGAAGCTCTCACACCATCACTCTCTAAGTACTTTCATTATAACTGACTAACTAAGAGAGTATTGATATGTGCGTGCCGGGGCGCGCGTACGCGTACGCATAATGCGCGTGCCCCCGCTTGCTGGCGTGACGCGCGGACGTACGCGCACAGTCTGCGGCGCCCCCGCGATCAGCCGCGCGAGACTTCACGATTTGACTTTCCTGTGGATGATGTGCGATTGCTGCGATGCGCGTCGGAGCAATGCTCTACCGCATCAAGGAGACCCCGCATGAAAATGTTTACAGCAGTTCAACTCGCCAAGGAGATGAAGCTTTCGCCGAAGCGTGTCCGCTCGATCTTGCGCAAGGCAGGGTACGAGCACGACGGGCGCTGGAAGTTTCCCGTTGGTGACAAGCCCAAGATGAAGGAAGCAGTCCGCAATGCTCGTCGTCGATCGACGCGTAAGGCGCCTGCTCCTGTCGCACGTCGCAAGCCGTCGGTTGATAACCACGCGTCTTTGCATTGACACGCCATCGCTCGACGGTGTAGTCTGTCGATGCGATTGCCGTTCTGGTCAGGCCGTCGTACATCTCGTTGGTGTGCGGCGGCCTTTCAGTGTGATGAGTCCAAAGGGGAGATCCCACATGAAGCGACTTTTGATTGCAGCAGCGATGTGCGTGTTGGGCAGTGCCGCCCATGCGCAGTGTTACGTCAACGGCGGCGTCGGTGCGTCGATGGTCAACACGGAAGTGTCGGCCGGTCCTCTGTCTCTCGATGGCGTCGGCGCATCGGGCGGTGTCGCGACCGCACGCGTCGGCTGTGATGCGATCATCGGCAATGCGCGCCTCGGTGCGTTCGCCGAGTACGCGTTCCGTGACGTGTCGTTCAAGGTGGAGCCGAGCCTGTTCAGTGCCAAGTTCGGCAACAGCTGGGGCGTCGGGGCGCGGGCAGGCTATCGCGTCATGAACGCGATGCCGTATCTGCTGCTCGCCTATCAGCAGCAGGAAATGTCGTGGTCGATCCCGATCGATGCGCCGACGTTCCGCGGCGTCAAGTTCGGCGGGGGTATTGAGTTCGACCTCGACAAGAACTGGGCGCTCGGCCTCGAGTTCACGCAGACACGTTTCGCGTCCGAGAGCGTGCTCGGCGTCGTCAACCTGCAGCCTGTCATGAATGAAGGAACGGCTCGTCTCGCGTACCGCTTCTGACATCAGCGCCTGCGCATCACCCCGGTGCGCAGGCGTTGGAGTGTGTTGATCACAGCGGCAGCGTCGTCAGATACTCCCAGAGCCAGTACAGGCCTGCGACGATCAAGGCACCGCACAAGGTGAGCGTGACGAACTCGCGCCACGTGCCTTCCCAACTGTCGTAGACCTCGTACTCGCCCTCCTCGAGCTCGACGCTCCACTGACTGCATCCATCGAAGGACTTGAGGCGTGAACGCTCGAACTCTTCGGGCGTCACTTCCTTGTGGTTGAGATAGTGCTTCATTTCCGATGCCTCGCTTTGAATGTCCACTTGATGTGACCGAGCGATCCAGGCCGGCCTTCGCTTGCACGATTGATCATCCCCGTCGCTTCCACGTCGAGCCAATCGAACCGACGCAGGAGCTTGTAGGTGCGCTTGTACTTGCCCGCGAGGAACAGACGATATGCGTCGTCTGCCTCCTTCGCAGCAATGCGCGCTTCTTCAGCGCGCTGCTGCAGGAACCGTGCGCGCCTCATGCCTTGCCTCCGCGCAGCACGGCGATGACGAGCGTCTTACCTTCGGTCTTGTAGACGTACTTGCCGACGGTGATGTTGGCGGGCGTCATCGTGCGACGCAGCTTGGCGCGAGCGATCTTCGGGTCCATGCCGATCTCGCGACAGATGTCAGCGAGCTTGATCGTGTCCCCTGTGGGCTCGGTCGTAGGCTGGGGCTTCTTGATCTTCGCAGCATCGCCGAGCTTCGCGGTGGAGCCGGGGGCAGGCGTCGCGACGACATCGACGCCGTTCAGGCGACGCTGCACCACCTCGTCGATCGCCTTGCGACGCTTGTCGAGGGCGACGAGCTCAGGTGACGGCGGGCACACGGTGACAGGTGCGGGCTCACCGTTCGCCTTGAAGTACTGCGTCGTGTCTTTCGGAGCGACCTTCGCCTGCAGCTCATCGATGAGCGATTGCAGCTTGGCCTTCGACTCTTTCCACGACTTGAGCTCGGTCTTGCCGACGAGCTTGCGGAGGGCGTTCAGACGTTCCAGGGTGTAGAGGTTCGACATCGGGGATCTCTCTCGTTTGCATCGCGGTATTGCGATGGCACAAGAAATAAGCCATTCGCCACGATGGTGGCAATGGACATTCGGATGGTTGTATCCGACTTTTCCGTTAAGACTTAAAATGTAACAGCAACAGTAATATTGCTTATGGTTGCAACAGCAAAGATAATTTGCGTTTCTGGGCCTGTTGAGGGGCACCAGGTAGGTCGACTCATTTTCGGGGGGAACCGGGCGCCTGGCTAGGCAGCTACGCGCCGCAGCATGATGAACTCGCTGCGCGGCAGAGCGCGCATTTTGAGGAACTTGAGGGCGACGGCCTCATCATCGAACGAGGTGGCATGAGCTGGGTCGAGGGAGATCACGAACTCGAAGAGCCCATCGACGCGCGTGTCCATCACGCTGACGTATCCATGATGCGCGAAGTCTTTCTTGAGAAAGATCGGACGCGCAGTGACGAGGACTAGTTCAAAGTCCTGGGCCCAATCTTCGACTTGATTTCCTCGGCTTGTGCTCTTGTCCATGACCATGCCCCGTGCGCAGGCCGAAGACACCCGCAAGACCCTGGAATGCCGCCAGGCAGCCCGGTGGCTGGCCCAGTGGCTGCGTGAGGGCGATGGACGCAAACCCAGCGATGTGATGGTGCTGGCCCGCAAACGCGAG